>Ga0213920_1000750_pt1 | contig 21334 bp, 19 predicted proteins | sample McNCre1117MG_FD_161054 | JGI IMG/M metagenome (GOLD analysis project Ga0213920, IMG submission 161054) | Freshwater microbial communities from McNutts Creek, Athens, Georgia, United States - 11-17 MG | ecosystem: Environmental > Aquatic > Freshwater > Creek | place: USA: Georgia | collected...
AGTACCTCGCGCAGCGCAGCCCGCAGGTGCTTTCGATCTCGGCCGACGACCTGGATCGTCTCGAGGAGAAATTCCGCGATGCAAACCTGGCCGTGCTTGCCGAAAACGTGAGCAACCTGGCTGGCCGCCTTGGCGAAATTTGGCGAAGCGATATCGCCGAACACGGTTCCGAGGCAGCCGTGCTAAAGGCCCTGCTCAAGAGTGGCAGCGCCAGCTTCGCTCAACTTGCAACCGCGGCTCCGCACATCGTTGCCAACCTGGCACCAAACTACGGCATGAGCCCATACGAGGTTGCCGAGCTTCTCACCCGCGGTGAGAAATTCGACACCCTGGTTGTGTTGGATGCCGCCGGCACCACCATCGCCGAAAATCTAAGCGGCTTCCTTCGCGCCGAACAGGTGATCACATTCGGCGACGACGCCATCGCAGCCCCTACCGGCTTTGAGATTGAGGCCCTACCGATTCCGCTCAAGCGCGAACCGGCGGCGCCAAGCATTCAATCGGTGATTGCCGAGCATTACGGCTGCGAGGTTTTGCGCCGCAGTTACCGCACTAACGGACAGATTCTTGGTTCGTTTATCAACCGCGAGTTCTACCAGAATCGCATTGTTTTCGAGCCGACCACCGATGACTACTGGGGCAATTCGCACGTTTCGGTTGAGGTGATCACCGATGGTGCTAACGCCAACTCGCTGATTGCGGGAGCCAACCAGAGCCTGGACGCAGAGGTGGACAAGGCGGTTGAGGTGATTTACAACCACGCGCTGTGGCACCCCGAAGACAGCCTGCTGTTTGCAACCGCCAGCGCCATGCACGCCGACCGCGTGCGCACAGCGGTTTACGCCGGCTTGAAGAATCGCCAGAATCTGCTGGAGTTCTTCGAGGGCCACGGACGCGAGCGCTTTGAGGTTGCCACCCTGAGTTCGCTAGGGCACCGCGTAGCCGACCACGTAGTTTTCAGCCTCGGTTTCGGTAAGTCGCCGCGCGGTGCGCTAATCGGTGACCTGGGCGATCTAACCGCCACCGATGGCCGCCGCTGGCTGGCCAACCTGCTGGTTAGCGCGCGCAAGCAGATAACCGTGGTTTCTTGCTACAGCGCCGCCGAGCTGCCATCCGATGCCACCAACGGGGTTGCTCACCTACGCGACCTGCTGGCTGGAGGAGTGCGAGTTGAGGAATCAACCAGCGACCTCGACGGCGACGCAATGCTTTCAGACCTAGCCATCCGCCTGCGCAAACTTGGTGTCACCGTGAAGAGTGATTTCGGCAACAACCTCACCATGGTTATCTCCTACGGAAACCGGGCGATTGAGCTACAGCCGGACTGGTTGGTTGCACAGCGCGACCTAACTCAGGAACTGTACTTGCGCCCGCGCCTGCTGGCACAGCTGGGATGGACTCTCCAGCGCGTGCACGCCTTCGACCTATTTGTAGACCCCGATAGCTACGCCAAAAACCTGGCGCGCGCCCTGGGCATGCAAATCAGGGGCGAATCGCAGGCATCGAGTTTCTCGGATGTTGTGAAGTTTGAAGACACCGACGCCGGCTGGGGCGATTACTCCAGCAGCAACCAGAGCGGAAACGATGCCCGCCTAAAGCAGGACAAGCCACCGCACTGGGCGTAGCCGAGTAGTGGGAACTGGGCGTAGCCGAGCTGTAGGCGCTGCGCGTAGTTAGTCTTTGCTGCCGCTACTGCTGTTATCGGTCTTGTAGAAGCCCGAGCCCTTGAAGGTCACGCTGCCAACGCCAAACACCTTGGCCAGTTCGCCTTTGCATTCTGGGCATTCGGTGAGGGCTTTATCGCTAAGCGCCTGCAGGACATCGAAGGTGTGGCCGCAGTTCTTGCACTTGTATGAGTAGGTAGGCATGGCGTTCCTAATTTTAGCTAATCTGCAGCAGGCGCTGCGGGGTCACGATGTAGTTCATTGGGTGGTCGTGTGCCTCGGTTGGCACGGCCGCGAGCAGCTCGGCCTCGTAGATCACGGCCGCTGTGATGGCATTGGCGGTGCTTTCAGCCAGCGCAATGTCGTAGTAGCCCTTGCCTTTTCCGAGGCGGTTGCCCCTCGAATCGGCGGCGCTCGCCGGAACCAAAATGAGTTGGGCTTCTTGCAGCGATGCCGGCTTGCCGATCGGCTCGTCGAAGCCGAAAATTCCCGGCTCGGTTTGGCCGGTGTATTCAACCCAGCTGAGTGTGCCATCCGTGTTTGATACCGGCATGATTAGGCGCGTTCCGGCCGCGTGTGCCGCGGCTATAAACCCACCGATGTCCGGTTCGGTGCCGTAGGGCAGGTAGGCGGCGATTGTGGTGGCCCCGGTTTGGGTTGCCAGAGCGGCGAGATTGAAGGTTAATCCATCGCGGCTTTTTGGGTCTTTTGCCAACTCCGCGCGCGCGTTTTTTAGAAGCGCCCGTAGCGTCTTTTTGGCATTCGCTGTTTGCTCGCTGCTCATGGCACTAATTTTGACACCGTGCCCATGTCATTTGCCCTTACCCACGGCGAGGTTCGCCTCAGGCTTATTCGCATGCGCGATGCCAAGGCGCTGGAGCAGCTGCTGCTGGCCAACCGTTCGTGGTTGCGCAAGTGGGAAGCAACCAGCCCGTACGCCCCAAATAGCTTCGATGTGCGCGGCATGGTGCGCTCGCTGCTTCGCTCCTACGACGACCGCACGGGCCTACCGTTTGTGCTGGAGTACCAGGGGCGCATTGTTGGGCAGCTGAATGTTGCCAATATTCTGCACGGTTCGGTTAGTAGCGCGGTGCTGGGCTACTGGATCATCCCCGATGTAGCCGGCCGCGGGATCATGCCAACCGCGGTTGCGCTGGCAACCGATTACCTGTTCAACATTTTGGGTCTGCACCGAGCCGAACTTGCCATTCGCCCGGAGAACGCGGCCAGCCTTCGCGTGGTTCAAAAGCTTGGGTTTAGGTATGAGGGCTTCAAGCAGCGCTACATTCACATCAACGGGGCTTGGCGCGACCACATGGTCTTTGCCCTCACGCACGAGGAGGTCATCGGTGGGGTATTGAACCGCTGGTTGCACAACCAGGTACCCGCGCTGACCTATCCAAATCCTGCGGATTTTCTGCAATCTTCGTAACACGCCGAGCGAAATATTTAATCCCCAATTCGCGACCGATATCTTTGATGTATGAACGGTTCTTCCCTCACTGGCCTGGTGCTCATTGCTGGCATCGCCGTATGGTTGGGCGCGTTCCTTCCCGCTTGGCGTAAGCGCGGTATTGCCACCGATTCGGTTCGTGAGGCAACTTCAAAAATTAAGCAGCAAACCCGCACCGATGTGAGTGTGCGCACCCGCAGTTTCGCGGCGATGACCGCCAAGGTTTCGCGCCTTGCCGTTGCTAGGCGAGTCCTCGGTGTTGTGACTCTTCTCGCTGTTGTTGCCGCCTTGGTTTCGCTGGTTTCGGTTACAACCCTGTGGCCTATTACCGCAATTTCGGCGGCCACCGCAGTTGTTGCTGTCATCGCAAACCGAGCCGCGGCTTCGGCAATCGCACGTGGCTCGCACGCCGCACCGCTGGCCAAGGCGATGACCCCTGGCATGTACAGCGCGCTATACGCCGCCGCCGAGCAGTATGGTGCCAAAGTTACCCCGGTTGAAGAACCTGAATCGCAGGGTTGGGTGCCTCGCGCACTTCCGGCACCGATGCACGTTGGCCACGTGGGTACCCTGGAGCAGCCGGTGCTTGCCGAGGTTACCTCGCTGGAGCCAGCCATCGCAGCCGCCCAGGTGCAGCCTGAGGTAGCGCCGGAGGTTGCCGTTAGCGGTGCCAACCTCGATGAAATTCTTCGTCGCCGCCGTGCCGTCTAGCCACTGGGCCGCACTAGGTTGTAGTGTTTAGTTGCTCTAAATGCAGCCGTTTTAGATACATAAGGACACCGAATTGTCGATTTTTGATCGCATCAAGAAGATTTTCAACAACAACGCAGACGATGTAGCCAAGGTTGCAGGTGCTATTGGCGCCGATGTAGCGCACGAGGTTGCCGAGGTTGTTGAGGAAGCCAAGCAGGTTGTTGCCGAAGCCGCTAAGACCGCCGAGAAGAAGGTAACCAAGGCGGCCAAGACTGCCGAGAAGACCGTTACCGCGGCAGTGAAGACCGCCGAGAAGAAGACCACCGCTGCAACCAAGACCGCCAGCAAGGCTGTGCAGGATGGCACCAAGGCTGCCGGCGAGAAGGTTGCCAAGGCAACAGCACCAAAGGCTGCCGCTAAGCCAGCCGCAGCGAAGCCAGCTGCTGCCAAGAAGCCTGCTGCAGCTAAGACCGCTGCTGCCAAGCCTGCTGCCGAGAAGGCACCTGCGGCCGCCAAGGCTCCGGCTGCAAAGAAGCCAGCTGCGGCCAAGACCGCGACTGCCGCCAAGGCGCCTGCTGCTGCTAAGGCTCCGGCCGCTAAGAAGCCAGCCGCTAAGAAGCCAGCTGCTCCTAAGGCAGACAACTAAGTCTCAAAAAAGAACCCGCGATTGCCAGCCGGCGATCGCGGGTTCTTTGCGTTTGGTGGGGTGATCACTTTTGAAGCACCCAGGCGCAAGCCGAATCCAGGCTCGGGTGTTCAAAGACGAAACCCGTTGCAACCAACTTCTGGCTGCTTAGCCGCTGGCTCGAGAGCAGCATTTCGTCAGCCGCTATTCCCAGAGCAAGCCTCAGGGCAAACGCCGGGGCGGGCAAGGCGGCAGGGCGGCCCAACTTCCGGGCCAGTGTGCCAACTATCTCGCCAACGTTCGCCTGCTCGGGCGCACACAGGTTAAACGCACCCGTGGCCGAATCGGTGTGAATGAGGTGGGCAATCGCGCGGGCTTCATCGGTGAGGGTAATGATCGGCCAGAACTGTTTGCCATTGCCAAGCGGCCCTCCGGCGCCGATCTTGATCAACCCGAGGAGGCGTCCGAGGGCGCCACCGCTGCGGCTAAGGACGATGCCCGTGCGAGCCAATACGAGGCGAACCTGCGGGGTCACCTTGGCTGCCTCGGCCTCCCAGACCTCGCACAGCGAAGCCAAAAAGCCGGTTCCTGCAGGGGCTTCTTCGGTTAGCAACTGCGAACCAACCGAGCCGTACCAGCCGCTAGCCGAACCCGACACGAAGACCTTTGGCCCAGCCCCCTCGGCCACAGCCGCATTGATTGCGCTTACCAGGGTGTTTGTTGCCTGCAACCGCGATGAAACCAGCTTGCCCAGATAGGCCTTGGTCCAGGGTAGGCGACCTATGCTGGCGCCAGCGAGATTTACAACGGCATCGGCCGAGGCGATCACATCGGTGGGAATGCTGCCAGTGGCTGGGTTCCAGACAACCCTGCCCTCACCTGCTGTTCGCCCCAAAATCACGGGTTCATCGCCTCTGGCCCTAAGAACGCGCACCAGTTCGGTGCCAATCAGGCCGCTTCCCCCAGCGATTACAACCCGCATTCTGTCTCCTACCAGCCGTTAGGGTCGAGGCCGGTGCGCTTGCCGGTCTCCATTGTGGCGATTGCCGCCATGTCTTCCGAATCCAGTTCGAAGTCGAAGATCGAAATGTTTTCGAGCAGGCGATCGGGATTGACCGTCTTTGGAATCACAAGATTCCCAAGTTGAATGTGCCAGCGCAGAATTACCTGGGCGGGACTCTTGCCGTGTTTTGCGGCCAACGCAACAATCACCGGGTGCTCGTTGTCGCGCCCGCGAGCAATCGGGCTCCAGGCCTCGGTGTGGATTCCGTGCTCGGCATCGTAGGCGCGAACCCGTGCCTGCTGGAACGATGGGTTGAGCTCCACCTGGTTGATTGCCGGCACTACATCGCTGCCCTGGGCAAGTACCTCCAGGTGCTCTGGCTCGAAGTTGGACACACCGATTCCGCGCACGCGCCCGGTTGCCAGGTACTGCTCGAAGACCTCCCAGGTCTCGGCGTATAGCCCCAGCGCAGGGTGCGGCCAGTGAATCAGCAGCATATCCACGTAGCCAAGCTTTAGGCGGTCGAGTGATTCCTCGATGGCATCGGCGGTGTTTGCCTTGCCCTGGCCGTCTTTCCAGATCTTGGTGGTTACAAAAATCTCTTCGCGGGCAACGCCACTCTTACGAATGCCCGAGCCAATCTCCAGCTCGTTGTCGTAAAAGGCCGCGGTATCGATTCTGCGGTAGCCGGTTTCGATTGCCTTCACGATGAGTGTGTCCGCTATGTCCTGCTCCACCTTGTAGACGCCGAGGCCTAGGCGTGGAATCTGCTGCCCATTATTGAGCGTTGCGTAGAGCATGTCTTTTGGATCAAACATTAGACACCCCACGGACCCATGATCGGGTTCCATTCCTCAATGATTCGCTCACCGATGAAACCAGCGAGCTCGAACGGATCGGTGTCTAGCAGCGCGGCAACCGCATCGGGGGTCTCGGCCTTGAACACTAGCAGCGCAGCATTGCGGTCTACCAGGGGGCCGCTGGCGAGCAGGATGCCCGAATCCAGCAGGTTGCGCAAGAAAGCGCGGTGGTCGGCACGCAGGCCGTCCATCACAGATTTTTCTTCGGAGTAGATGTATTGAACCGCGTAGATTGCCATGACAAAAGTCTATGACGCTAGATCCAGAGTGGGCCGAGCCACATGTGGGCGATCCAGAACAGGTACGGGGTTGTGAAGCCCCACCAGAGGCTAAGGAAGAACACCGATGTGGCGGCTACGGCCATGAAGTACCACATGAGCAGGCGGCGAGTGGCGCCACCTGGCTTGGAGTACCAGAGGCCGCGAATCACGAGAACTAACCCGAGGATCAGGTATGGCTCGAAGGCGATGGCGTAGAACTGGAATACCGTGCGGTTCATGTAGGCAAGCCAAGGTAGGTAACCGGCTGCAATGCCCAGCAGCACAAGGCCATCGGTGCGGTTGCCGTGGCGAAGGTAGCGCCAGGTTAGGTAGAGAACGGCCGCGAGGGCGCCCCACCAGATGAGCGGGTTACCAACTGCGTCGATAGCCGAGGAGCAGCCGTAAGGCAGCTGCGGGCAGGGCTGAGAGACGTAGTAGAAGGCAACCGGGCGGCCAAGCAGCAGCCAGGTGAGCGGGTTGCTGGCATATGGGTGCGGGCTGTGCAGGTTGACGTGGAAGTTGTAGATGGCCTGGTGGTAGTTGATTAGCGCCTGTAGCCAGTTTGGGCTGGAGGTGCGGTCGTATCCGCCGGCGGCGAGAATCCAGCCGGTCCAGCTGGCCAGGTACACCAGGGCGTAGGCGGGCAGCATGAGCGCGACGTCTGCGAGCGCCTGCCTCGCCCCTGCCCACTGCCAACCCGCAATGTGGTTTCGGCGCAGGTAGAGCGCCTCGCTCACCACAACGTAGGCGCCAAAGAATAGTGCGAAGTAGGCTCCGCTCCATTTCACCGATGTGGCAGCACCCAGGGCGAGCGCGCAGGCCACCAGCCAGGGTCGGTTCCAAATCACCGATGCCCGCCCGCGCACCGCCATCACCTGGTAGCGCACACGAGTCTTCTCGCGGTCTAGCAGCAGGAAGTAGAAGGCCAGCAGTGCGAAGAACATGAGAATGCCGTCGAGCAGGGCGATGCGGCTGAGCACGATCGCGTGGCCGTCGATGGCAAAGAGCAAGCCGGCAAGAATGGCGAACGACTGACTTCCCGAGAGTTTCTTAGCGACCAGCATGAGAAGCAGCACGGCGGCGGTGCCGAAGATTGCCGTGGTGTAGCGCCAGGTCCACGAGTTTTCCGGGCCAAACAGGGCCATCGGAAGGGCGATCAGCCACTTTCCCAGTGGCGGGTGAACGATGAACGAGCCGGAGGAGAGGTAGGTGTTTACGTGACCGGCCTCGAAGGCCGCGTTCGGGTTGGTTGGCCAGTTGGTCTCAAAGCCGTGCTTCCAGAGAGTCCAGGCATCCTTCACGTAGTAGGTTTCGTCGAAGACCAGGCTCTTGGGGTAACCCAGGTTGTAGAAGCGCAGGAATCCCGCCAAAAGGGTAACCACCCAGTAGCCGTGCGGGGTAATGCGACGGAAGATGGAATAGGCGCGCTGCGGAAGGGTCACCCCAAAATGCTACTTGCCCAGCCTGAAGAGCCCAACCTTTGCCAATATGAACTGTGCTTATCTTGGCTGCCACCCCAATCGGAAATCTCTCCGACGCCTCGCCGCGTCTGGTTGAACACCTTCAGAATGCCCAGTACGTGGCGGCCGAAGACACCCGCACGCTCTTCAAGTTGGCTCAGGCACTCGGTATTCGGGTAAACGCCAAGACCTTCTCGTTGCACGAGCACAACGAGGCTGATCGCGTTGCGCAGCTGGTTGCCATCGCCGCCGAAAACGACCTCCTGGTGGTTTCGGATGCCGGCATGCCAACCGTTAGCGACCCGGGATTCCAGCTGGTTCGCGGTGCTGTAGCGGCCGGCGTCGAGGTAACCGTGATTCCGGGGCCATCGGCTGTGTTGGCGGCGCTCGCCGTGAGTGGGCTGCCAACCGACCGATTTAGTTTTGAAGGCTTCCTGCCGCGCAAGCAGGGCGAACGCCAGCGCCTATGGACAGCGCTGGCCCACGACACCCGCACCATGGTCTTCTTCGAGAGCCCGCATCGAATCCTCGAATCTCTCGAGGCTGCGGCAGCGGTACTCGGGGGCGAGCGCCAGGCAACGGTTAGCCGCGAACTCACCAAGAAGTTTGAGCAGACCGTGCGTGGCAGCCTCGCCGAGCTGATTGAGTGGGCCAAGACAGAGCCAAAGGGTGAGATGGTTCTGGTAGTTGCCGGAGCCGCGGCCACCGAGCACCAGGCCATCGATGTGGTTGACCAGGTTTTGCAGCTGGTGGAGGCTGGAAGCCCGCTGAAGCCGGCAGTTGCCGAGGTTGCCCAAGCCGCCGGGGTTTCCAAGAGTGAGCTTTACGACCTAGTTCTTCGTGAACGCAAGGCTCGAACCTTAAAATAGATTCATGTCCTCCAGCAAGTCGTTCTACGCGACTACCCCAATCTTCTACGTCAACGACGCCCCGCACATCGGTCACGCCTACACCGAAGTTGCAGTGGATGTCCTTACCCGCTGGCACCGTCAGCGTGGCGAGGCCGCCTACATGCTCACCGGCACCGATGAACACGGTGAGAAGATCCTGCGCACCGCCGCCGCCAACAAGGTGAGCCCGCAGGACTGGGCCGACAAGCTGGTTGCCGAGGCCTGGCTGCCGCTACTCAACACCATCGACATCGCCAACCAAGACTTCATCCGCACCACGGAGCCACGCCACGAGCGCAACGTTCAGGCGTTCCTTCAGCACCTATACGACACCGGTTTCATCTACAAGGGTTCGTACGAGGGCAACTACTGCGTGGGTTGCGAGGAGTACAAGACCGAGGGCGACCTCATCGATGGTGTTGGAGAATACGCCGGCCAGCTGGTTTGTGCCATTCACACCCGCCCGGTGGAGAAGCTTCAGGAGACCAACTACTTCTTCAAGCTGAGCGAGTTCCAGCAACCGCTTCTGGACTACTACGAGGCGAACCCTAAGTTTGTGCAGCCGGAAAGCGCAAAGAACGAGGTCGTTTCGTTCGTGCGCCGCGGCCTCGATGACCTCAGCATTTCGCGCTCCAAGGAGAAGTTCGACTGGGGTATCGACATCCCTTGGGATGACAGCCACATCACCTACGTTTGGTTCGACGCCCTGCTCAACTACATCACCGCGATTGGCTACGGCGAGGACACCGCCGAGGCGAAGGCAAAGTTTGAGAGCCTGTGGCCGGCATCGGTGCAGATCGTTGGCAAGGACATCCTTCGCTTCCACGCCGTGATTTGGCCAGCCATGCTTCTGGCTGCTGGCCTAACCCCGCCGAACCAGGTGTTTGGCCACGGTTGGCTACTGGTTGGTGGCGAGAAGATGTCGAAGTCTAAGCTCACCGGCATTGCCCCGAGCCAGATCACCGACACCTTCGGTTCGGACGCATTCCGCTACTACTTCATGAAGGCAATTGCCTTTGGCTCCGATGGCTCGTTCTCGTGGGAAGACCTGGCGGCTCGCTACCAGGCTGAACTCGCCAACGGTTTCGGCAATTTGGCCAGCCGCGTGATCGCCATGATCGCCCGCTACTTCGATGGCGTGATTCCGGTTGCCGGCGAGCCTGGCGAACACGACAAGCAGATTCAGGCCGTTGCCGCTGCCGCGGTTGCGAAGGCCGATGCCGCCATCGATGAGATTGCCATTCAGGACGCCATAGCTGCCATCTGGACCCTGGTTGACGAGCTGAACAACTACATCACCGTGCAGGAGCCTTGGGCTCTTGCCAAGGACGAAGCCAACCGCGAGCGCCTGGCAACCGTGCTGGTTACCGCCGCCGAGGGTCTGCGCGTGCTTGCAGTGCTCCTTGCGCCGATTACCCCGAAGGCAACCGCAAAGCTGTGGAGCGCAATCGGCGAGAGCAGCCTGGGAAGCCTGGCAGAGCAGCCGCTGGCAACCGCAGCCAAGTGGAACCAGCTGAAGGCCGGTGCCGTGGTTTCGGCACTCGAGCCGCTGTTCCCACGCATCGAGACCGAAGCCAAGTAGTTCGCTCGTGTGCGCAAGCGATAACCTAGCCTCGCCCGACATCGCTGCCCCCACATCGGTGGCAGTGGTAGATGGCGCACCGGTTGGGCACATGCGCACCCGCGGCGGAATGGAAGCCAACGAGCACCGAGCCAAGCTGAAGTACCCGGAACTACCGGAGCCGCTTGAGGTTGGCACCTACGACAACCACTGCCACATGGAAATCGCCGATGGCGATGAGCCGCTGCACTACCTGGAGCACCTAGACCTCGCAAACCAGGCGGGAATGCTCGGCTGCGTGCAGGTTGGCGTGACGCTCGAGAGTTCTAAGTGGTCGGCTGCGGTTGCCGCCATCGAACCGCGAGTTTTGGCCGCCGTTGCCCTGCACCCAAACGAGGCACCGCTCTACGAAACCCGGAGTAGGCTCGACGAAGCCATCGCTGAGATTGCCGGCCTGGCAGCACAGCCGCGCGTGCGTGCCGTTGGAGAGACCGGCCTAGATTTCTTCCGCACCGATGGCGATGCCGCGCTCGAACTACAGCGCTACTCCTTTGAGGAGCACATCCGCATTGCCAAGGAAAACAACATCGCCCTGATGATTCACGACCGCGAGGCTCACGCCGAAGTGGTTGAGACCCTCAAGCGCGTTGGCGCACCCGAGCGCGTTGTGTTCCACTGCTACTCGGGCGACACTAGCCTGGCCGAGATCTGCAACGAAAACGGCTGGTACATGAGCTTTGCAGGCAACATCACTATCAAGCGCAACCAGCACCTGCGCGACAGCCTTGCCATTGCGCGCCCAGAACTGGTGATGGTTGAAACCGACGCCCCGTTCCTAACCCCGGAACCATTCCGCGGTCGCCCAAACGCCAGCTACCTGGTGCCAATCACGGTGCGTTTCATGGCGCAGGTTTTAAACCGCGATGTAAACCAGTGGGCGGCGCAGCTCACCCAAAACACCGAACGCGTTTACGGCTCTTGGGCCGAAGGCCTGCTGGACGGCCACCACTCCAAGACCGCGCCAAACGCACCGATCGATAGCAGTCAGGTTCCCTAAATGGCGGTAGAAGCCCAACTCCTCGGCGGCGCCGACATCCGTGAGCTAGCCGCGAGGCTAGACGTGGTGCCAACCAAAAAACTTGGCCAGAACTTTGTTACAGACCCAAACACCATTCGCCGCATTGTTGCAGCCGCCAAGTTGGATGGCAGCGAGACCGTGGTTGAGATTGGTCCGGGCCTTGGTTCGCTGACCCTGGGACTAATCGAGATTGCCGAGCGCGTCATCTCGGTTGAGATTGACCCGAAGATGGCCGCCGCAATTGAGGAAACCGTTGCCAAGCGCGCGCCAGGGGCCAACTTCAGCCTGGTTTCGGCCGACGCCATGAAGGTGACAGACCTGGGCGGCGAACCGAGCGCGCTAGTTGCAAACCTGCCTTACAACATCTCCGTGCCGGTCTTGCTGCACTTCTTGGAGCGCTTCCCAAGCCTGCACAAGGGTCTGGTTCTGGTGCAGGCCGAGGTTGCCCACCGCCTGGCGGCCAAGCCCGGTAGCAAGGTTTACGGAGTACCAAGCCTCAAGCTGGCCTGGTATGCCGATGCCCGCCTCGCCGGTGACGTTGGTCGTAACATCTTCTGGCCGGTTCCTAACGTGGATTCCGCCCTGGTCTATTTCGAAAAGCGCGCGCAGCCGATTGGCGACGACGCTCTCCGTCTTCGGGTGTTTGAGGCAATCGATGCCGCCTTCGGCCAGCGCCGCAAAACGCTGCGCCAGGCTCTGGGCGACTGGGCGGGTTCGCCGGCGCAGGCAGAGCAGATCCTGGTTGCCGCCGGAATCGACCCACAGCAGCGCGGCGAGCAGTTGAACATCGCAGACTTTGTGAGCATTGCCCAGGCCAAGGCCGCGGTGGAGGCCTAAACATGAGCGGTTGGCAGGTGGCATCCTCCCGTGGCGGGCGCGTAACCACCACAACTACCCGGTTCTTTGCAACCGATTTACCGAGGCTGTTTGCGCTGTTCAATGACCCGGACTCATGGCCCATGGAGGCGCCGGAGCGCCTGCTGCGCATTGCAACCGATGAGGTAATCGCCTACAGCTTCGACAACGAGACCCGCGTGGAGATTCGCTTCGAAAAGGTACGCACCGGTTTGGTGCGGGTGCTGCTACAACACGATCACCTGCACGATGCCCAAGAGGTTTCGGACTGCCAAAACTACTGGGATGAGATCTTCGCCGACGCCGCCAAGCGCCTGCTCTGCGAACCGGTGCACGCCGCAGTTGCACACGGCAAGATAAACCTGTTCTTTAGGGTTGGCCCGCTGCTGGAGAACGGCTACCACCAGGTTGCCAGCCTCTACCAGAGCGTAAACCTGCCTGAGACCTTAATCGCCGAGCCCTCCGATGAATGGGGCGTTAGCGTGCTGGGCAGCATCGGTGCCGAACACCTTGCCGGCGTGCCAACCGGGCAGGGCAACCTGGTTGTGAAGGCCGCCAAGGCAACCGGCGATGCCATGCGTTTTAGCCGAGTTCCGCGCCTGCACCTCACCATCTACAAAGAGGTTCCCGTTGCCGGAGGCATGGGTGGCGGAAGCGCCGATGCGGCAGCCGCTATTTTGGCCTGCGAGTCGCTATGGTCCGGACCTGTGTGGCAGGGCAGCCTGACACAGGCCGACCGCCACGAGGTTGCAGCCAGCTTGGGTGCCGATGTGCCGTTCGCACTCTTGGGCGGCAGCGCCATCGGTGTGGGAACCGGGCATGAACTTGAGCCAATTGCACAAAAGTCGGCGTTGCACTGGGTGCTCGTGCCAAACGGTGAGGGGCTAAGCACGCCTGCCGTTTACCGCGAGTTGGATCGCCTGCGCGATGAGGCCGGACGCAAGCCGGAGTTTGAACCGCAGGCCGAGATGGACCAGATTTTGGTTTCGGCGCTTGAAGCGGGAGCCGACGCCGAGGCGATCGCTCCGCTGCTACACAACGACCTCCAGGAGGCCGCGGTTAGCCTCATGCCGGCTCTGCAAACCGTGCTAAACCTAGCCAAGGACGTTGGTGCCCTGCGGGCAATGGTGTCGGGTTCCGGCCCAACCATTGCCATGCTGGCCCGCGATGCCAACGATGCGATCGCCATCTGCAGCCGCCTCAACACTTACGGCCACCCGGCCATCGTTACCTCATCACCAGCCGGCGCCGCTGCGCTGGTTCACTAGGAGCCCAATTGGCACACCTGCTCGGCGCCGAGAATATTCGGCACGAATTCCCAACAAAGGAAGTTTTCCAAGGCATCACCATCGGTGTAAATGAAGGCGACCGCATTGGAGTGGTTGGCCGCAACGGCGACGGCAAGTCCACCTTCCTCAACGTGTTGGCAAAGCGCCTAATCACCGATGAAGGCCGAGTCACCTACCGCTCGGGCCTGCGGGTTGGCATGCTGGACCAGCAGGATGTTCTAGACCCGGAACAGACGGTTGCGGTTACCGTTGTCGGTGGTCGCGATGAACACGAGTGGGCGGGCGACCCAAAGGTGCGCGACGTAATCGCTGGTTTGGTAAACGACCTCGACTGGAACGCCAAGGTTGGCGAACTCTCCGGTGGTCAGCGCAGGCGCGTTGCCCTGGCGGCACTGCTAACCCGCGATTGGGACGTGGTTTTGCTCGACGAACCAACCAACCACCTCGATGTTGAGGGTGTTGCCTGGTTGGCGGCACACCTGAAGCAGCGCTGGGCGGCTACGGCCGGTGGCCTTATTGTGGTTACCCACGACCGCTGGTTCCTGGACGAAGTCTGCAACCTCACCTGGGAGGTTCACGACGGCGTAATTGAGCCGTTTGAGGGTGGCTACGCAGCCTACATTTTGCAGCGCAACGAGCGCAATCGCTCGGCCGCTGCCAGCGAGGCTAGACGCCAGAACCTGTTGCGCAAGGAACTAGCCTGGCTGCGCCGCGGAGCCCCGGCGCGCACATCGAAGCCGAAGTTCCGCCTAGATGCTGCAGCCGAACTCATTGCCAACGAGCCAAACCCGCGCGACACCGTCACCCTGCAGAAGATGGCCATGCAGCGCCTCGGCAAGGATGTGGTCGACCTCGAGGGCATTTCGTATGCAGCCGGCGACAAGACCATCCTGAGCAACGTCACCTGGCGTATCGGTCCCGGAGATCGCATCGGTTTGGTTGGCGTAAACGGCGCCGGCAAGACCACCCTGCTCAAGCTGGTTGAGGGGCTGATCGAACCGCTTTCCGGCCGCATCAAGCGCGGCAAGACCGTGAATATTGCAACCCTCACCCAGGATGTTCGCGAGCTAGACGCATTCGGTGACGAGAAGATTTTCAGTCTGTTGGCGCGGGAGAAGACCTTCTTCATCGTCAACGGCAAAGAGGTTCCCACAAAGGACCTAGTTGAGCAACTCGGTTTCTCCAGTGCGCAGCTGCAGACCCCAATCTCGGACCTCTCCGGTGGTCAGCGCCGCCGGTTGCAGTTCCTTCGCCTTCTGTTTGGCGAACCAAATGTGCTCATTCTGGACGAGCCGACAAACGACCTCGACACCGACATTTTGGCCGCGATGGAAGATTTGCTCGACTCCTGGCCGGGCACCCTTATTGTGGTCTCGCACGACCGCTACCTTCTTGAGCGCGTCACCGATCACCAGTACGCGCTGCTCGGCGACGGCTCGCTTCGCCACCTAACCGGTGGAGTGGACCAATACCTTGAGCTTCGTCGCCACAGCCTAAAAGCCGGTGCAGCAACTCGCCCGACCAGCGCCGCTCCTGGTGCGGCTGTGCCGTCCTCGCCCGCTGGGCAGTCGAAAATTTCGGGTGCCGACGCCCGAGCCGCGGAGAAAAATCTGTCGCGCATCGAGCGCGCTCTCGAAAAACTGGCCACCGATGAAGCCAAGCTGCACCAACAGATGGCCGCTCACGATCAGAGCGACTACGCCGGGTTGGCATCGCTGGCCGAAAAACAGACCGAGCTAAATGACAAGCGCGACGGCCTAGAACTGGAGTGGCTGGAAACCAGCGAGTTACTCGCCTGATTGGTTCTTTTTTAGCTCCTCGATTGCCTCGACCATGGCCTCGGTTTGGTAGAGGAACATCTCCGACACCCGCGCGTAGATGATGAGGAAGAACGCTGACTGGAAGCAAAGACCGGCGATGGTGGCGAAGACACCTGCCAGAGATGAATTGTTGAACGCCCCCGCGATGATGCCGAAGAGCGAAAAAGCCAGGAATCCGGCACCGAAAAGACGCCAGTAGTTCTTGTATCGATTTGCGAGTTTTCGCATCTTGGTTAGGCCACTCATAGCACTAAATCTAGCAAGCACTGCCAAAACCTAGTTGGCCTAAACCTACTTGCTAGGGGCAATCATCTGGCAGACTTATAACCGTGGTTTAGGCCACGTTGCCCCATGGTGTAATGGCAGCACAGCGCTCTTTGGAGGCGTTTGTCTAGGTTCGAGTCCTGGTGGGGCAGCATAATCGGAGGAGTTCAATGAGCGAGCATCGTCTGGCGGTAGTGGTACTTGCCGCAGGTCAGGGTACCCGCATGAAGTCCTCAAAGCCAAAGGTCATGCACGAGCTAGCGGGCCTGCCTCTGCTCGGCCACGTTTTGGCAACCGCTCACAGCCTTGGCGCGCAGCACGTTGTTCCCGTGGTTCGTCACGAAAAAGAGGCAATCAGCGCCTACATTGCAGCCTCGTTCCCTTCCGCGATTATTGCCGAACAGGATGAAATCCCAGGCACCGGCCGCGCGGTTGAGTGTGGCCTGAACCAGCTCCCTTCAGACTTCGATGGTCTGGTTGTAGTGACCAGCGGCGACGTACCTCTACTTGACACCGCAACCATCGAGACCATGGTTGCCACCCACGTTGCCGGCGGTTACGCGGCATCGGTGCTCACAACCTTCCTGGACAACCCGCACGGTTACGGCCGAATCCTGCGCTCCAACGACGGCGAGTTCTTGCAGATCGTCGAGCAAAAGGACGCCACCGAGCACCAGCGTGCCATCACCGAGGTGAACGCCGGCGTCTATGTGTTCGATTCCAAGCACCTCAAGAACGCCCTTTCCAAGGTTGGCAGCCACAACGCGCAGGGCGAGAAATACCTCACCGATGCAGCCGCGGAGCTTTTGCACGAGGGTTACCGGGTGCAGGCCGTTAGCATCGACGACGAGTGGCTGGTTGCCGGCATCAACGACCGCGCGCAGCTGAGCGAGGTAGCGGCCGAACTGAACTGGCGCATCTGCCGCGCCTGGCAGCTAAACGGAGTGACTATCCAAGACCCTGCCACCACCTGGATCGACGTCACAGTTTCGATCGAGCAGGACGCAGTGATTCTGCCATCCACCCACCTTCAAGGAGCAACCAGCATCGGTGCCGGTGCGGTTGTTGGGCCGGAGTGCGTGCTGGTGGGAGTTGAGGTTGGTGCAGGTGCCAAGGTAGTAAAGACTCACGCCACCTCTAGCCGCATCGGCGATGGTGCCAGCGTTGGCCCGTTCGCGTTCCTTCGCCCGGGTACAGACCTGGGTGCCGACGGCAAGATCGGTGCCTTTGTGGAAACCAAAAACGCCATCATCGGTGCAGGTAGCAAGGTGCCGCACCTCAGTTACGTCGGCGATGCCGAAATCGGCACCAATAGCAACATCGGTGCCGGAACCATTTTTGCCAACTACGACGGCGTAAAGAAGCAGCGCAGCAGCATCGGTAGCGAAGTTCGCACCGGCTCGCACAACGTCTTTGTAGCACCGATTACAATTGGCGATGGAGCCTACACGGCTGCCGGAACCGTGGTGCGACGCGATATCAAGCCTGGGGATCTTGGTATGAATGTGGCACCGCAGAAGAACATGGCCGACTGGGTCCTGAGCAAGCGCGAAGGAACCGCAGCGGCAAAGGCTGCCCAGGCTGCACGAGCCGCCGAGCAGAACGACTAGAAAGAGCCAGCGTGAGCGTAACCACCCCTAACAACAAAAAGCTGGTAATCGTTAGCGGTCGCGCGCACCCCGCGCTGGCCGAAGAGGTGGCCCAACTTCTTGGCACCAAGCTCACCGAAACAGTAGCCTATGACTTCGCGAACGGCGAGACGTTCGTACGATACGAGGAGTCGGTCCGCGGCGTTGATGCCTTCGTTATTCAGGCGCACCCGTACCCAATCAACCAGCACATGATGGAACAGTTGCTCATGGTTGACGCCCTCAAGCGTGCCTCGGCCAAGCGCATCACAGTAGTTTCGCCATTCTTCCCATACGCCCGCCAGGACAAGAAACACAAGGGACGCGAGCCAATCTCGGCACGCCTCATGGCCGACCTCTACAAGGCTTCAGGCGCCAACCGCATGATGTCGGTTGACCTCCACACCCCGCAGATTCAGGGCTTCTTCGATGGCCCGGTAGACCACCTCTGGGCTTTGCCGGTTCTTGCCGACTACGTTGCCGAGACCTTCAAGGGCGAGAACCTCACCGTGGTTTCGCCAGACTCCGGCCGCGTTCGCGTTGCCGATATCTGGGCCGACCGCCTGGGCGCACCGCTCGCCATCATTCACAAGCGCCGCGACCCAGACCGCCCAAACCAGGTTCAGGTACACGAGCTCGTTGGTGATGTTGCCGGACGCACCTGCCTCCTGGTTGACGACATGATCGACACCGCGGGAACCATCGTTGCTGCAGCCAAGGCTCTGAAGGACAACGGTGCTGGCCGCGTAATCGTTGCCGCAACCCACGCAATCTTCTCGAGCCCAGCCGTAGAGCGCCTCTCGAGCGACGCCGTTGACGCGGTTGTGGTTACCAACACCCTGCCGATTCCTGAGGAAAAGCAGTTTGAGAAGCTCACCGTGCTCTCGATTGCTCCGCTGATTGCCCAGGCAATCGACGCGGTCTTCTCGGATGACTCCGTCTCGGCAATCTTCCCGGGCCACGCCTAAACCCTTTGCACCGATGAACGCGGCGGCACCTAAACAACAGGTGGGGCTTGCCGGTGCCGTTGCAATCGGGCTGGCATCCATGCTTGGAGCAGGTGTCTTTGTGGTGTTCCACACCGCATACGCCATAACGCCGACCGGCTACTACTGGGCGCTCGGGCTCGCCGCGCTGGTTGCGGTGTTCAACGCCTGGAGCGTTTACTCGCTGGCTAGCGCGATAGACCGCCCGGGTGGGGTGTACGCGTACTCTCGGGTTTACCTCGGTAACGGCTACTCATTCGCATCCGGCTTCGCCTTCGTGTTTGGCAAGATCGGCTCCATCGCCGCGATTGCCCTGGCGTTCAACACCTATGTGTTGCCGCAGTACGGTTTCTGGCCGGCGGCTGCTGCCATCGTGGTGCTTGCGGTCGTGAACATCCTCGGTATTCAGCGCACTGCGGCCGTGGCGGCCGTCTTGGCCACCGTTTCAACCGCATTCTTTGCCTACTTCGCGGTTGCCGGGTTAGCGGCACCAGCACCGATTATGGTTCTGCCGGCACCAACCGTAACGCCCAGCATCGGTGGGGTATTTAGCGCCGCTGCCGTGTTTTTCTTTGCATTCGCCGGTTACGCACGTGTTGCAACCCTCGGCAACGAGGTGCGCGATGCCAAGCGAAATATTCCGCGCGCGATTGTGATTTCGCTCTCCGCGGTGATTGCGCTCTACCTGGCGCTTGCAGTTGTGATGCAGAAATTCCTCGGACTCGACCTCCTTACGGCTACCGCGCCGTTCAAGAACCTGGCGGCCTTTGTGATGCCGGGTTTGGGCGAGCAGCTCACGGTTTTGGTAGCGGTTTTGGCATCGCTTGGCTCGATGCTGGCGCTGCTTGCCGGAGTTAGCCGCACGGCAGCAACCATGGCCGAGGACACTGAGCTTCCTGCGATTTTCACGCGACGAAATGGCTTTGGTTCGCCCTGGGTTGCAGAGGTGGCTATCGCCGCTTTGGCCCTCGTGCTAGTTGCTGTTGGCAACCTGGGATGGGTGATCGGCTTTTCATCCTTCAGCGTGCTTTTCTACTACTCCATCGGTCACCTGAGCGTTCTGCGCCAGGGCCGCGAGCACCGGGTAGTTCCGGTTGCGGTTGCAATCGCTGGGTTTGCGCTTTGCTGGGCGCTGGCATTTACGGTGCCGGGGCCTGCCGTGCCAATTTCGCTAGCGGTGATTTCAGTGGCGCTGGCCGTGCGTTGGCTGGTGCGTCGGGCTGCTGCTAACCGCCCGGCTGCTAACTAAGCGCCTTCTTGATGCGTTGAACCGAGATTGGCTCGGACGTGCCGAGATGCTGAGCGAATAGGCTCACCCGAAGCTCTTCCAGCATCCAACGCGCGGTAGCCAGTTTGGCGCCTGCTTTTGGAGCAAGCGGAATAGTGCCACCGGCAGCCTCGTATACGGCGATGGCCTGCTCCAACTCAACCGAACCCGCACGATCCCTGCCCGGGTTGTCGGCCAGCTGCTCGATTCTGCGCTTCACCGCCTGCACGTAAACCAAGATTCGCGGCAGGCGGGCAAGCCCAACTTCGGCCACAAAGCCGCGATAGACCAGTTGGTCAAGGTGCGCCTTCTCGCCGCTCAGCACCGATAAGAACGCGAAGGCCTTGGTGTCCGAAATCGCACGTCCGGCTTCGCGCACGGCAACCATAATCTTGGCAACCAGTGCACTGGTGTCAAACACCGTATCCATCACCGATGCCTGCACCGCTGCCCTGAGTTTTTCAAACTCGGCCCTGGTGAAAATGAGTCCATCGGGGTTAATGGCGCGAAGTTCGCGTTCGATGGTTGCGGCAATTACGTCATCGATGAATGCATTGAAACTTGGGTACGGGGCGGTGACAAGCGCAAGGTTCTCGGCCTGGGTCAGGTGACTCTTCACGTAGCTAGCGGGGGATTGCACGCCCAACTGGACAAGTGCGCGCACACCTCGTGGGTGTTCAAAGTGCTGCTCGGCCTGGGTGCTGAAAAGGCGAAGCGAGACCTTGCCGCCGGCCTCGGCCACCAGCGATGGGAAGGCGCGCACCACATTGCCACCGTGCTTAGATTCGATGGCCTCATCGATCTTGTCGAAGTCCCAGGCGGTTACCTCCGCGCGTTCGATGCTGCTCGCGCTCGAGCGTTGAGCGATATCGGCAACCGCGGTGCGATTGTGGCTGGCCAGGCGTTTTTGCAACTCGGCCAAGTTCGTGCCCTGGCCCAGGCGCTTGCCGCGGGCATCAACCACTCGATAGGTCATACGCTGGCCATCGGTGAGACGCTCGGTGTCGAAATCGGTGGGCGAAACCACCGTGCCAGAAAGTTTCTGCAGGGTCTGTGCCAGGGTGGCGGTGAGGCTACCGCTTGGCTCGGCTGGCAGTGCGGCCAGGGCCTTGGCGGCCCAATCGGCGGCGGGCACCACATTTCGGCGAATGGCCTTGGGCAGGCTCTTGATGAGCGTGGTAACCAACTCAAGCCTCATGCCGGGCACGAGCCACTCAAATTCGCTGGCGTTTAGGCCTGCCAATAGCGGCAGTGGCACCTCAACGGTAACGCCATCATCCACCGCGCCCGGGTCGAAGCGGTAGTGCAGCTTTAATTGCTGGCCGCCATGCACCCACACCGATGGATGCTCGGCTTCATCGTGATCAACCTCGTCCTCGCCGAGCAGATCCTCGCGGGTGGCGGTGAGCAGGTTAGCGTTCTCGTGGCGGGCGCGTTTCCACCAGCCCTCGAAGCTGCGGGTGGAGACCACCTCTGCCGGCACGCGGGCATCGTAGAAGCGGAACATATCCTCTTCGTCGGGCACGAGCTGCGGTTTGCGGCTGCGCTCGGCGAGTGCCTCGAGTTCACGGATTAGCGCCTTGTTTTCGCGCTGGAATGCCTGCTTCGAATCCCACTCGCCCTCCACCATGGCGTGGCGGATGAATAGCTCGCGGCAGTATGGGGCATCGATTCGGGC
>Ga0213920_1000751_pt1 | contig 21331 bp, 17 predicted proteins | sample McNCre1117MG_FD_161054 | JGI IMG/M metagenome (GOLD analysis project Ga0213920, IMG submission 161054) | Freshwater microbial communities from McNutts Creek, Athens, Georgia, United States - 11-17 MG | ecosystem: Environmental > Aquatic > Freshwater > Creek | place: USA: Georgia | collected...
TTGTTAGCTAATTAAAGCTAAGTTCCTAAAGAACTTGGCAATCACCATCAAACGCCCACGCTTATCGGCTGTATTTTTTTAATGAACCACTTAATCTCTTAAGTCAACTCGCTGCGATCAGCGAAGCTCTCTATTATGCAACATTTTTTTGGAACTTCAAGAAAAACTTGAAATTATTTTTTGCACACCGCCTAGTTAGATGCGTCGGGTTAACCCTCTTGCGTTGCTATCAAGGCAGCCCGCTAGTATAGCACTGGTTTTTGATGCCGGCAAATAAATTCTCAACTTTTCATCAAGACGCCTCCTGCCTAAGCCTTCCAAGCGGGCGCCTTCTCTATCTACAGAGTCGCCTCATGGCATACGCCCTCGATAATGACGCATGTCTTTAATCACCTTACAACAAGCCCAACTCGCGTTTGGGCACGTAGCACTGCTTGATCGTGCTGAATTTTCACTAGAAACCGCTGAGCGCGTTGGCCTCATTGGCCGCAATGGCGCGGGCAAGTCCTCTTTGCTACGCATCTTGGGCGGCATAGAGAAGCCCGATGATGGGGACTTACGTGTCCAACAAGGCCTGCGCGTGACCTATGTCGCACAAGAACCGCAGCTGGACGGCGAATCCACCGTTTTTGAGTCTGTCAGTGTAGGCCTCTCACGTGTGCGTCATCTGATCGAACAATACTGCCTTGGTGAGGGTGATCTCACAGCCATGCAAAACGAGATTGAAATGCTCGACGGCTGGAACTGGGAGCAACGCGTTCAAGAAACCTTACACCGTTTGCACCTAGCCCCTGATGCGCACATCAACGCCCTCTCAGGCGGCACGCTCAAACGCGTGGCGCTGGCACAGGCTTTGGTCACATCCCCTGATGTGCTCTTGCTAGACGAGCCTACCAACCACTTGGACCTCGACAGCATTGAATGGCTGGAGCAACTCTTGATCGACTTCAAGGGCAGCATCATCACCATCACGCATGACCGCTCTTTCCTAGACAAAGTCGCCACACGCATCGTCGAGTTAGACCGTGGTCATTTGTTGACCTACCCCGGCAACTTTTCGCAATACCAATTGCAAAAAGAAGAACAAGCCGCGCAAGAGGCCGTCATCAACGCCAAAGCCGACAAGCTGCTTGCAGGCGAAGAAGTGTGGATTCGCAAAGGCGTAGAAGCCCGCCGCACACGCAGCCAAAGCCGCATTGGTCGACTCGAAGCCTTACGCGCTCAGCGCGAGGCACGCCGCGACGCTGTGGGCCGTGTCAAGCTCGACGTGGCCAGCGGTGCACCTACAGGCAAGATCGTGGCGGAGCTCACCGAAGTGGACAAGGCCTTCGGCAGCAAAGTCATTGCCAAGAACTTCTCAGCCACCTTCTTGCGCGGAGACAAGATTGGTTTGATTGGCCCCAACGGCGCCGGCAAATCCACCTTGCTAAAAATGATTTTGGGCGAGCTCGAAGCCGACAGCGGCAAGATTCGTCAAGGCGCCAACTTGCAAGTCGCGTACTTTGACCAAATGCGCAATGGCTTGGACATGGACGCCTCGCTGGAAGATTTCATCAGCCCAGGCAGCGAATGGATCGAAATCGGGACACAACGCAAGCACGTCAAAAGCTACCTCGACGACTTCTTGTTCTCCCCCGCGCGCGCCACATCGCCCGTACGCTCACTGTCTGGCGGCGAGCGCAACCGCTTGCTGCTGGCTCGTTTGTTTGCGCGCCCCGCCAACGTGCTGGTGCTGGACGAACCCACCAACGACTTGGACATTGACACGCTGGAACTGCTGGAAGAGCTGCTGCAAAACTACAACGGCACCGTCTTCATCGTCAGCCATGACCGCACGTTCTTAGACAACGTCGCCACCAGCACCTTGGTGTTCGAAGCCACCGAGGACAAACCTGGCTTCTGGCGCGAGTACGAAGGCGGCGTACAAGATTGGCTCATCCAGTCCGAGCGCGCACGCAACATGAGCGCCGCAGCCAAGCCCAACAGCGCCAGCCCAGCAAAAACCACCGAACCGGCCAAAGCTGCACAAACGCCCGCCGCCAACGCCAACAGTACAAAGCCCAAAAAGCTCAGCTACAAAGAACAGCGCGAGCTGGACGCTTTGCCCGACTTGATCGCCTCGCTCGAAACCGAGCAAAAGCAAACCCAAGCCGCGCTCACAGACAACAGCTTGTACGCCAGCGATCCCGCCAAAATCGCCCAACTCCATGCGCGCGACACAGAGATCGAAACCGCCCTCATGGCCGCACTCGAACGCTGGGAAACACTGTCTGCCACCAGTTGACGGACACGGCCAATGTCGCCTCGACGACGCTGATGCAATCCCCGCCCAGACCCCTGCTGCATCCAAGGTGACAGCTGGTCTCGGCGGGGACTGTTTTTTCAAACGTCTGTCGACAAAATCTTGGCAAACAACTACCAAAGACCGCCATGGGACAGCTTTATCTGGTGCGACACGGCCAAGCCTCTTTAGGCGCCGCAGACTACGACCAACTCAGCCCTTTGGGCGCCCAGCAAAGCCAGCGCTTAGGCGAACACTGGCGCGCGCAAGGTTTGCAATTTGATGCCGTCATTTGTGGCACCTTGAAACGCCATACCCAAACTTTGGCAGGCATCCAACAAGGCTTGGGAACCGCCCACACGCCGCTGCTGTGGCCAGGTTTGAATGAGTACGACAGCGAGGCCGTCATTCGCACCGTGCACACGGGCGAACTGGTCAAGCCCACCACCCAAGAAGGCTATCGCGATCACTTTCGCCTGCTGCGCGACGGCTTGACGCAATGGATGGCTGGCGTGGTCAGCCCACAAGGCATGCCCACCTACGTAGATTTTGTAAAAGGCGTGACGTCTGCGCTCGACCACATTCGGTTGAACGTGCAGGGCAATGTCTTGTTGGTTTCCAGCGGGGGGCCCATCGCCACAGCCGTGGGCCATGTGCTGCGGCTGAGTCCTGAAACCAGCATTGAACTCAATTTGCGCATTCGCAACAGTGCGGTGAGTGAGTTCAGCTTCAACCCCAAACGCCACAGCTTGGTGGCGTTCAACAGCATCACGCATCTGGAAACCCCCAGTCACAAAGACTGGATCACTTTCGCTTAAATGCCCCGCGCAATACGCCGGTGCGTTAAACGCGCACCGTGCTCAAAGGCAAGGCCACCAACTCTTTGAGCAACAGGGCCAGTTGCTCGCCCGCACTGTGCACCAGCGCCTCGCCCTTGGCGGCAGTGGCTGCCGCTGCATCGCCTGCTGCGCCATGCGGGTTGTAGTCCTGCATGTGCCAGCCCAGCTTAGCGCTTTTGCCATTGCCCAAAATGGCATAGTGCTTGGCACGGTCTTGCGAGGTCGAGGTGAAGTTTTGCGCGGCGGCCATGTTCACGTGGTCGGGCGAAAGCGCCAGCATCATGGAGGTTTCGATGTCACCCGCATGGATACCAAACCTGTGCTCGTCGGAAGAAAATTGGCCCATCACCGAAGCATCCAACGGCAAGTTGTACCAACTGCTGCTGTAGACGATCAAACCGTGTTGCGCACGTAGCTCACGCGCCACCACATCCATCAAGCCGACGTTGCCGCCATGCGCGTTGAACATCAGCAGCTTCTTCACGCCAGCACGCGCCACGGACGCACCGATGTCGCACCACACTTGAATCAAGGTTTGCGGCGACAGGTGCAACGTGCCTGCAAACGCGGTGTGCTCGGTGCTCAGCCCCACTGTTTGCGTGGGCAACACCAACACGGGGTCTGTCGCGGCCAAATGGGTCAACGCAGCGCTCACCACACCCTCGACCAACACCGTGTCCACCGACAACGACAGGTGCGGCCCATGCTGCTCGGTCGCGCCCAAGGGCAACACGGCCACGGTATGGGCGGGGTCAAGCGCAGAAAAGTCACGGGTGTTGAGCTTGGCCCAAAAGTGCGATGCCAAGGCGGTGGGGGTGGGTGTGCTGGTGTGCGCCGTCATAAACGCCATCTTACTTTCACGCCATTGCGTTGCCCTTAGGCGCAACACGCCGTGGCTCGGTAACATCTGGCGCATGCTTCATATTTCGCACCTGACAGGCACTGCCCGCCTTGACCATGCCCCCGCCCGCCTGAAAGCCCTCTGGGCACATGCGTTGGCCATCTTGCTGTGGAGCGTCGGGGCATTCGCCATCCCCAGTTATGGACAAACCTTGGCCAGTGCTGTGGTCACCACCCCCCAAGTGCGCGCCGAGCTGATGGCGCATGCACCACAAGGTGTGCAAGCTGGGCAGCCACTTTGGGTTGGCTTGCAACTCACACACCAGCCTGAATGGCATACCTATTGGCGCAACCCCGGGGACTCGGGCTTGCCCACGCAAGTCGAACTCAACTTACCTGCCGGCATCAGCGCAGGTGATGTGCTGTGGCCACTGCCGCACAAACTCAAAGCGGGCAACTTGACCAACTACGGGTTTGAAAAAACCGTCTTGCTGGCCGTGCCGCTCACCGTGTCTGCGTCATACAAACCCAACGCGACACAAACACTGGACATTCAGCTGCACGCCAGTTGGTTGGTGTGCCGTCTCGAATGCATTCCACAAGAAGGCGACTTTGTCTTGCGCATTCCTGCCCACAGCAGCTATGTCGCCAACGCCTCGGCCTTTGACGCCGTGATGGCCGAGCAACCTCAATCCTTGCCCAATCTCAGCGCCATCAGCCACTTTGAGGCACAGCGCTTGATGCTGCAAGTCAACGGTCTGCCTGCCTCGCTGCATGGCAAAACGCTGAACATATTTCCAGATGCCGCCGAACTGGTGGCGTCTGCCGCTGAGCAACATCCCAATGCCCAGCAATCGTGGCAAGGCGATGTCTGGACCGTGAAATTGCCCCTCAGCAATTTGCGCCTGACCGACCCCAAACAGTTTGGCTTTTTGCTCACGACCGGCAACGGCACAGAACGCCAAGGATTTGCCGTCTCAGCCCCCGTCACACAGGCATGGCCTGCGGTGTCTGAGCTGCCCAATGCCGAAACACCTGCCGCCAACGCTGCAACCGTCGATGAAAGTTGGCTGGGCTTTGCCTTGGCGCTGGTGGGGGCATTGGTCGGCGGGCTCATCCTCAACCTCATGCCTTGCGTGCTGCCCGTCTTGGCCATCAAGTTGCTTGGCTTTGCGCAACATAGTCGCGCGCACCGTGCTCATCGCATCGCGGGCATGGCGTACACGGCCGGCGTGGTGCTGAGTTTCTTGGCGCTAGGCGCGGGCGTGTTGGGCTTGCGTGCAGCAGGCGAGCAACTGGGCTGGGGCTTTCAGCTGCAGTCACCGCTCGTGGTCAGCGTGTTGGCGGCGTTCTTCACGCTCATCGCCCTTAATTTATGGGGGCTGTTTGAATTTGGACAAATCTTGCCGTCGCGCGTGGCGAGCTTTCAACACAAGCACCCCGTCATGGATGCGGCACTCTCTGGCGTGCTGGCGGTGGCCGTGGCCTCGCCTTGCACCGCACCGTTCATGGGCGCATCGCTGGGGCTCGCGATGACCTTACCCACGTGGCAAGGGCTCACCATCTTTGTCGCCATGGGTTTAGGACTTGCCGCACCCTATTTGCTTGCCAGCTTTGTTCCGGCCGTCGCACGCCTGCTGCCTCAGCCTGGTGCTTGGATGGTCACGCTGCGCCAGCTGTTGGCCTTCCCGATGCTGGCCACGGTGATCTGGCTGCTGTGGGTCTTGGGCCAACAAACCAGCTTAGACGCCGCGATGTTGGCGCTGAGTGGTCTGCTGTTGCTCGCCACATTCATTTGGGCACTCCAACAACACGCGCCTGCCGCACGCGGTTTGGCTGGACTGCTGGCCGCCACCTTGGTGTGGGGCGCCGTCAACTTGGCAGACGAGTTGAAAGCGCCAGCCAATCCGAGCTCTGGCACCAGCAGCCAAACTCAGACCAGCACCACGTGGCAAGCTTGGTCCGAAAGCGCCGTGGCGCAAAGCTTGGCACAAGGTCGGCCCGTGTTTGTCGACTTCACCGCGGCGTGGTGCGTGACCTGCCAGATCAATAAAAAATCGACCCTCAGCAACGCCGAGGTGTTGGCAGACTTTGCAGCACACCAAGTCACACTTTTGCGTGCCGACTGGACACGCCGCGACCCCGCCATCACCGTGGCCTTGACCGCCTTAGGACGCAGCGGCGTGCCTGTGTACGTGGTGTACGCGCCAGGCCGACCAGCCCAAGTGTTGTCCGAGTTGCTCAGCGTGCGTCAAGTGCGCGATGCACTGGCGGCACTGCCCACACCCGAGCCAAAGGCATCGCCCACCGACTTCGCGCAGCGACCGAACACCGCGCTGGAGTCCAAATCCACACGTCCTTGAGCCATGACACACAACGCCATCGCACACAGCCTTGCACATTGCAAAACCATCGCCGTGGTGGGCCTGTCGCCCAAACCGCACCGTGACAGCTACCGGGTGGCCAAGTACATGCAAGACCACGGCTTTCGCATCGTGCCCATCAACCCCAATGCCACCGAAGTGCTGGGCGAAAAGGCCTACGCCACCCTCACCGAGGCGGCCCAGCATGCCTCCATTGACATGGTGGACTGTTTTCGCAACGCCGAAGACATTCCGCCCATCGCGGCGGAAGCTGTCGCCATTGGCGCCAAATCGCTCTGGCTGCAAATCGGCATCGTGAATGACGTGGCCGCGCAACAAGCCCAAGCCGCAGGCCTCACCGTCGTGCAAGACAAATGCTTGATGGTCGAGCACGCTCGGCTTTCGTAAAGTCCTCACGTCGCGGGCACATTCAACGCACCGCTCGCCGTCCCAAACCCCCACGCCCACGCCTGTCCAAGCCTGCGGCGGCCTCGGCGACAATGTCGCCATGTTTGCACCACTCCAAAACGACACCTTTTTGCGCGCTTGCATGCGCCAAGCCACTGACCACACCCCCGTTTGGCTCATGCGCCAAGCCGGACGTTACTTGCCTGAGTACTGCGCCACGCGCGCCAAAGCTGGCAGCTTCATGGGTTTGGCCACCAACACCGACTTTGCCACCGAAGTGACCTTGCAGCCACTCGAGCGCTATCCGCTTGATGCCGCCATTTTGTTCAGCGACATCTTGACCGTGCCCGACGCCATGGGTTTGGGTTTGTCTTTCGCCCAAGGCGAAGGCCCCAAGTTCGCCAAGAACGTGCGCAACGAAGCCGCGGTGAACGAGCTGGCCGTGCCTGACATGGCCAAGCTGCGCTATGTGTTTGACGCCGTCACTTCTATTCGTAAAGCACTCAACGGCCGCGTGCCTTTGATTGGCTTCTCGGGCAGCCCTTGGACCTTGGCCTGCTACATGGTTGAAGGCGCAGGCTCAGACGACTACCGTCAAGTCAAAAGCCTGATGTACAGCCGCCCTGACCTGATGCACCGCATTTTGGAAATCAACGCCGACGCGGTGGCCCTGTACCTGAACACCCAAATCGAAGCAGGCGCACAAGCCGTGATGATTTTTGACAGCTGGGGCGGTGTGCTGGCCGATGGCATGTTCCAACAGTTCAGCATGGCCTACACCAAACGTGTGTTGGCACAGCTCAAGCGCTCGCACGATGGCGCAGTCATTCCCCGTTTGGTCTTCACCAAAGGCGGTGGCTTGTGGCTACCCGAAATGGCCGACCTCGACTGCGACGTCTTGGGTGTGGACTGGACAGTCAACTTGGCCAAGGCCCGCGCCCAAGTGGGCGGCGCCGTGGGTGGCCCGGGCAAAGCCCTACAAGGCAACCTCGACCCCAATGCTTTATTTGCACCCGCTGACGCGATTGCCACCGAAGCCCGCCGCGTGCTGGATGCGTTTGGCAAACCACACACCGACACCATGACAACGGGCCCTACTCAGATCTTCAACTTGGGCCACGGCATCAGCCAATTCACCCCGCCCGAGAGCGTGGGCGTGCTGGTTGAAGCGGTACACAGCCATTCACGCGCCTTGCGCCAAGCCTGATCGCCCATCGAAACTTTCGAGCCCTAGTCCACAAAAGTTTTACTCAGGCTTGCGACTTATGCACAAAAAAGTTGACCCCGTGCACCAACATGAAGTTTTATGAACAAATCTAAAAAAACTTCTTTAAAAATCGTAAGTCCTTGATTTATAAAGGTTTCTAAAGTTGCTTTTTTTTCGTGCAGTTTGTGCAAAGCCTTGATTTTTGGGGCTTTGCAGCGGCTCAAGGTGAGATATCAACAAAGTTATCCACAGAAAAACTGGGTTAAGCCCGATCCTCTTTTAAATCAACGACTTAAAGCGTTTTCTGCAAAAACACCTGAGCAAACCTGCCCAACTGACCGCTTGACATGTCGCACCTAATTTCCGTCATGGTTCACACCCCCGCGCACAGCGGCTTGGGGGGTGCGTTGACCTACGAAAGCGACAGCGTCCTCGCACCAGGCACCTTGGTGCGCGTGCCGCTGGGCAGCCGCGAGTTACTCGGCGTGGTCTGGGACGAGGCGGGAACACGCCCCTATGCCACGGAAACTAACGCATCAACGCTTGCCCCCAACCCACACCACACCACGGCCTCGCAACCCTCGTTGCTGGCCATGGATGACCCCTCGCACAACAACGCAGCGCCAGCAGCGCTGCAGCTGCGTGCCATTGCCAGTGTGCTGGACGGCGTTGCCCCCTTAAGCGCGCATTGGCGCCAGTTGGTTCAATTTGCTGCGCGGTATTACCAGCGCAGCGCGGGCGAGGTGGCCTTGGCGTCCCTGCCCAGCCAATTGCGCGATCTGAGTGCCGAACAGTGGGCCCGCCGCTTAAAGCGCAAACCCAAGCCACCGCTTGCCAACGATGCGCCTGCGCAAGCCATCCCCACACCGACCGACGAACAAGCCCAAGTGCTGGCCAGCATCGACGCCCAATCCGGCCCGTTCTTGTTGTTTGGCAACACCGGCAGTGGCAAAACCGAGGTGTATTTGCGAGCCGCTCAGGCCTTGCTGGAACGCGATCCAAGCGCTCAAATTTTGGTGATGGTTCCAGAGATCAACCTGACGCCCCAGCTGGAAGCGCGTTTTCGCGCCCGGTTCGCGCCGCAATGGGGCTCAGAGTGCTTGGTGGCCATGCACAGCAGCCTCACGCCCGCGCAACGCCTCAACAACTGGCTGGCGGCACACAGCGGCCAAGCGCGCATCGTGTTGGGCACGCGCATGGCCGTGTTTGCGTCGATGCCGCACTTGCAACTCATCGTGGTCGATGAAGAACACGACCCCAGCTACAAACAGCAAGAAGGTGCCCGCTACTCGGCGCGAGATTTGGCCGTGTACCGCGGCCAATTGGAAAACGCCAAAGTCATCTTGGGCTCGGCCACCCCGTCGCTAGAGAGCTGGCACCACAGCCGCCCCGCTACAGAGACAGAGCCCGCAGGGCGCTACATGCGTTTGGCCATGCCCTCGCGCGTGGGTCAAGGCGCACTGCCGCTGGTGAGACGTGTGGACATGAACCGCCAGCCCTACAAAACCGTGTTCTCCAGCCATCTGCTGGAAGCCATGCGCGAACGTGTGACGCGCGGTGAACAAATTTTGGTCCTGCTCAACCGACGGGGTTACGCGCCCGTGCTGCACTGCACCGACTGCGGCTGGAAAAGCGAATGCCCGCATTGCAGTGCCTACCGCGTGTTTCACAAACTCGACCGCACGCTGCGCTGCCACCATTGCGGCTTCACCCAAGCCGTGCCACGCGCCTGCCCAGGCTGCGGCAACTTAGACATCAGCCCTTTAGGGCGCGGCACCGAACAACTTGAAGAGCACTTGGCCGAGTTGCTGGCGGATGTGCGCCGCCCCGACGGCGAGCCCATCCGCATTGCCCGCATTGACGCCGACAGCACCCGCCTCAAAGGCGAACTGGAGCGCCAGCTGGCCGAAGTGCATGCAGGCGCGGTAGACGTGCTGGTGGGCACACAAATGATCGCCAAAGGCCACGACTTTCGACGCGTCACCTTGGTGGCGGCTTTGAACGCCGACGGCGCCTTGTTTTCCAGCGATTTCCGCGCACCAGAACGTTTGTTCAGCTTGCTGATGCAAGCGGCGGGACGCGCAGGACGCGATGCCACCATGAATTTGGTCAGCCCCTGCGAAATGTGGGTGCAAAGCCATCACCCGCAGCACCCCTTGTTTGAAGCGCTCAAGCAACACGATTACCCTGCATTCGCAGACCAACAACTCCGCGAACGCGAACAAGCCACCTTACCGCCCTTCAGTTTTCAAGCTTTGGTGCGTGCCGAGGCGCGCAGCCAAGAAGCTGCACAAGACTTTTTGAACGCCGCTCGCGATGCCGGTTCAGCCTTGGCCGATGAACTCTTGGTGGACTTGTACCCCGCAGTACCCATGACCATTCAACGCATCGCCAACATAGAACGGGCGCAAATGCTGATCGAGTGCACCTCGCGCAAAGCCTTGCAGCATTTTTTGGCGCATTGGCAAGCTGACCTCCACGGCCTGCGCAGCGCACATCGGCAAGTCATTCGTTGGGCTGTCGACGTGGATCCGCTGGCCATCTAGCGCCAGCACACCCCGTCGGTGAGGTGGCGTTTTTGGGTGCAAAGACGCTCAGGGATGCAACAGCGCCACAGCACCTGAAAAGGTAAAAAAAGCAGCAGCAGTCGTCACCAAAATAATGCGGGCAATGCGCCCCGTGTCTGCCTCGAAACGCTCCGACAGCAAGGCCACGTTACTCGCGCTAGGCAACGCCGCCACCAGCACCACCACCATGAGTGTGAACCGGTCAATCGCATAACCCGACTGATTCACAGTGATCAACACCAGCAACACCAACACCGGGTGCAGCACCAATTTGATGAAAGCCACGGGCATGTAATCACGCCACAAAATGGGCGCGTGGCCGCTTTCTTTCACGCGAATTTGCGAGCGTGCCAGCACAGCACCGATCGTGAAGAGCGCCACAGGCGATGCTGCATCGGCCAACAAGCCCACGGTTTTGGCAAACGGCCCGATCAATTGATAGCCCAACGCCGACGCCAAGCCGCCCAAACTGATGGCCCACGGCATGGGGTTGGTCAGCACCCCTTTGAGTGCACTTTTGGCCGCGCGCGCAGCCCCATGCTCATCCGCACCATCGAGGCGTGACAAGGCAATACACAAGGAGGTGGTGATCACCATGTCCACCACAATGGTCACGATGGCGGGCCCTGCCGCGCCCGCCCCGAGCAAGGCAACCAACAAAGGTACGCCCATGAAACCGGTGTTGGGGAACGCCCCCACCAAGGCGCCAAACGCGGCATCGTTCCAGCCAATGCGGCGGTTCAAACTCACCGCGACCAAGAAAGCCACCATCACCAACGCGCACAACAAATAGGCCACAAACAGCGTGGGGTCCAGCAGTTGCACGATCGGCGTACTTTCGCCAAAACGGTACAACATGCAAGGCAACGCAAAAAACAGCACAAAACCGTTCAAGCCAGGAATGGCCTCCAGCGGCAACATGCGCCGATGCGCGGCCACGAAGCCTGCCAAGACCAGCGCAAAGAAGGGGAAAGTCACAAGAAGAATGTTCAGCACGCACCTATTTTGCACGCACCGTGGACCGGTATCATTCCAAGCTTTGCCTACCTTGTCTCACGCATGTCTGCTGGTCTAAATTTCGCGCAACAAGAAGCCGTCAATTTCTTGCACGGTCCTTGTCTGGTGCTGGCGGGGGCGGGCTCGGGCAAAACACGGGTGATCACGCACAAGATTGGCCGCCTCATTCAAGCGGGCTGCGAGCCAGACCGCATTGCGGCGATCACCTTTACCAACAAAGCTGCCACAGAAATGCGCGAGCGCGCCAAGGGTTTGATTGGCCGCGCCGCCAAAGACGTGTTGATTTGCACCTTCCACGCATTGGGCGTGCGCATGCTGCGCCAAGACGGCGGCGTGATGGGCCTGAAGCCGCAGTTCAGCATCATGGACAGCTCGGACGTGACGGGCATCTTGAAAGACGCGGGTGGCACCTCCGATGCGGCCACCGCGCGCACCTGGCAATGGACCATCAGCCTGTGGAAAAACATGGGCCTGAACTCGGCCCAAGCCATGGCCATCGCCAAAGACGACAACGAACGCATCATTGCCAAGATCATGGAACGCTACGAAGAGCGTTTGAGCGCCTACCAAAGCGTGGACTTTGACGATCTGATCGGCATGCCGCTCAAACTGCTGCAAGAGCACGAAGAAGTGCGTCTGAAATGGCAAGCGCAACTCGGCCATGTCTTGGTGGACGAATACCAAGACACCAACGCCACGCAATACGAAGTGCTCAAGTGCTTGGTGGGTGAGAAAGCTCGATTCACCGCGGTGGGCGATGACGACCAATCGATTTACGGCTGGCGTGGCGCCACGCTGGACAACTTGCGCAAACTGCCGCAAGACTTCCCGAACCTCAAGGTCATCAAGTTAGAGCAAAACTACCGCTCCACCAGCGCGATTTTGCGGGCCGCGAACAACGTGATTCAACCCAACCCCAAGCTGTTTCCGAAAACCTTGTTTTCAGAACTGGGCGAAGGCGAGCCTGTGCGCGTGGTCGATGCCGACACCGAAGAACACGAAGCCGAGCGCATGGTGGCCCGCATTCAGTCGCTGCGCTCAGGCACGGACACCTCGGCTGGCGGCCAATACAAAGAACTCAAAGACTTTGCGGTGCTCTACCGCGCCAACCACCAAGCCCGCGTGCTCGAAAAGGCGCTGCGCAAAGCGCAAATCCCTTACAAAGTGTCAGGCGGGCAAAGCTTTTTTGACCGCGCCGAAATTCGCGATCTGTGCTCGTGGCTGCGTCTGTGGGTGAATAACAACGACGACCCCGCTTTTTTGCGCGCCATCACCACGCCCAAGCGCGGCATTGGTCACCAAACCTTGGCCAGCCTGGGTGAGTTTTCGAGCAAATACAAACTCAGCATGTTTGAAGCGCTGTTCAGCAACAGCTTGCCGTCGGTCTTGAGTGCACGCGCCATGGGCAGCTTGCACGAGTTTGGTCGCTATGTGAATGACCTCGAATACCGCGCACGTCAAACCATGGGCGCCGAAGACGCGCGTGCGTTTTTGACCGACTGGCTGAAAGACATCGACTACGAAAAACACCTCTACGACGCCGAAGAAAGTGAAAAAATTGCGGCGGCCAAATGGTCAAACGTGATGGACTTTTGCGACTGGATGGCCCAGCGCTGCGGCGGTGAGCTAGACGACAGTGCTGGCGTGAGCATCGGCAACGACGTGAAAAGTTTGCTCGAAGTGGCACAAACCATCGCTTTGCTGTCGACGCTGACACAACAAGAAAAAGACCAAAACGTGGTCACGCTCTCCACCTTGCACGCCTCCAAAGGTTTGGAATGGCCACACGTCATGTTGGTGGGGGTCACGGAAGGCATGCTGCCGTTTCGACTCGACGATGAACCTGGCACTGAGCACACCAACGAGAACATCGCCTCGCGTCTGCAAGAAGAGCGTCGCCTGATGTATGTGGGCATCACCCGCGCCCAACGCACGCTGGCCGTGAGTTGGTCACGCAAGCGCAAAAAAGGCCGCGAGATGGTCGCGGTGCAACCTAGCCGCTTCATCGCTGAAATGGGTTTGGACAAAGACACCATCAAAGAAGACCCACGCGAAAAACTCAAAGCACTCCGCGCCGAGTTTGCCAAACGGGCCACGGCAGCCTCGGCGGAGAGCGCGGCGGCGAAATAAAGCATTCCGCATAATGGCAACGAAATAATCACACACAAGGAGAAACGCATGTTCAGTCACGTCATGGTTGGGGTCAAAGATTTAGACGCATCGAAGAAGTTTTATGACGCTGTGTTGGGCACATTGGGCATCGCCCCTGGCGTGGCCAACAACAACCGCTACTTCTACCGCAGCCCCACAGGCACCTTTGGCATCACCACGCCCATCAATGGCGAACCTGCCACGCACGGCAATGGCAGCACGATTGGTTTCTCGGTTCAATCCGCGGAGCAAGGCGAAGCATTCCACGCGGCAGGCATTGCCAACGGCGGCGTCACCTGCGAAGACCCCCCTGGCTTTCGCGAAACGCAAGCAGGCCAATTGTTCTTGGCCTACTTGCGCGACCCCGACGGCAACAAAATCTGCGCCTTGCACCGCCCAGCCAAATAAACGCGCCATGGAACGCTGCCCTTGGTGTGAAGGTTTTGACCAATACCGTGAGTACCACGACACCGAATGGGGTGTCCCGCTTCGAGACAGCTTGCGTTTGTTTGAGTTGTTGAACTTAGAAGGCGCACAAGCTGGTCTGTCTTGGTCCACTGTCTTGAAAAAGCGCGACAACTACCGCGCCGCCTTTGATCACTTCGAACCCGAAAAGGTGGCGAGCTACGACGCGACCAAAGTGGCAGAACTCTTGGCGAACCCGGGCATCATCCGCAACCGGTTGAAAGTGGCCGCCACCATTGGCAACGCCAAAGCCTACCTAGCCTTATTGGCAAATGGGCAAGACTTCAGCCATTTTGTGTGGCAATTCGTCGATGGAAAACCCATCCAACACCATCGGCGCACCATGGCAGAGATTCCCCCAAAAACAGCGGCGTCTGATGCCATGAGCAAGGCACTGCTCAAAGCTGGCTTTAAATTTGTCGGCTCCACCATTTGCTACGCCTTCATGCAAGCGTCTGGCATGGTGAATGACCACTTGGTGAACTGCCACCGCCACGCTGCGGTGATGCGCTACACAGAGCCACACTGAAAACGAAACGCACAAAGAAAAACCCCGTAGCCTCTTGCGAAACTACGGGGTGTATCTGGTGGCCTGGACGGGAATCGAACCTGTGACACGCGGATTTTCAATCCGCTGCTCTACCAACTGAGCTACCGGGCCATGGCTCAAATTGTAGCACCGACTGAGCCGGTCTGGCGATCGAACACCGGTCAAATTGCATGGATAATTTAACGTTATTCAAGTTAAACATCACCATGCGCAACAACGGGGAGCAGTCGTTCCATTTTGAAGCTTTATTTTTAGCGGCTTTGGCTGGTGTTTTGTTTTGCGCCACGCACTTGCTCAATGGCTGGTTGCTGTCCTCGTTCGAAATTTCGAATCACATCAGCTTTCTTTATCTTCCTAGTTTTCTGCGTTTGGTGAACGTGTTGGTGCTAGGAATGGTTTGGGGCACATTTGGCACGGCAATAGGGTGCCTGCTACTGCTGCCATGGTCACAAGACAGCGTCTTGATGAGCTTGATCAACGCCACAGCCTCGGCAGGCTGCGCGGCTTTGGCCGTCATGTTGATGCGCTTTATGCAAAAAAGACCGTTGTCCTTGGCGCGTTTGAGCGACTTGCTGTCGCTTGCTTTGCTTTATGCCGTGCTCAACGCCTTGATTCACCATGCGTTGTGGTCCGCCTTTGACCCTTCGCAATTGGTCAACCCCAATCAATTGGCGTTCATGATGCTGGGCGACCTCAACGGTGCGGTCATCGGGGCCTTGGTGTTGCGATGGTTGGCACGCCACACGCGCTTGGTGGCTTTTGCGCGAGAACGCGCATCGCAGGCGCCGCTCAAAGACGCCGACTCAAATTTGAAAGACTAAGCGCTCACGCAGCGCGTTTGGTTTTTGACAAATCAACGCCCAATTGCTTGAGCTTGCGATACAGATGCGTACGCTCTAACCCGGTTTTTTCAGCCACGCGCGTCATCGATCCGCTCTCTTGCGTCAAGTGATACTCGAAGTAAGCGCGCTCAAAGGCATCGCGCGCTTCGCGCAAAGGCAATTCCAACTCAAAGCTTTGGTGGGTTGGTGGCAACACCACCGCCTGCGGTGCGGCGTTTGCAGCTTTGCCCCCATCTAAACTGACTTGCTGTGTGGCCGGCGCCTTGACAGAACCAACCGCGGGTTTGCGCAGCAACCCCTGCTCAACGGCTTTCAGAAGCTTTTGAAGGGTGATAGGTTTTTCTAAAAATGCGTGAGCGCCAATGCGTGTGGCCTCGACCGCCGTATCGATGGTGGCGTGGCCACTCATCATGATCACGGGCATGGTGAGCAAACCAGAACCGGCCCATTCTTTGAGCAAGGTCACACCATCGGTGTCGGGCATCCAGATGTCGAGCAGCACCAAATCCGGACGCGCTTCGAGGCGCGCTGCGCGGGCTTGCGAGGCGTTTTCAGCCACCTGAACCGCATGACCTTCGTCGTTAAGAATTTCAAACAACAGGTCACGAATGCCTAACTCGTCGTCCACCACCAATATGTTTGCCATGTCTGCCCGTGTCTCTTTGCGCTTGAAAAATTATGTGTGTTGCAAATCTGCAACTTGGAATGATAACGACACTTGCGCCCCTACCACCGCACCTTCTGATTCACGGTTCTTCAAATCGACCCGCGCACTGTGTTCGTCCGCAATTTTCTTGACCACCGCCAAGCCCAAACCCGTCCCTCGGCTTTTGGTCGTGACATAAGGTTCAAACGCACGCTTCAAGATTTTCAATGGGAAACCCGGCCCGTTATCACGCACCACCAAGCGCACACGTCCCGACTTGGGCACCCACTGGGTGGCAATCGAGACTTGCGGGTGATCGCTGCTGCCCGTCGCGTCTTGGGCGTTCTGTAAAAGGTTGTGCACCACTTGGCGCAGTTGCTGTGCGTCACCTTGAATGAGAGGACACGCGGGATCGAGTTCGGCATACACCGGCACCGCCGCGTTTTCGCTGCCATAGAGCTGCATCACGTCTTGCACCAGCGTATTCAAGTCCAACAACTTGAGTTCGGCCACCGGCAGGCGCGCGTAGTCACGAAACTCATTGACCAAGCGTTTCATGGCATCCACCTGATCGACGATGGTCTTGACTGATTTATTCAAGATCAAGCGCTCAGGCTCTTCGACTTTGCCCTCCAGCTTCATGGCCAAACGTTCAGCGGACAGCTGAATCGGCGTGAGGGGGTTTTTGATTTCATGCGCTAAGCGGCGCGCCACTTCGCCCCATGCCTGCGCACGCTGGGCCGATACGATTTCCGAAATATCGTCAAACACCAACAACCGCGCGTTATTGGGCAGCACGGCACCGCGTGCCAGCAACGTGATGTGCTGGCGATGCTCATCGGTCAACTGCACAGCAGGGCTCATGGCGGTGGCATGCAACTCGAACGATTGCTGCCAATGGTCCAAGCCGTGTTGGCTGCGCTCCCCCCAAAAACCTTCAAACTCGTCTTGCACATGCTTGGCAAATTCGGCCAAGCCCTCAATCTCACCGAGCACACGGCCTTCCCAAGCGGCTAGCGGCACACGCAAAATTCGCGTGGCCCCTGGGTTGGAGGATTGAATGACCCCTTGGTCACTCAGCACAATCACGCCAGCCGTGAGGTTGTCCAAAATGGTTTGCAAATTAGCCCGTGAGGTGTGCACCTGCTGCATGCTTCGATCCACGGCTGCGCGTGCATCTGACAACTGCTGCGTCATATCGGCAAACGAACGGGTCAAGCCACCCAATTCATCACGTCCTTGCAGTGCGGGTTTGGGGCTCAAATCGCCCGCGGCCACATCGCGCACGCCCTCGGCGAGCATGAGCAAAGGTCGCGCCAGTTGATTGCCCAACAGCACCGCCAGCAGCACTGCGCCAAACACGGCCAAAAACAAACTCAAGGTCAACGTCCCGATGTACATGCTGCGCAAGCCATCACGCCCCAAAGCACGCTCTTGGTATTCGCGATAGGCGGTCTCCACCGCCAATGCGTTGTTGACCAGGGTGGGCGGTATGGCTTTGGTCACTTGCAAAATACGCACTTCGTCAAGCAACCCCAAGCCTGAAGGGGCGACCACCACCCACGCCCGAATGCGCGCCTGCGCGGTGCCCTGCGCGCTGGCATCTTCCAAACCCTCAATCACCGTGACGATGCCCTGTGCGCGGACTTGTCGAATCTGAGCCGAAGACGGTCGCACAGGATTGATCTTGAAGCGCGACTCGCCCGCGCTGGCCAAAGCCTGGCCCGAGGTGCTCCACAAAATCGCGTCATCAGCGCCCAATTGATCGCGGATGCGATCCATCGCCAATCCGGCTGAGGCATCGGGCAAATCGCTGATTTGTACGCTGGCGTTGCGTGCCTTTTGTCCCAACTCGCTGGCCAAGGTATCGAGCGTGGCACGCCCCAAGCTCAAACCAGCATCCAGCGCGCCTTCGACCTTCACATCGAACCAACTTTCGATCGATCTAGACACGAACTGGTACGACACGCTGTAAATCAGCAGGCCCGGTAAAAGCCCCACCAACGCAAAAGTCGCCGCAATTTTCAGCAGCAAACGGCTGCCAAACTTGCCTTGGCGCAAGCGCAAGACCAACCGCACCGACAGCCAAGCGATCACCCCCATCAGCAAGGCGGCGACCACCACATTGAGGCCAAACAGTTGGCGGTAATTTTCTTCGTAGAGCTGGCGGTTGTCGGTAGCTTGCGTCAACAAAAACAGCAAAACCAAACCCAAAGCCAACACCACAGCGGCGCTGATCACCAACAACCAACGGAACTGAAAGCCTGTGAGCTTGGCGCGCTTGTCTGGCAACGAGGTCACCGCACTGGCTCCAGCACCAAACGCATCGACTTATTCAGATTCAAATTCCACTCACTCTGCCCCGTTGCATTGATTTGCAAAGGACGCGGCAGTTGGTTCAAGTCCAATTTAAAACTCACATTGATGTTGTGTTTGGCATCCAAATCGATGTCTGAGGCGCTGGCCACCGGCCATTGCGCCATACGGCGCACGGCGCTCATGGCCTCGTCGACCGTGTCATAACTTTGCGCCAAACTCATCCCCAAACCGCCCGCATTAAAAGGCCGCGGGGAGACATTCACACGCCAACGGCGCGTCAAGGGCATATAAAACAAACGCACATGGCGCTCAGCATGCGCCACGCGCTTGTCGTAGAAATACCAACGCTCGCGGAAGATGTCGACTTCGGTCACAAAATAAAGCGACACGCCTTTGAGCAACGCCTCCTCCAAGGGAAGGGGTAAATCAAAGTGCAAATTGGCCGATACGGTCACGGCGCCGTCCACCCGCTCGACCTTGAGCCCTTGTAGCTCGACAGGGGTATCCGCCCAAACAGCGCCTACGCTCAGCAGGCTGAGGGCCACAAACACGTACAGACGCAGTTGTTGCACAGCCCTCGCCCAAAGGCGGTCAAGGGGCTGGCGTTTTTTCCAACAGTGCGTAGTAAAAGCCGTCGTGATCACCGGCCAGATTGTCGGTGAGAGTGGCGGTTTGCGTGTTGTTTTGCGGTCTCAAATGGCCCAAAGAGGGCATCAAATGGGCATCGGTGTTGTGTTCAAGAAACGTTTTCAGCTGATCATCGCCTTCTGCCTTGAAAACCGAGCAGGTGCAATACAACAAACGACCGCCGGGGCGAACCATGGGCCACAGCCGTTTGAGCAAGTTTTTCTGAATCGCCGCGAGCTGCGCAATGTCAGACTCACGGCGCAACCACCGCACGTCGGGGTGGCGACGCACGATGCCTGAAGCGGTGCAAGGCGCATCCAACAAAATACCGTCAAACAAGTCGCCATCCCACCAGCCTTTGGGCAGTGCGGCATCGGCAGCGATCACATGGGCCTGCAGACCCAAGCGCGCCAAGTTCTCCACGACACGCTCACAACGCTGCGGATCAATGTCCAAAGCCGTCACTTTCGCACGATGCGGCAACATTTCCAACACATGCGCGGTTTTGCCACCGGGGGCGGCACAAGCGTCCAAAATGCGCATGCCGCTGGCTTGCGCAGGCGTCAAACCCTTGAGCAGCAGTTGTGCGGCGCATTGCGCGGCGGCATCTTGCACGGAACACAAACCCTCCTCAAAACCAGGAATGTCACGCACCGATCGTGCCTGTGTGAGCACCAGCCCTTGCTCGCCCACAGGCTGCGCAATCAACCCCGCGGCTTGCCAGCGCGCTTGCAATGCGTCGCGCGTGATGCGCTGTGTGTTCACGCGCAATGTCATCGGCGCGGCTTGGTTGTTGGCACGCAAAATATCTTGCCAATGCGTGGGGTGATCCACTTGCACGCGCTTGACCCACCAAGCCGGATGGTTCCATTGGGCTTGGATGTCGTCGTCGGTGGCACGCACCAAAGCATCACGCTCACGCAAAAAACGACGCAAACAAGCATTCAAAAAACTGGCATTGGCTTGCAAGCTGCGGGTGTTTTTCGCAGCTTCCACCGCTTGATTCACCAAAGTATGCGGTTCATAAGGCGCGTTGTCGGGGTCCCACGCCAAAGCCAAGGCGGTGCACAGCAACGCATCGGGCAACGGCGGTGGCGTGCGGCTGGCCAACTGTGCACGCAAGGCTTGCGCACGCCCCAATTGACGCAGCACCTGAAACAACAAGGCTTGCACGCCAGGTCGCAAAGCAGAGGGCACGGCATCAAGTGCCGCCGTACCGGAGACACCTCGGCGCACTTGCGCCACGGCTTGCGCGACGGCTTGCAACTGCTGCCAAAGAGGCACAGACGCGCCCAACGTGTGAGGTGCTTGTGTCATTCGAGAACGCGTCCTACTTTGTACTTGAAAATTCGGGCCAGCAACACGGCTGGAAACATGGCAATGGCCTCGTTGTAGAGGCGCACCGCTTGGTTGAACCGCTGTAAATCGGGTTGAATGGCAATGCCCAACTCACGCCAATGCTGGGTGAGTTCGGCAGGCACCGACACGTAATACACATCGGGATGCGTCAAGGCTTCCCATGCATCTTGCAAATCACGACTGGTCGCCACCAAGGCAATGGCTGACGACGGGTCCAACGGATGTTCTTGCATGCGCGCCATGGCCATGGCCGACAAATTAGCCGCGACTTGCAAACGCGTCCAATGACTGGCGCCCAACTCGGGGGCCACCGAGGTGTGCCAGCCGGAAGGTGAGGTCACGGCTGCCGTGGTCGCCTCTTGCACCAAACTTTGGTAACGCAGCATCAACTCTTCCAGCACTGCAAACTGTTTGATGACCTGCGTGCGCAAGCCCACCAAACGCTGGTAAGCCCCGACCGCCCAAAACACGAGCACAGCCACCACCGCCCAAAACCACCACGCTTCTACCATGCCGTCACCTTTGATCGGATTGTCAAAACACAGGTCCACCAACAACAAAGGCCCTTGCGGGCCTTTGTTGAGAGGGTCACTTTACGCTTCTTCGCCAGCGCCGTGATCGACTTGAGTTTCTTCCTCAGAAGACTCTCCAGCCAACTCAGCCGCTTCGGCTTCCGCAATGGCGCGGCGCTCGGCGTCGTCCATGGCGTCTTTGACCTTGCGGGCTTTGTGATAAGCCATACCGGTACCTGCAGGAATCAGGCGACCGACGATGACGTTCTCTTTCAAGCCGCGCAATTCGTCGCGCTTGCCCATGATGGCCGCTTCGGTCAACACACGTGTGGTTTCTT
>Ga0213920_1000756_pt1 | contig 21243 bp, 20 predicted proteins | sample McNCre1117MG_FD_161054 | JGI IMG/M metagenome (GOLD analysis project Ga0213920, IMG submission 161054) | Freshwater microbial communities from McNutts Creek, Athens, Georgia, United States - 11-17 MG | ecosystem: Environmental > Aquatic > Freshwater > Creek | place: USA: Georgia | collected...
GTTCATGCTGGCGCTAAAGGCCTAGTTCTCTGCGAAGAACCGCAAGCACTTCAGCCAAAGGCTAGCCCTCGTGATCTGGGTTGAACCAGAAGAGGTCCCACAGGTGGCCGTCCAGGTCTTCGAATCCCCAGCTGATCATGAAGCCGTGGTCCTCCAGCTCATTCACCTGGCGAGCGCCAAGTTCGAAGGCATTCTTGCAAACATCGCTCACCTGTTCGGCGCTGGCGCATGCGAATGACAAGATCGCCTCGGTGGTGTTGGCGGCTGCGATCTCTTTGGAATCGATGAAGGACTTGAACTTTTCCTTATCCGAAAGCATGAGCAGCACGCCTTCGCTGACCTTCAGGCAAAGGGTTCGGTCGTCGGTGAACTGCTCGTTAAACTCCATGCCCAGACCCGAGAAGAAGGCCTTCGACTTGGCTACATCGGCGACGGACATGTTGAGGAAAAGGGAACTAAACATAGGCTCAGTTTAAGTGCCAGGTTTTGGGCGGCAACACCCAGTTGCTGTCGCGCCGAAATCGACGTTTGGCTACACTTCCAAGAAGTAGCCCAAGTTTCACAGATGTTCCAACTACAGCAATGGGAGAGAAATGTCTAAGAAAGCAATGGACACCGAAAGCCAGCTAAAGCGAATTCGCATCTATAACATTGTCGCGGGTTCGGCACACCTGCTGCAGGCGGCAGGAATGTTGGCGATCATCGCGGCGCTAAAGGCACAGGCCGAATTCCCTGTTACCGCTGACTACATGGCGGGCCCTCCGGGCTCGCCGATTCCGGCAGAACACGTGCAGTTGTTCACTGTGAACATGGGTTACGGGCTGGTGGGCTTTCTCCTGCTAAGCGCAATATTCCACTTCGCTGTGGTAACCAAGTGGTTCTATGGTCGCTACAAGAACGGCCTGCTGGCGCACCGCAACTACTTCAGGTGGGCTGAGTACTCGCTCAGCGCCTCCATCATGATCTTCCTGATTGCCCAGTTGACCGGTGTCACCGATGTGAACGCCCTGTTCTCCATCTTTGCCCTCAACGCCGCCATGATCATGTTTGGTGCCTTGCAGGAGAAGTACGAGAAGCCCGGAACTGGCCGCCTGCTGCCGTTCGTCTTTGGCTCGATGGTGGGGATTGTCCCGTGGGTCTCGGTTTTCCTGATGGTCATTCAGCCAAATAGCACAGACAGCGCGCAGGTTCCTGGCTTTGTGGTGGGCATCATGGTCTCGATCTTCATTGCCTTCAACACTTTTGCCATCAACCAATGGCTGCAGTACAAGCAGGTTGGAAAGTGGCGTGACTACCTACAAGGCGAACGGTCATACATCACGCTCAGCCTGGTGGCCAAGACCGGCCTTGCCTGGCAGGTTTTCTCGGGTGTTCTGGCTCCGCTCCTAACTAAGTAGTTCGCCTCGATGAACCAACCCACCGCTCGATACAAAACCAGGGTCATAGGCGAAGGAAACCACGCATCGTTACATATTCCTGATGAGGTGCTTGCTCAACTTGGTGCCAACCGTCGAGCGCCACTGAAGGTGACCGTCAACGGCCACACCTATCAGAGCACCGCCACAGGTGTTGGTGGCGAGTGTCGAGTAGTGTTTCCGCAGCGAGACCGTGCCGCCGCGGGAGTAGCGGCGGAAGACGTAGTTGAGGTCACTCTTTGCCTGGATGCCGTTGTCCGCGAGGTAGAGATTCCTGCGGAGCTTTCCGAGGCGCTAGACGCGGCAGGTTTGAGGGCGGCTTTTGACGGCTTGACATACTCAAAGCGTAGGGAGATTGCGAGGAGCGTGGCGGAGGCCAAGGGCGACGAGACGAAGCATCGAAGAATATCCAGAGCCTTGGAGCAGCTTGCACCAGCACCGCTGAAGAAGGTAGTGAACTAGCCTCTAAATCTCGACAGTCATTGAATGTGCCTTAGCCAAGTCTGAACTGTTGGAAACAAAAATCTCGAAGGCACCTGGTTCAAGTGCCCAGCCGTCGGCGTAGTGCTCAAAACGTCTAACGTCTAGGACTATTTCAAGCCGCTGGCTTTGACCGCTTTTCAAGCGAGCCTTTGCAAAACCAGCCAACCAGTAATGAGGCCGTTTTACGGAACTATCGAGCCTCCGGAGATAAACCTGGACAACATCGCTTCCGTCGCGAGGGCCAGTATTCCGAATGTTCACCTCAACCAAAACCGATCCGCCAGTCAGCTTTGTTGCCGAGATTTGGTCATATTCGAAGGTTGAGTAGCCAAGCCCGAAACCGAATGGGTAGGCGGGCTTTGTGGCAACCTTGGCCCATGCCCGATAACCGATGTCAAGCCCTTCGCTATATTTCAAGGCGCCATCGATTGGCTGCGTGTTGCTTACTGGCACGTCCGCAAGGTTAGCCCCCCAAGTTGTTGGCAGTCGGCCGCCTGGTTCTCTACTGCCGTAAACCACGTCAGCCAACGCATTACCGTACTCTTCACCCGGAAACCACGTTAGAAGCAACGCAGCGACATCGTTTCGCCAGGGCATCTCCACAGGGCTTCCCGCATTTACTACAACGATGGTGTTGCGGTTCGCCTTTGCGATTTCATTTACTAGCTCATCCTGGCGACCAGGAAGCCGCATTGAGCTGCGGTCGTATCCCTCAGACTCCACGTGCGCTGTGGTACCAACGACAACTATCGCAATGTCCGAATCAGCCGCAAGATCAACTGCCTGTTGAATGAGCATTTCTGCTGAGGGGCGAGGTGCGCGGTATCCGAAGAGGACTCCTATGCCGTCAAAACCAATGGGCACGTCGCGAATGTACTCGTACTCAAGCAGAATGGTTTGACCCGGCAATAGGTCCACGTCAACGTATTTTTCCGGAGCAGCAATCAACGCCTCTAGCGCATCCATCTCTCCGATGGGGGTGTGGGCATCTAGGACCAGTGCGCCATCGATCTTTAGCCGGTTTGTGCCAATACCCGATAGCCCAAATCTGTGGGAGCCTTGCTCCTTCGCCGTAAATTTGGCGGTTCCCAAAATTTTCTTTGTTGCGTCGGCCACTGGCTCGGACATGCCTATCAGCAGGCCTGCGAATCTATCCTCGGTAAGTAAGTCTGCCCCTTGCTGATCAACCCACGTCACTTGAATTGCAGGTTTGCCGGTCGGAGACTCTATTTGCTCTAGGGGCAAATTCGTCATTTCGTGAATTGCGTGGTGGCCGACAGCGCCTACAACTTCAAGTCCTTCTGGCGCATTCGCAATAAGGCCAGCCAATGGTGATACAGGGGAATACGGATTGGTGGTAGCCGACCCGCCGCCACCGATTCGCGCGTCAAAAGCGTGTGAACCTATGACCGCAACTTTTGTCTTAGCATTTGCCAGGGGGAGAACGCCATTGTTCTCAACTAACACAAAGCCATCGGCAGCAATTCGTCGTATTTCTGAGCGGTTATCAACCTGGCCCACGATCTGGTTAGCTTCGCCTGCTAATGCCCCGACTCTCTGCGCCAGAGTCAATATATGCAACACTTTTTCGTCAATTGCGTCCTCGGGAACGTCGCCAGCTCTAACTGCTGCGAGAAGACCAGTCGACCAAGGCGTCTCGTGCCCGGGCATGGCTAAGTCCAACGACGCGTTGGCAGATGCATTCACCGAGCGCACTGCCACCCAGTCGCTAACGGCCACACCGTCGAACTCCCACTCGGTGCGCAAAGGGTCGTTCAGAAGACCGCTCTCCGTGCCTGTTACGCCGTTTACCCTGTTGTAGGCGGCCATAATGGCCCAAGCCCTGGCCTCACGAACGGCAATTTCGAAAGGGGCTAGATACACCTCATGGAGCGTTTGGCTGTCTACCTGAATATCGACAGTCATTCGTTCATTTTCACTGTCATTAGCCACGAAGTGTTTGGGGCATGCGGCTACTCCGCAAGATTGGAGTCCACGAATATAAGCGGCCGCAAGCTTGCCACTCAGATATGGGTCTTCGCTGTAGGCCTCAAAGTGTCTTCCTCCAAGTGGAGAACGGTGCAAGTTGATGGTTGGCCCCAGTACTACGTCCACGCCTTTACTGCGTGCCTCGTCAGCGCTAACTGCGCCAAGAGTGTGAAGGCTATTTTCATCCCACGTTGCTGCTACACAGGTAGCCGAAGGCAGTGTGAGTGATTTGTAGCGCTCATCCCACTTGGCCCCTCGAACACCACTTGGCCCATCGGATAGAAGCATTTTGCGCAAACCAATCGATGGCAGCGCGTATGTGCTCCACGCGTCCTCCCCGGAAAGGAGTAGCACTTTCTCCTCAAGCGACAGGGTCGCAAGGTGAGCACGAATATCTTTTTCATTGCCTGCCATGGGTAAAACATAGCAGCGAATTTCCCCATAAACCATTCAAGCGAACGGTTTTATACAAGTGTTATTTAAAGCGAGAATATCGGCTGAGCATCACGACGCCGTATTCAAATAGCCTTCGCATTTCAAAATTCGGGTCCAGCAGCCATTGGATCTGAAGGCCATCCCAAAATGCTGTAAGCAGCGCTGCGCGCATGTGGTCTTCGTCCACCGGCTTGTCGCGACCGTTGATTTTTGCAAAGTGCATCGCAAAGCCCTGTCGGGTTTTTTCATAACGCGAAACGAAGTAATCGTGAGCAGGAAAAGCGGGATCTGTGGCCTCGCCAACAAGGCAAGACCATAGCTGAGTTACAGCCTTGCCCTCCTCATTTAGCGCCTCTCGAGTGAGGAGGCTGTCAAGCCAGGCATCGGGATCGTATGGATCATCGATGCTCTGTTCTTCTTCACGCCTCTCCACAAGAGCCATTAGCAGAGACTCTTTATTGGGGAAGTAGTGGAGCAAGCCGGCCTGACTAAGCCCACATGCAGAGGCCACCTCACGCATGGATGTTGCGTGGTAGCCATATTTTCCGAAAGCCCCAACGGCCTTGTCGAGGATTTCTTCACGCTTCAATTCGCCTTTTGCGTATTGTCCGCGCTGGCTTGGTCTAGACATCGTGGCTCCTAACCTGGAAACAATGTTAATCGAACTGTTATCTTCAAAACTAGACAGGTGAATGGTTTTGAAGATACTTTGAAATCAACGACAAAGTGCGTCGCCACGAAAACAGTTATTCCCAATGGAGGTAGTAATGAAAATCACAAGGAAGGCAATTGCGACCGCTTTGATGCTTGCAGTGGCCGCAACCGGTTTGGGTGGCTGTGCAGCCAAGTCAAACAACTCAGCTAACGAAAAAATTACCATCACCTTCGGCGACTGGGGCGACATGGGATTCAAGGACCTGTTCACCCAGTACCACAAGCTGCATCCAAACATCACCATCGTCGAGAAATCCAGCGAATACAACGCTCACCACCAGGGTCTTCTTGCAGCACTGGCATCCGGTAAGGGTAACGATGTAAATGCAATCGAAGGCTCATGGATGCCATACTTCGTTCAGTATCCAGACAAGTTCCTTGACTTTGGAACATCCAAGAAGAGCGACTATCTTGACTGGCGTTGGAATCCTGCCGTGGCCAAAAACGGAACAGTGCTGGGCTTGCCTACGGATGTTGGCGGTATGGCGGTTGCATACCGTGCGGATCTGTTCAAGGCTGCGGGCTTGCCATCCGATCCCGCTAGTGTATCCGCCCTTTGGGCCAAGACGGGCTGGGCTGGCTACTTGGCCGTTGCAAAGCAGTACACCAAGGCAACTGGCAAGAAGTTCGCAGACTCCACTCAGAGCGTCTTTGACGGAATTGTCGCTCAGGATCCAGAGCAGTTTTACGCTGCTGACGGCAGCTACGTCTATTCGACCAACCCCAGCGTGAAGAATGCTTGGAAGGTCGCCACCGACATCGCTCCATACTCAGGATCTGCGGCTGTTTTTAGCACAGAATGGAATGCTGACGTTGCCGACGGTAACGCCGCTGCGGTGCTGGCTCCGGCCTGGATGCTGACCATGATTAAGGGAATCGCGCCAAAGCTATCCGGTGACTGGAACGTCGCGACTGTTCCGGGCGGAGTTGGTAACTGGGGCGGGTCCTGGGTTACCGTGGCTAAGTCCTCACCTCACGCAGCTGAAGCAAAGGCTTTCGTGGAGTGGCTGTTGGCACCAGCTCAGCAGAAGACCATCTTCTTGACTGCAGGCAATTTCCCTTCGGCAATTGCTGCGTTGAATGACCCAGCAGTGACTGGTTACAAAGACGCCTACTACCAGAATGCTCCAGTAGGTTCCATCTACTCGTCATCTGTGTCTTCTCTAAAGCCAGCGATTCTCGGCCCCAAGAGTGCAAGCATTACTACCTCGTTTGAAAATGCAAGCACTGCAGTAGCGCAAGGAACAAAAACGGCAGATCAGGCATGGAAAGATGCTCTGGCCGAAATAGCGAAGAACATCCAGCAGTAACTCTGATTGAAAATGTTTTGGGTGGAGCATGTCAGTGTGCTCCACCCAAAACAGATTTCAGAACTCGTGAGAGAAAGAAAGTATTGTGAGCCGTAAGCCCGTCCGGGTTTCCAACCGCCAGGAGTCCAGAGCCGGCTATGCCTTCGTGTCTCCTTTCTTCATCCTCTTCGGTGCTTTTGGTGTGCTGCCGATTTTCTTCACTTTCTACGTCTCGTTCTACAACTGGGATCTCTTAGGAACCCAGACCTGGGTTGGCCTGAATAACTACGCGTCGCTATTTGCAGATAATCGGTTCTATCAATCTTTGGCAAACACCGTCAGCATCTTCCTGCTCTCGTCGGTACCCCAGCTGATAAGCGCCTTGCTGCTTGCGTTGGTGTTGAATAGCAAAAAGCTCAAGCTGAAAACCCTTTGGCGTTCGGTGATTTTGTTTCCGTTCATAACATCGACGGTGGCCGTTGCGGTTGTATTCGGTGCGATGTTTGCTGACAACGGTGGAATGGTTAACTGGGCACTCGGGTTCCTTGGAGTGGCGCCTATTCAATGGCATGCAAACGCAATCGCGGGTCAAATCGCTATCGCGGTAATGGTCAACTGGCGCTGGACTGGCTACAACACCCTTATTTTCCTAGCGGCGCTTCAGGCAATTCCTCAGGAGCTTTATGAAGCGGCCGAGATGGATGGCGCTTCAAAAGTCTCGCAGTTCTTCAACATAACCATTCCGCAAATTCGCCCGACTCTGTTCTTTGCCATTGTCACATCGACCATTGGTGGCCTCCAAATCTTCACCGAACCTTACATGTTTAGCGGCAACGGTTATGCCGGTGGGTCTGACGGGCAATTTAGAACTATGACATTGTTCATGTTTGATCAAGCGTTTGGTCAAATGCGTCTCGGCTATGCGTCGGCAATTGCAGTTAGCCTTTTTCTGATCATTGCTGTGGTAGCGGGCATCAATTTTTATCTCAGTAGCAAACTCGTAAAGGCCGACCACTAATGCGTATTTCATTCAGATGGTTGAAACTTCCATCGTTGTACGGGATGTTGTTTCTCGTAACGTTGCTCTGCATGTTTCCGTTTTATTGGATGTATGTGATTGGCTCGGCAGATAACAGTGCAATCGCCGCGATCCCGCCAACTGTGGTTCCTGGCCCAAACTGGAATAAAACCTTCGACCACATAAGTCAGATGTTTGACATTGGCGTGGTGTTCCGAAACTCTTTCATCGTGGCCATGGTCACTGCAGTTGCGCAAGTGCTATTTTCTACGATGGCGGGCTTTGCCTTTGCCAAACTACGTTTCCGCTTCAACAATCTTTTGTTTTCAATCGTTCTGGTCTTCCTTACCATTCCAGTGCAGCTTGGCATCATTCCCCTATACCTACTGATGTCTAAACTCGGCTTGGTAGACACCCTTGCGGCCTTGATTTTGCCAAACATCGTTTCAGTGTTTGGCGTATTTTGGATGCGACAGTCGATGTCTGCCAACGTTCCGTTTGAGCTAATAGACTCTGGCCAGGTTGATGGAGCAGGTTTTTTCAGGGTTTACTGGTCGCTTGCTTTGCCTTTGGTTCGATCCAGCGCATTTGTGTTGTTCCTCTTTACTTTCCTAACTGCGTGGAACGACTTTGCTTGGCCGCTTATTGTCATTCAGACTCCAGATAATTACACGGCGCAGGTTGCTGTTTCGCAGTTGAATGCAGCGAACGCTCCGAGTTACCCAGCAATTCTGGGTGGTTCCCTTGTGATGGCGTTCCCGTTGATTTTGATGTTCATAGTCACGGCAAAACAGTTTGTCGCGGGCGTGATGGACGGCGCCGTCAAGGGCTAGTTCGCTCATTTCTGAGCAGGTAAAATAATTCCGAAGCCTTGTTATTTTGATGAATTGCTTCACTCAAATCCGCATAGAAGAAAGTGAAGAAAATGAACGAGGAAGAGAAAGACAAGAAAATCCAGGAGATGTCCGACTGGGTTGAGTTGCGTGATTCTTGGACCCGCAAGCGTTTTGATTTTCAAGAACGCTGGCACGGGTGGTAACCGCCAGTGGGTCTTGGTTTGGGTACGGCACTGTTCTGCTTAGGCGCCCTGCTCCTGAGTTTGGCCTGGACAAACCTAGCTCGTTAACTGAATGCCCCCGACGAGAGTCGGGGGCATTCAGCTTTTGCCAACTTGATTAGGCTGAGGCTATGAGTGATTACGAAATTGTGAATGTGGGCGACCCAGAGAACTGGCGGGACTACTTTGGCGGGTTTAGACCAGAGTCTTCGCGCGACGGGCGCCGCGTTGTTGACCACGAGTTGACAAACCAGTTCATTGGCCTGACTGTCAACGCGCTTGAGCCGGGGGAGGAAGCCGGCTACTGGCACACACACTCGCAGGTGGAGGAGTTATATGTCTTCATCGCTGGCGAAGGCCAGATGGGCATTGGCGAAGATCTGGTGGATGTTGAGTCAGGTTCGGTGGTGCGAATAGGCCAGGGTGTGATGCGAACCTGGCGTGCTAAGCCAGAGTCCAAAGGGCAGCTCCGATGGCTGTGTATTCGTGCAGGTGGCTCTGCGTTGCCACACTTTCCGGATGACGCCACGCGCGACAGCGAGCGACCAATGCCTTGGTAAGACAAAAGCCTCTGATTGCTCAGAGGCTTTTTCACTGGCTCATTAGCAAAATGACGGTGGTGCGAGTTTGTAGCAAACTACTGCCCGATTTCCCGCGTTTTGCTTGGCATAACGTAGGACGCAAATAGTTTCTACGTCAAGTGGCTTTGAAGAGAGCACACTAAATACCTTTGAAACAGACAAACATGGAATATTTCCTTAGGTCTTCTGCTTATGTTTGAAGCAGAGAGAAAGTAGAACTAATGCAGACTGTGACATTGAGCAATGGCGTGGAAATGCCACAGTTGGGCTTTGGGGTATTTCAAGTACCCGAACCACAGGCCTGCCAGCAGGCGGTTGAATCTGCGCTTGAAGTCGGTTATCGCTCGTTAGATACGGCCGCGTCCTACCTGAATGAAGCAGCGGTCGGTCAGGCTATTTCAAAATCAGGAGTTCCTCGAGATGACCTCTTTGTGACAACAAAACTCTGGCTAGAGCAGGCCGGTGAAGATGAAACTCTCCGTGCCTTTGACATGTCAATCAAGAAGCTCGGCGTTGATTACTTAGATCTCTACTTGATTCATCAACCGTTTGGCGACTACTACGGATCTTGGCGCGCGATGGAGAAACTTTACAAAGAAGGGCGTATCAAGGCAATCGGGGTTTCTAACTTCTACCCAGACAGATTGGTTGACCTGATCCTTCATAATGAAATCGCACCTCATGTGAATCAGATTGAAACTCACCCTTTCTTCCAGCGTGCCGACTACCAAGAGTTGATGGCGAAACGCGGTGTTCAGATTGAGTCCTGGGCCCCATTTGCAGAGGGAAAAAATGAGTTGTTTACTAATCCGATTCTCCTGACTATTGCCGAGGTGAATGGAAAATCTGTTGCGCAAGTTGTTCTTCGCTGGCTTATCCAGCGCGGTGTAGTGGTTATTCCTAAGTCAGTAACCCCGTCGCGAATGAAAGAAAACTTTGACGTTTTTGGATTCGCTCTCAGCGACTCAGACATGTTGCGAATTGCATCACTCGATGGCGGTCAGAGTCTGTTCTTTGACCACAGGACCGCTGAAGCCGCCCAATGGTTGGGTGAGCGTAAGTTGAACCTCTAGATGACAAAACTCTTTGGTGTCTCAGAGGGTTTTTCACTGCCTCATTTAGTGAACTCTGATGTTTTAACACATCGGTGTGCGAAGAATGGGTGAAACGCATTACCTGTTCGGTTCTCAGCGTGGACGCCGAAGCCTAATCTCACAAAGCGTTTCTAAGCCATCGTTCTACGCCAAGTCCTCCAAGTGGTTCTTCGAATTGGGATAGTTTGGCCATACCTTTTGGCATGCGTCCACTACTGCACTTATTTTGGAGGCAGGAAGGGTCGCGGCTTCGAGAAAACGACGTTTTTGGGTTCTAGCGCTTGAAAGCCTTATTGCAATCTCAGGAAAGTCACCTGCTGGGTATGAGTGCGTTAACTGGCGAGCAATTGAATCCAAATTGAATGCCCACTCGAAATGGATGTTTGGGTCGAGAGTTCGCACTGCGGATCCAACCATTCCTGGTTGCCTATCAAAAGACACCTTTCTAGTGGCATCGCCGAGCTCGACATATTCGATTGTCTCTGGGGTAGTACCTCTCCGATCAGCCCTGACCACAATTCTTAGTTTCACAGGTTGCGCATAAATGTCATCGACACCTGGAAGCAAATAGGCGAGTCCATTTCGCAGACTGACTTGAAAGTTCTCATAAGAAACCAAATAGTGTACATCCGCATACTCATGGTCAAGTTCCCAACGATAGGTGACAGACGTGGTTGATCGTGCGTTCCACAGGTTGACGATGCCAAGCACCAGCCCGCCAAAGGCTGAAATAGCCACGACTGTGTCCAAAATAGTTGCAAACATTTCTCCCCTTACGTTTGCGATAGTTTTGCACAAGACGCTGACAATATTTGTAATGTCGCAATCAGTGCTCGGGGCCGAAACCTCCGCGGAGAATATGCCCCAAACAGGCCGGCACATGGCGGCCGTTTAGGACCCAGCGAACGTTCGAATCACACCTTTGCACACCAGCAAAAATGAAAAAACCAGCTGAAGGCGGGTTTATCCATTTTGCGGAGAATATGGGGAACGCCCTAACCCCTTCCTTACCCTGTCATTACTGACTTGATGAGGTTCGCAATCACTTTCTACGCCATCTTTCTACGCCAAGAGGCGCGTTTCATACACGACGATACCAGGCGACATCTCCCGTAGCCAGCGCACCAATACCCGTTCGACAGCTTTCGGGGTGTTCGGTATCGTCGGCTTTCCTGCCTTGTAATCGAACACGTTGATGACGTCGCTCGGGGTGTCGGACTGACCCCACGCAACTTCGATGTGTTCGCGCCCTAGATACGAGGCTTGAACACGACCACCGTTGGTGATGAGAATGACAACTGACATTTGTACTCCTTCTTAGAACGAGCGATTTGCTCGCTGAGGAGTTATCGGCGCATAGGGAGTTCGCCCAGAACCTTCTGGCTTGTCTGTGCGAGGTCGAGTAGTCGGTTTCCTGAGATGCTCAGCCGAGGGAAGCGCAAGGGCTGTCCTCCGCCTTTAATGACCCGTACGCGAACTCTTGGGAACTGATTGTTGGGGTAATGGTCGGAAAGGTATGCCCGAGCCTCATCGAAGTAAAATGTCCACTCGTAGTGATCGTGGGCTTCGATTGTCCTCACTGTCTCTCCCGAAGCACCCCTAGCTCGCATAATCGGCTGTTTGCGTTTCGTGTCGAAAAGCTCGACATACTCAACGTTCAGCGCTCTTGCGCCAAGGCGATTGACCCTCACAATCACAGCGGGGAAGAAGTCCTCCCGGTATACCGCTTCGCCTAGTTGCTGTTGTAGCCACACGCCTTGGCGCAAGTCTCGCTCCAAGGTCTTGCGACCTAACGGAAAGGGGGTTCCCCAGGGGTAGGTGAGAACTTCTCTGAGTTGGATTTTCGTGCGTGAGGTTCCCCGGAGGAAGGCCATCACTCCAAGGGTTAGAGTTCCGATGGCACTCCAGGACCCGGCTATGGACAGCCAATCAGGGGGCTTACTCATTTCACACCTTTCATCGATACAAGTCTCTACCAGTCCTAGGACATTTGATTAGATGTCCGTGGCTGTCGATACCTTTCAGTTATGACACAAGAGAACAACTACGAAGCCGCCGTGCGAATGTATCGCATCATTCAGGACGCCAACCGCGCGCTGAAATCACGCAACCCCAAGGAAATCTCCGCCGTGCGCAAGAAGATTGGCGCATTCGACCAACGGATTATGACCCACGCAACCGGCAAGGCGTTTGGGCAACTAGCAGTGTGCCTGGACTTTGTTGCCACTCTGTTCGAAGAGAGCCTGACGAAGCCAAACACAGCACTCAACAAGCAGCGCGTATTCGATGCGATGAGGGACAAGATGCCTATGGTTGTGTCAGTCGCTGCTCTCGTGAAGCAGAACATTCCTCTCGAAAGCGAAACGGCGAAAGTGATGACCGCGTTGGGCATCGGCCTAACGCAGGAAGACCACGAACAAGCGGCATAGTTGGGAGCCGCCGGGAAAGCAGGCCGATAGTTCCTCTGTCCAAGCAAGGTGCCTGGACAGAAGGAGTTATCAAATGGCTAGCTATGGCTACTATCTACCTCTCGCCGCCAACCTGTTCGACAGTGTTCGCTTCATCGACATCAGCCCGAAGACCGAAGGTTTCGGATCTGATGAGGTACAGAAGAAGGACAAGGACGGAACGCCGGTCTGGGTAATCACCGCCCTAGTGAAGTATCAAGGCGGCAAGAACGAGACCGAGACATTCACTCTGGTCGCAGGCAACAAGGACGCAGACGGCATTCGCACCATACCCGAGCTGACCGCTATCAAGTTGGTGGGTCTTGCCGGTGGCAAGTGGTCGAAGGCTCAGAGCGACAAGACTTCGTGGTCGTTCCAAGTGTCGGGGATTGCTGTTCAGTAATGTCCGACATCACTGCGGCAAATCACTACTACACGACCCCGTATGCCGTTTACCGTTTGTGGGCTGACTACTGGGCGAGTGTTCGGTCGGACGTGCCACCGCTTCACTTCTACAAGGGAACGTTGAGCGGTGGCTGTCTGTTCGTGGCGCCGAAGTCGCCGCCGGAGTTGGCTTCGTTCTTGGAGTGGGCGAGCCATCACCCCGACCTGTTGTTTCAGAACGAGGGTTCGGCGCTTCTCGAAGAGCTGCGATGGCTCGGACACTGGGGCTGTTTCTCCGTGCAAGTGAGGGTTGTTCGTTCTGTGCGGCGTATCCCACCGCAGGTTCCGAAGGCGCCGAAGTGAGGCTTTGCCTCACGAGGCGGAGATGACAACCGCGAAACGTCGAAGGCGAGACCTATGGTCTCGCCTTCTTCGCGTGTCAGGGGACGTGCGAGGCTAGGGACGCGATTGAGCGGAGCAAACCTGCGCAGCGAGTGAGCAGAACAAAGTCGCAGTATCGCCCCCTGACACGGCAGCGTAGCCGATACAGGCGTTATGAACAATGAACGCGAAGCCGATGACGTGAAGTCAGGGCTTGTTATCTCCGACATAACTGGCGAAGCCAATAATGAGGTATTCGATGAAGGATTTGTGTCCGAAGTCGATCTCGCCCAAGCCATCGACGGCTTCACGCCGTTGCCTGGGCGAACTCGCAACGACATCTTGCCTCGCTTCTCCATAGAACTGTCTCCGGGAACAGTTCGGCTTACCAGAAAGGCGCCCCCTAAGGGTCAGCCTCGCGACGGCTACAAGCCCAGAAGCATAATCGTCGAATGGTCGAGAAAGTCGAGAGCAGCGATGACACTGCGACTGGGAACTCTGGACTATCGACCGCTTTTCCGGCGAGGTCGATTGCCAGCGATGATTACACTCACATACCCGGGCGACTGGCTAACAGTTGCGCCTGATGCTGCTACTGCTCAACGCCATCTGAACGCGCTTCGCAAGCGCTATGAGTATGAGTTCGGTGAGCCACTAATCGCATTGTGGAAGCGCGAGCATCAACGCTCCGGCAGTCCGCACTTTCACTTGTTCGCGGCACCGCCCACGGGAAGGGTGTTCGCGCAGTGGTTGTCTCGGACGTGGGCTGACGTAGTATCCCACCCTGACCCGAAGCAACGAGCGAACCACGCGAAAGCTGGAACTGGCATCGACTATGCGACCGGCTTTCGCGCCAGCGATCCCAGACGCATCTCGACTTATTTCAGCAAGCACAACTCTGCCAACTTCGGGTCTAAGGAGTATCAGAACCGGCCGCCACAACAGTGGGTTGATGTCGGAAGTGTCGGGCGGTTCTGGGGCTACTGGGGCATCAAGCCACTCATTGTTGCGGTTGAGATTTCCGATGACGATGCCCTGTTTATTGCGCGAGTTCTCCGTCGCTGGACGAAGGCGAACGCACAGCCCCGAACCCGTAAGGTGGCGAGGGGTGTGAATGCGAAGGGTGAGATGAAGTTTAGGAGTGTCAGCCGAAGACGAGGGCGTTTCCTCAACGGTCTTGGCTTCGCCATTGTGGAGGACAGCCCGGCGATGGGGGCGGCTCTCGCTCGTGCCCTAAATGGGCGGCGTCAGCGGTGAGGGGTAGTCTTGGAGGTATGGTCGGGGAGCGGTTCAGCACACACGAGGCGCGTAAGTTCGCCGATAAATACGCGCAGGTTTCGAGCGAGAAGCAGTTCGCGCAGACCTTTTGGCGAGACTTCTTCTCTCACCTCCTTCGCATCGACGACTTGACGAGCACCGGCATCGAGTTCGAGGTTCCGGTTCGCTCGTATCAGACCGGTAAGGTCAAGTGGATTGACGTGCTGTGGTCAGGTGTCCTACTCGTCGAGCACAAGTCAGCCGGTGAGGACTTGGACAAGGCAGAGGCACAAGCTCGGGAATACCTGATGTCGCTGGAACAGTCGAAAGTTCCTCCCGTATTCATAGTCTGCGACTTCGCAAGGTTCCGCGTCATCGAGGTGCTTGCCGGAACGAAGCACGAGTTCGCCCTTTCTGACCTGCCGGCGAACCTCGAACGTCTCAACAGCATCTTTGCCAATAAGGGCATCGGCTCGACCTCTGTGGAGATTTCAGCAGACGCGAAGGCCGCTGACTTGATGGCGAACCTCTTCATCGAGTTCGAACGGGCTGGCTACACTGGCCACGAGACCTCGGTATTCCTGGTTAGGGTCCTCTTCCTCCTGTTCGCCGAAGACACCCGGCTAATGCGCAAGTCGATCTTCACGAACTTCGTGAGTGAAAGTCCGACAAGCGGCACAGGGCTCGGTGCGATGCTCCAAGAACTGTTCCTGGTGCTGAACACCGAGAAGGCTAAACGAGTGCCGACACTCGCTCCCGAACTCGCAGACTTCCCCTATGTGAACGGCGGTCTCTTTGCGGAGACCATAGCGAACTTCTCATTCACCCCGCAGATGCGCAAGGCGCTTCTCGACGCGTGCGCCTATGACTGGTCTGGCATCTCACCGGCAATCTTCGGTTCACTGTTCCAGAGTGTCCGAGATGCCGAAACCCGGCGCGAGATGGGCGAGCACTTCACGTCCGAGCAGAACATTATGAAGGTCATCGGCGACCTGTTCCTAAACGACCTAACCAAGAAGATGAACGCTGCCTGGGACAGTCCGACGCAGTTACGCAGGTTCCACAATGAGCTCGCCGAGTATCACTGGGCTGACCCTGCCTGCGGCAGTGGCAACTTCCTGGTCGTCGCACTCAAACAGATGCGAGCACTAGAACTTCGCGTGCTTGCTCGCTTACTCGACCTCGAAGGCACAGTCCAAATACAGCTTGACGCCACGTTCGAGCAGCGTATCGGGCTACATCAGTTCCACGGCATCGAACTCGACGAGTGGTCGTCGCAGATTGCGAGAGTGGCACTCCACCTCGCTGACCACCAAAGCAACCTCGTCTGGGAAGAAGTCATCGGAAACGCACCTAACCGGCTACCTCTGAAAGAGACCGCGAACATCGCTAACGCGAACGCACTACACATCGACTGGTCGAGCGCCTTCCCGATTGGAGCGAAGACGTTCATTATGGGCAACCCACCATTCTTCGGGGCTCGCTTCCAAACGCCGGAGCAGAAAGCCGACACCCTTGCCGTGTGGGGAGCAATCAAAGGTGCCGGCGAGATGGACTTCGTCGCCAACTGGCACCTCATCGCAGCTCGACACATCGCCGCAAGTGGCGGGCAGGCAGCCTTCGTATCGACCAATAGCCTCACGCAAGGCGAGCAGCCGGGGATACTATTCCCTCAGCTGGCAGCGCTAGGAGTGGGTATCACCTTCGCTCACAGAACTTTTGTGTGGAAGAACGACGCGAGAGGGCAGGCGGCTGTCCACTGTGTAATCATCGGGCTATCGAATGTGCTGCCCAAGAAGCGAAAGTTGTGGTTATACCCAGACAGCAAGGGTCAGCCAGTGCTGAGTGTAGTGAACCGCATCAACGCGTATCTCGTGGACGCCCCTGACGCATTCATAACGTCGAGAGCGCAGCCTATTTCTCCGGAAATGCCACCTATGGACTTCGGCAGTATGCCGAACGACGGCGGACACCTTTCCGACATTGACGCCGATGAAGCCGCTCGCATTCGCGAGAGCGATCCAGTAGCGGCGAAATACCTGCACCGACTTGTGGGCGCCCGCGAACTCATTCACAACGAAGAGCGTTTCTGCCTCTGGCTCGAAGGGGCAAACCCGAACGACCTCCGCAGCTCGCCGGAGTTGGCGAAGCGCATCGAAGCGGTTCGGGATTTGCGCCAAGCCAGCAAACGAGAAGCGACGAAGAAGCTCGCCTCGCGTCCGGCGGAGTTCGGAGAGATACGGCAGCCAAAGACAGACTACATAGCAGTTCCTCGTGTTTCGTCTGAAAACCGCGATTACGTACCGATGGACGTATTGGCGCCAGATGTCATAACCAACGATGCACTTCTTGTAGTGCCGATGAAATCACTCTCGACGTTCGGCTTCCTCCAATCGAGGGCATTCGCAGTATGGAACAAGGCCGTAAGCGGTCGTCTGAAATCGGATACACGCATCAGTGCAACCATCACCTACAACAACTTCGTTGCTCCCACACTCACAGAAGAACAACGTCACACCATTGAGCGAGGCGCGGAAAGCGTTCTCGTTGCGCGGTCATCTTTCGCATACAACTCATTGGCAGACCTATACGGCGCCAACACAATGCCACCCGCACTGCGTCGCGCTCACGACACCCTCGACGCGGCTGTCTTGCGGGCGTTTGACCTTCGCCCTGCGGCCAGCGACGAGGAAATCCTTGCCGTGCTGTTCGAGCGATACAAAGAGGCGACAGAAGGTCTCATTCACACGCCAACCACTCGACGCAGACGCAGCTAACTCGTAGTCTTCCGGCGGGAACCCTTGTAGGTATTTCCGTATCGTTTTAGGGCGTCCTGACTGTTCTCGGCGGTTATCTTTTGGTAGTAGTAGCCAATCGCTTCACTCTCGTGACCGAGGATTGCTCGAACAACGTTGCCCGGCACCGCCGGTTTCAGAGCTGCCAACTTCGCTGCGGTGATGAACCGGTTGATGTGCTGGGAGTAAGGCTTCACATCGGCCGCCGCACATACCTGCTTCCAGATGGCTCCATCTGCGGACTTGTCGATTACTGCTCCCCGGTCTGAAAGGAACAGGCTCTCTTTCATCGGGTCGTCACCCCAGTCCTTGTAGCCCGGCTTCATCGTATTCTCCTCACGTCGTTTGAGGTGATCGCGAATGTAGCCGAGGAAAGGTTCGGTCAAAGGTATCTCGCGCTCGACGCTGGTCTTTGTGCGGTCTTTCCAATACCAGCGAATGCCGTCCTCCGTGAACTCCTTGTCGGTGGTCTCGTAGCGTGCGAGTTGCCCACGAACCATAAGCTTGGGGCGGTCAGTGTCGATACCCCAGATGTCAGATACACGAAGCCCGAGGCGTTCCATTTGCCGCAAGCCGAGTAGTTGTAGGCCAACGAGCGCGGACAGTTCGGGACGCTCGCGTTCGACGTATTCCATCACTCGGTCGGCATCTGCTGCGCGAGCATCGATGTCGATTGTGCGCTTGATAACCTTCGGCTGCTTTACGAGCATCATCGGATTGCCGCGACCGGCGAAGTAGTCCGAGAGTTCTCCCCACCGGAAGCACATTCGAAGGTTCTTCCAGATGTTGAGGCGGGCGGAGGCACCAAGCAACGTAGTGCCTGGTATCGGCTTGCCTTTCGCATCTAACTTCTTCTTGCTGGCGAGAGTGCTGTTCATCAACTGGTTCAGTTGAGTGCTCGTTATCTTGTCCAGGTATTCCTTGCCGATGTGAGGCTGAATGTGCTGCTCATACATTCGGCGATACTTCCGCAGCACTACGGTGCTGATGTCCTCGTCGGTCTTGTGCGCAATCCAGTCAGTAAATAAGTCATCGACAGTGCGACGCTTCGCGCCACGTTTTCTCGGCGTTCGATAGGCGGCTTCACCGTTGCGCTTTCGTTCATAGAACGCATCGATGTTCTCGCGCAGCGCAGCCATCGCAGCAGACTTCGAGGCCGCGTTGCCGGTCAGTCTTCTGCGCTTCACACCGTCCGGCAAGTCTTCGGCGGGTATCTCAAAGGTGGCCTGCCAATAGTCGTATTTCACGACTGGGTTCCCTCGTCTGTCGAGAACCGTATTTCCGTTCTCGTCCTTCTCATACACGGCTCGTTTGTATAGCCCACCCTTGCCGTATGCCGCCCGCTTGTCACTCGATGCCATAGCAACCCCCTTGTTGCGAGTGTAGCGGCATCTACGCCATCTTTCTACGCCATCTCGCGATTTGAGTTAAAGCGAAACCCCGCCAAATCGCTGATTTGACGGGGCTCTTGCTGATGGAGCGGAGAATATGGGATTCGAACCCATGAGGGCTTGCACCCAACACGCTTTCCAAGCGTGCGCCATAGGCCACTAGGCGAATTCTCCTCATTGCCCGAGGGCAACCTGACTAGTTTAGCCGAATCGGGTTGCCTACTGCTACGGCCAAGTGATGCTTGGCGCGAATGTTCGTTTTCGTGAACGCCAAAACCACTGTGTGATTTCGCGCCGATAAGTTTGAACTATGACGTCAGCCGTTGCGCAGAACAGGAAGATCGTCCTGGTTGAGGACGATAACCTTACGCGCAATATCTTGGGTGAGTTGTTGACTAACTCCGGCTTTCAGGTCAAGGTGGCTGCGTCAGCGTCGGAGGCAGAGAGTCTTTGCACTGAGTTTGATCCGGACGCTGTGGTCTTGGACGTTGACCTTGGCCCCGGGCCAAACGGGTTCGACCTCGCCGATTCCCTCACCATCAGCTCGCCCGGAATCGCCATTCTGTTCTTGACGCACCTGCCCGACTCACGCTTCGGTGGCCGCAGTTTGAGCGACCTACCTCCGGGTGTTGCTTACCTCAACAAGAACAAACTCGCCGACGGCAACAGCCTCATCGATGCTCTGGATGCCGTTTTGCGCGGCCGGTCGGAGACTCTTGTACGTCACGATACCGACCCCAAACGGCCATTGGCGAACCTTTCCGCAAACCAGATTGCTGTGCTGCGAATGGTGGCGCTCGGGCTGGACAACCAGCAGATTGCCGACGCGCGTGGGACCTCGGTTCGTGCCGTCTATAGCCTCATCTCGCGGGCGCTTCTGGTAATCGGTGCCGACGAAGACATCGAAGGGGCTGGCAGGGTGATTGCCGCCAGGGCCTACATGCTGGCCGCCGGAATTCCCTTGACGGCACCGGCAAGCGGCGAATGAAAATCGGTGTTTGGGGCAACCTGAAGCAGAGGTTGTCAACCCTTATAGAACGCGCCACCGGGCCGGGAGCGTTCAACAATTACGTGATCACGCTCTTTGCGGTTGGCTCAATCTGGGTAACGCTATTTGTAGACATTGGTGCATTGAGGCGCCCCTTCTGGCCGGAGTTGACGGCTGGTCTGCTGGCAACTTTCAACGCGGTCATCTGGCTTTATGCCTCCAGAATCTACTTTGCAAATCACACTGCTGGCGCTGTCCGTTCAGCCGGCATATTGCTGTCGTTCCTGGGCACGGGTCTGGTGCGCAATGCCTCGCTCACTCTCTTCAGCATGCCGTTTGGGCTTACAGCTCCGTCCGGCCGTCTCATCTCCTCGATTGTCAGCGCTTTTGCGCTTCTAGTGTTTGCAAGCCTCACCACTAGCCGACGTTTGCAGTCGCAAGCCATCCAAGCAAATCTGCTTGTTGAACGCCAAAAACTTCTTTGGCTTTCGGCAACCTACGACGAGAAAGTGTTGCAGTCGCAGCGCGACCTAAACCGCGAACTTGAATCGGACCTGTATCCCCACATCAGGGAGATCTCGGCCAAGTTGCAGGGCTCGCGCGATGACAATGCCAAAACAGCCGAATATCTAATTGGCACTGTGGGGGATGTGGTTAGGCCGCTGTGGACCAGGCTCTCGGATGCAACTGACACAATCCTCGAACAGTTAGACACAATAGCCGCTGAGATTCCCACAGCTAGCAGGGTGCAGAACGTCTTCGATTTGAGGGCCGCTATTAGGCCAACGCTAACCGTCGGCGTCCTTCTGGTCATTTCGCTCACAGTTGCGCCGGCTCTTCAGCTTCGGGCCAACTCGATTGAATTTGTGGAGGCTTCGTTATTTGTTTGGCTCCTGCTGAGCCTGGTGCGACTGGTCTGGCCCAGGAGAATTAAAAAACTGAGTCTGGCTTCGGCAACTGCGATTCTAGGATTGCTCTACTCGGTGTCCTTCTCGGGCGGACTCGCCATTGTCAGCGGACTTCACGGTGACTTTGCCTCGCAGTTGGTGCGGCTAACCTTCAGCATCGGTGGGGCACTCGTTTTGTCGAGATTGGAACTTGCCGAACAGGCCCGCGGAACCGTCGAGCGGCAGCTGCATGAGCAGAACAGATTGCTTCAGGAACTAATCAGCGGTCTGCGCAAACAGATTTGGGTGCATCGGCGCAAGGCTGCCTGGGTGCTGCACGGCCCGGTGCAGTCCGCTTTAGTGTCCTCAGCAATGTCTCTTACCCAGGGCGCGCCCTCCACCGATGAACGCCGGCAGCTACTGGCAAACATCGAGCACGCGGTTGGTAGTCTCACGCACAATGGTCCAGAAACACTAGGTTTGATTGAGACCCTCAGTGAAATTCGCTCGGTCTGGGCCCGAAGTTGCCAAATAACTTGGGCCATAGATCAGCGGTTGATAGAGCAGTTGAATGGCGACCCCGAGACGGTGGCGTGCCTCGTCGAAATCGCTCGCGAGGGAGTTAGTAACGCTATCCG
>Ga0213920_1000758_pt1 | contig 21227 bp, 21 predicted proteins | sample McNCre1117MG_FD_161054 | JGI IMG/M metagenome (GOLD analysis project Ga0213920, IMG submission 161054) | Freshwater microbial communities from McNutts Creek, Athens, Georgia, United States - 11-17 MG | ecosystem: Environmental > Aquatic > Freshwater > Creek | place: USA: Georgia | collected...
AAATTGGGTCATGCCAGATCGGGAGGCTGTCTCCCGGTAGGTGGAAATCGAAATTATAGGCGCTCTGCTACATTGCGAGCCATGTCTGATCTGTCAAATAAGCACATTGTTTTGGGTTTGAGCGGGGGCATCGCCTGCTATAAAGCGGCCGAGCTGTGCCGTGCTTTGGTCAAAGCCGGGGCCACGGTTCAAGTGGTCATGACCGAGGCCGCCGCCCAGTTCATCACCCCTGTCACGCTGCAAGCCTTGTCAAACCGCGCTGTGTATGTTTCGCAGTGGGATGCACGCGAGCCCAACAACATGGCGCACATCAATTTAAGCCGTGAGGCCGATGCCATTCTGGTCGCCCCAGCCAGTGCCGACTTCATGGCCAAACTGCTGCATGGTCGTGCGGACGATTTGCTCAGTCTCATGTGTTTGGCCCGCCCGATCGAACGGGTGCCTTTGATTTTGGCGCCCGCAATGAACCGCGAGATGTGGCAGCACCCCGCGACCCAGCGCAATATGTCCCAGCTCGTCGCGGATGGCGCACATGTGCTGGACGTGGGGCAGGGCGAACAAGCGTGTGGCGAAACGGGCGACGGTCGCATGCTGGAGCCCGAAGAAATTGTGGAAGACCTGATTGCGTTCTTCCAGCCCAAAGTTTTGGCTGGCCAGCATGTGCTGGTGACCGCTGGCCCAACGTATGAAGCGATGGATCCTGTGCGTGGTATCACCAATTTGTCCAGCGGCAAGATGGGCTTTTCCATTGCCCGTGCTGCGCGTGAAGCGGGCGCGGAGGTGACGTTGGTGGCTGGTCCCGTGCACTTGCCTACGCCGCGCGGCGTACGGCGTGTGGATGTGCGCTCTGCCTTGGATATGCAAGCCGCAGTGGCGACGCATGTCGATGCCGCTTCTGTGTTCGTGGCGACCGCCGCTGTGGCGGATTGGCGTGTGGCCGATGTGGCGGTGCAGAAAATGAAAAAAGACGGTTCCGGGCAGTTGCCACAACTGAATTTTGTGGAAAACCCAGACATCTTGGCAGGCGTGGCGCAATCTGCCCGTGCCAAAAATGGCGATTTGTATTGCGTAGGTTTTGCGGCTGAGAGCCATGATTTGCTCCAACACGCCACTGCCAAACGTGAACGCAAAGGTGTGCCGCTGCTGGTGGGCAACATTGGCCCCGCCACTTTTGGTTTAGACGACAACGCCTTGCTCTTGGTAGACGCCCAAGGCGCAAAAGAGTTACCGCATGCCAACAAGCTCACGCTCGCGCGACAGTTGGTGGCTGAGATCGCGCATCGTTTGGCATCTGCGTAACGCTGGCGAATCCCTGCGGCATATTGGCGACTGGTCGCTTTTTAAATTCTCAACATTCTGTTCACTCAAGTCATCATGAAACTCGACGTCAAAATTCTCGACCCCCGCATGGCAGAGCATCTGCCGCAGTACGCCACGCCCGGTAGCGCTGGCTTGGATTTGCGTGCGTGCTTAGACGCGCCCATCACGCTGGAACCCAATGCATGGCAGCTGGTGCCTACGGGCATTGCCATTCATTTGGCTGATCCCGCTTATGCCGCACTCATCTTGCCGCGTTCTGGTTTGGGCCACAAACACGGCATCGTGTTGGGCAACTTGGTGGGTTTGATCGACAGCGATTACCAAGGCCAATTGATGGTCAGCGCTTGGAACCGCAGCACCGTGGCGTTCACGCTAGAACCTATGGAGCGTTTGGCGCAACTCGTCATCGTGCCTGTGGTGCAAGCGCAATTCAATGTGGTGAATGAGTTTGCCGCCGCCAGTGAGCGCGGTGAGGGCGGTTACGGCTCCACGGGTAAAAAGTAACTCAGTGCAGCAAGCCGCCACCTGGCGCTTGGGGTTCGATTTTGAAAAACCCTGTGCCCATGCTGCCGCGTTCTTGCTCTTCTTGCGTGGCTTCGCGTACCGAGGCCACCTGAAGGTGAATGCGAATCGCGATGCCGGCTAGCGGGTGGTTGCCATCTAACACCACATGCTCGGGATAGAGGTCGGTCACCGTGTAGAGCAAGTCTTGCGGTGCGTCGGGGTTGCAGCCTTCAGGCAAGGCATGCCCTTCGACCGTGTGGCCTTCTTCTAGTTCTTTAGGAAAGCGCGAACGCGCTTCCAAAAAAACCAAGTTTTCGTCGTAATCGCCAAACGCTTCTTCGGGTTCGAGATGCAGGTCGATTTGTGCGCCCACGTCATGACCGTGCAGGGCTTCTTCGATTTTTTGCAGCAAGTCATCCCCGCCGAGCAAGAACTCAATCGGTTCGTCTAATTCGTCGAGCACCTCGCCTAAGGTGTCTTTCAAGGTCCAAGTTAAGCCGACCACGCAGTGTTGGGTAATTTCCATAGGGCAAAATTGTCGCACGATGAATGTGAACAAACCCCTAACTCTTCTTGGTGGCATCAGCCCAACCGAGTTCATGAACACCTATTGGCAACGCAAACCGTTGCTGGTGCGCCAAGCTTTTCCCGAATTCAAGGCTTTGTTGAGCCGTCCCGAGTTGTTTGACTTGGCAGAACAAGCAGAGGTTGAATCACGCTTGGTGATCGGTGACAACGATGGGCAACGCGCATGGGATATGCAGCGCGGTCCGTTCAAGCGCCGAGCCATTCCTAAGCTCACCGAGCGCGATTGGACTTTGTTGGTGCAAGGCGTGGATCTGCACGATGACCGTGTGGCCGCGTTGATGCAGCAATTTCGGTTTGTGCCTGATGCCCGTTTGGATGACGTGATGATCAGTTACGCCACCGACGGCGGCGGCGTGGGGCCACACTTTGACAGCTACGACGTCTTTTTGTTGCAAGCGCATGGTCAGCGTCGTTGGCGCATTGGTCGCCAAAAAGACTTGTCTTTGGTGCCCGACATGCCCCTGAAGATTTTGGCCAATTTCAAGCCAGAACAAGAATGGGTGCTCAACCCTGGCGATATGTTGTATTTGCCACCGCGCTACGCCCACGATGGCGTGGCAGTCGGGGAATGCATGACCTATTCGGTTGGTTTCAGAACGCCACAAATGGGTGACTTAGCGCGTGAGCTGCTGATCCGAGTGAGCGAAGAGGCTGAAGATGCCGTCGGTTGTGAACTTTACAAAGACGCCGATCAAGTCGCGGTGACCAAGCCTGCGGCCATTCCAGAAGGTTTGGTGGACTTTGCAAAATCAGCGCTGCAACGTGCGGTCAACGATCCGCTGGCGTTGCCCCGTGCCTTGGGTGAGTTCCTGACCGAGCCCAAAGCCAATGTGTGGTTTGAGGCAGGTTTGCCGCCAAAAAAGCTAAAAACTGTGCATTTAGACCGACGAAGCCGCATGATGTACGACAGTCACCATATTTTTTTCAATGGTGAAAGTTGGCGCGCTGCAGGCAAAGATGCCACATTGATGCGTAAATTAGCGGACGAACGTTGTTTGAACGAAGCATCGCTCGCGACCGCCAGTGCCGATGCTTTGTCTTTGCTCAATGACTGGTGCGACGATGGCTGGCTGCACGCGAATGCGCAGGATGCCCCAAGATGACGCAGAGCTGACGCGCCTTCTGCACCAGCTCAGGATTTACCCCTATAATTGAAGGCTGAGTTAGAAGGGCTCGAGTCCATCAGCTCGGTCATGGTGAAAGCCATGGCAATTTTCGAAAATTGTTTTATCCCCCTCCCTTTAAGGAAAATTGACATGAAAAAATCGCTCCTGTTGGCGACCCTCCTGGCTGCTGCTGCTCTCGTTGCTTGCGGTAAAAAAGAAGCCCCTGCTGTTGAAGCCGCTCCTGCTGCTCCAGTTGCTGCTCCTGCTGCTGAAGCTTCGGCTCCTGCTGCTGACGCATCTGCTGCCGCTCCTGCTGCTGAAGCCGCCAGCAAGTAATTCGTCTTCGGATGAATGCAAAAGCCACCCTCGGGTGGCTTTTTTCATGGGCGATTGAAAATCAAACGCCAATCCATCCGCTGCCACCAATGGGATTTGCCACATCGATGTCTAGCGGCATACAACCCATGACCTCAGACAAACAAGCACGGGCCAGTTCTGGCGTGTTGTTGCGCTCACTCAGGTGGGCGGCGAGTACGTGGTTGAGGGCGCTGTGTTTGATTTGTTGGAGCAAGTCTGCGGCTGCATGGTTGGCCAAATGCCCCCACGCGCCGCCCACGCGCTGTTTGAGAAAGTTGGGGTAGCTTGATCGCTGGAGCATGTCGGGGTCGTGGTTGCTTTCGAGCAATAACGCATGACAGCCTTGTAAGGCCGCGACCACATGCGGTGTCACGTGCCCCAAATCGGTGACCACGCCCAATTGACGATCACCATTGGTGCACCGCAACTGCAAAGGCTCGCGGGCATCGTGGGGCACGGTGAAGGGCGAAATTTGCAATTCCCCGCATACCAAGGTTTGTCCATCACGTACTTCTTTGACCCACGTCTGCAAGGGCAGCCAGTGTGGGTCTTGAATCGCCAGCCAAGTGCCTCGGCTCATCCAGATGGGGGTGTTGTGACGTTTGACCAAGCTGCGCGCACAGCCAATGTGATCGCCATGCTCATGGGTGATGAAGATGGCATCCAAGGCTTCAGTCCGCGTGCCTGCCTCTTCAAGACGCGTCTCTAAATCACGCAGGCGCAGGCCGCAGTCAATCAATAAGCGGGTAGTCTGAGCACCACTCTTGGCCTCGACCAAGGTGGCATTGCCTGAGCTGCCGCTGCCCAGACTTTTAAAGCGCAGCATGACGCGTGGTCATCTGAGCTAGGTGCTCAGCGCAGATCGTCAGACAACAATTTCAGAATGCGTGCCGCAATGGGCGCATTGCCCGTGGCTTCACCTGTGGCGGTGTGAACGGTCACCTGAGTTTGTGCTTGGTTTGATGCCACGCGAATCTGGTATTTCACCGGACCCGCTTCCGGCGTCGAGGCACTGAACAACTTGGTGAGGAAGCCTTTTTCCTCTTTCTCCGCCGTATCAACGTAGCGCACAAAGTAAATGCCTTTGGCGCGATCGCGGTCTTCCACGGTGAAGCCTGTGCGGTCCAGTGCCAAGCCCACACGACGCCATGCCACGTCAAACGAATCGGGCAAGGTCAGTGCGCTGACACCACCGCTGTTGACGATCGCCATGGAGGCAGTTGTGGTTGTTTTGCTGGCCAAGATCGATTTGGTTTGCTCTGCAGAAACACCCAGCTTGACCATCAAGCGGCTCAAAAACTCAGCTTCCAGTTCAGGATCGCTGGGGGTGGCTTGCCACATGGTGCGTGTTTTAGAGGCGTCGGTGTACTCTTCGCTCATGCCGCGGTGGGTCACATAAATTTCAACGCCACCCGCGTTGTTGCGCTCTAAGCGTGTGCGAAATTTGTCGCGCGTACCCGACGAGTACAGCCCGTTGAAAACTTTGCCCAAGGTGCGTCGGATGAAGTCTTGTGGAATCTTGGCGCGGTTTTCAGCCCACTCGGTTTCCAGCAAGCCCAGTTGTTCTTGCTCGACGGTGTAGGTGAAGCCGTTTTCTTTCCAAAATGCTTGTGCAATCGGCCACACCGCTTCTGCTGGGCGGTTGACCACGAGCCAGCGCTGGCGGCCATCACGCTCCAAGCGCACATCGTTGATTTGTTTGACCGCGGTAATTGGCAATGCCGCAGCTTGAGGCGCGGACATGTTGCTGGCCAGGATCGAGCCGCCGGGGACGGCATAACGCGTGTCGCGGGCCAGTTGTGTCAAGTCCGGTGGGATGTCCAGCGGCACGATTTTGGCCGTGCCGTCAGATTTGTAGTTCACCTTGTCGGTGTCCATCAGTGAGCTGCATGCGCTCAACAAACCCAAGGCCAAGCAGATGACGGCAGTACGCGTCAAAGAAGAGATAAGCGTCACAGCGAAAGCCTTTGTGTGTGTCAAATCAAACCAGCAGCGCGCAGAGCGCCTTCAACCACGGGTTCGTTAGATGGGGTGAGTTCGGTCATGGGCAAACGCAAGGTGGGGCCGCACAGGCCCATGCGTGTCATCGCCCATTTCACGGGAATTGGGTTGGCTTCCACAAACAGGTGCTTGTGCACAGGCATCAGCTTGAACTGAATCTCCATGGCACGTTTGACGTCGCCAGCCATTGCGGCCACGCACAACTCGTGCATCAAGCGCGGCGCCACGTTGGCGGTGACGCTGATATTGCCTTGGCCGCCACAGAGCATCAACGCCACAGCCGTGGGATCGTCACCCGAATAAACCGCAAAGCCTTTGGGCACATCGCGAATCAGCCACTGAGCACGTTCGATGTTGCCGGTGGCTTCTTTCATGCCAACGATGCCTGGCACTTGGGCCAAACGCAACACCGTGTCGTGCGCCATATCGGCCACGCTGCGACCGGGGACGTTGTACAAAATGACGGGCAAATCCACGGCTTCTGCAATGGCTTTGAAGTGTTGGTACTGACCTTCTTGGGTGGGCTTGTTGTAGTAGGGCACCACTTGCAATTGGCAATGTGCGCCTACTTTTTTAGCAAACTTAGCCAGCTCAATCGCTTCGGCTGTTGAGTTGGCGCCGCAGCCCGCCATGATGGGGACATGACGCTCGGTGTGTTTGGCCGCTTGTTCGACCGACACGCGGATGATTTCGCAGTGTTCTTCCACGTTCACGGTCGGCGACTCGCCGGTCGTGCCCACGACGCCGATGCAATCGGTGCCTTCGGCAATGTGCCAGTCGATGAGTTTGCGCAGAGTGGGGTAGTCAACGCTGCCGTCTGTGTGCATGGGGGTGGCCAGTGCCACGATGCTGCCGGTGATAGGTGTCATGTCCGCAAGTTCGGTCGGGGTAAAAGGGTCATTCTAGCCAGTGCTTCAACGGGTTTTGCCAAGGGCTTGCCCGTTCATAAGGGGTAACGCGCAGGTGGGGTCGTCTCGTTGACAGGCTTCACAGCCACGATGCGTTGGACAAAACGATCTGGCGCAGTCAGAAAACCTTCTTCAAAGGCCACCACGCGCAGGTCTTTGCACACCTTCAACAGTTCGCCGGGCTGCAGCAAAAAGTCAGGCCGAGAGGGCTTGCCCACGGTTTCGTTGCCCGCCGCAAAGGTTTCGTACAACAACACGCCACCCGCGTCCAAGCTGGCAAGAATGTCAGGCCACAAAGGGCGCCACAAATAGTGGGTCACCACGACCGCACCAAACGTGCGGCCTGACAACGGCCAAGGCCCGTTTTCAATGTCGGCACACCAAGTTTCGCCCAATCCGGCCACCGCCGTGATGGCTTCTGCGTTGCGGTCCACGCCGACCACGCCATGGCCTAATTTGGCGAAATGCCGCATGTGGCGACCATGGCCACACGCGATGTCCAACACGGTGGCGTGCGCTGGTACAAGGTGCGACCAGCGCTGTACCCACGCAGAGGGCGCTTCGTTGCCATGAAGAAGAGCGGGAATGGTCATGTGGCTTATCGGTTGAGTGCGGACCACACCATGCGGTCCAGCAATTTTGGGGTGATCAGCTTGAGCCAACGGCTGAGTTTGCCTTGTGCGGTCATCACCACGTCGCGTTGGCGTTTTTGCATGCCCTCAATGATCAGCGCCGCACACGTGGCCACGGGCATGGCCTTGTCTTCTTTGAGTCCGCTCACGCCCGCTTTTTGGCCTTGGGCGTTGAACCCGTTGTGGCGAATTTGGGTGTCCACCACGCCGGGGTAGGCGGTCGTCACGCTGACGCCAGCTGCTTGAACCTCGGTGCGCAGGGCTTCAAAAAATCCTGTCATGGCGAATTTGCTGGCGCTGTAGGCTGTGCGCCCAGGCACACCCACCAATCCAGCCAGCGACGACACCGCCACCACACGACCGCGGCTTTGCTTGAGGAAAGGCAAGGCCGCGTGCGTGCACCACACACTGCCCCACAGGTTGATGCGCATCACGTTCTCGTACCAAGCGAGGTCATCAAAGCGCACCTCATCGAGCATGGCATGGGCCGAGATGCCTGCGTTGTTGATCAAGGTGTCGATGCCACCAAAGCAGCGCACAGTTTCATCAATGAGCTGCTTGCACTGCACTTTGTTGGACACATCGGTGGGTACCAGCAAGGTGTGTGCGCCATGGGCTTGGCAGAACGCCTCAATTTCGCGCAGCTTTTCGATCCGACGTGCGGCCAGCACCAGATTCACGGCAGGGCCCCATTGTTGGGCCAACTGCTGCGCGATTTCGGCGCCAATTCCGTCAGAAGCCCCGGTGATGATGATGGTTGTCATGTCAGAAACACCCCCACATTTGGTTGGCCAAGGTCAGCAAAAAATCAGGCTGTAAATACAGCGACAGCACCCCCAGCAGCACCAGTGTGCAGGCCAAGCCCGCCAACACGTGCCGCCAAATGGGGTGCTGCGTCATGAAGCTCATGCGGCAACCGCTGCGTGGCCGCGTGCAATGGCGTTTTCACGCACGGGCAGATTGACGAGCGCTGCAAAGACACCCAGCGCAATCGAGATGTACCAAACCACGTCGTAGCTGCCGGTTTTGTCATACAAGTACCCACCCAACCACACCCCCATGAAGCTGCCAATTTGGTGGCTGAAGAACACAAAGCCGCCCAGCATTGACAAATGCGCCACGCCAAAAATTTGCGCCACCACCGCGTTGGTCGGAGGCACGGTGGAGAGCCACAACAAGCCCATCACGGCGGAGAAGATGTACACGCTCCAAGGCGTGAGTGGCACCAGCAAAAACACAGTGATCGCCACCGATCGCGAAAAGTAAATGAACGCCAAAATTTTGCGCTTGGCCAAGCGTTGGCCCAAACTGCCCGCGATGTAGGTGCCAAACACATTGAACAAACCAATCAACGCCAAAGCAATGCTGGCCACTTCAGGCGACAAGCCGTGGTCTTTCAAATAGCTGGGCATGTGCACGCCGATGAACACCACCTGAAAGCCGCACACAAAGTAGCCCGCCATCAGCAACTGAAAGCTGCGGTAGGCAAAGGCCTCACGCAGCGCATGCAAGATCGATTGGTCACGGTGAGGTGTTGCGCCCCCCGCAAATCCAGGCTCGCGCAAGCCATAAGCCAAGGGAATGATCATCAATGTGGCCAAGCCCAGCCAGACCAAAGCCTGTTGCCAACCCAAGGTGCTGATCAAAAAGCCTTCGGTGGGCACCATCAAAAACTGACCAAACGAGCCTGCTGCTGCGGCCACGCCCATGGCCCACGAACGCTTTTCGGCGCTCACGTTGCGGCCAATCACGCCATAAATGACCGCGTAAGTGGTGCCCGCTTGGGCGATGCCAATCACCACACCTGCGGTGGCGGTGAACAGGGCGGGGGTGTCTGAATAGGCCATGCCCGTCAAGCCCAGTGCGTACATCACCGCGCAGGTCACGATCACGCGAAATGCGCCAAAACGGTCGGCCAACATGCCCGAGAAGATGCCTGCAAAGCCCCACGTCAAGTTTTGAATGGCAATCGCCATGGCAAAGTTTTCACGCGTCCAGTTTTGCGCTTGCGTGATGGGTTGCAGCCACAGGCCAAAGCCGTGGCGCACGCCCATCGACAAAGTCACGATGGCGGCGCCGCAGAGCAGCACTTGCCACATGGGTAAAGTTTTGTTGTGTTGAGTCATCCCTCGACTTTAACCAAGCCTGCAAGTCCCTAGGTGTCGCTCTGGCTCACGTTGTCGGTGAAAAGTAGTCAAAGTGACTTGGCTGTTGTTTTATCCAGTTGCGCGTTTTGTTCTGTCTACAATTCGCGCCCATGGCGACCAAGCAAACCAATACCCCTCCCGAATACTCCGAAGGCTCGATTCGCGTCCTCAAAGGACTCGAACCCGTCAAGCAGCGTCCGGGCATGTACACCCGCACCGACAACCCGTTGCACATCATTCAAGAAGTGCTCGACAACGCGGCAGACGAAGCGTTGGCGGGCTACGGTAAAAAAATCAGCGTGACCTTGCACGCCGACGCGTCGATCAGCATCGATGACGACGGACGCGGCATTCCTTTTGGCATGCACCCCGAAGAAAAAGCACCCGTGATTGAGCTGGTGTTCACCCGCTTGCATGCGGGCGGCAAGTTCGACAAGGGCAAGGGCGGCGCCTACAGCTTCTCGGGCGGTTTGCACGGTGTGGGCGTGAGCGTGACCAACGCCTTGGCCAAACGCATGGAAGCCACCTCACACCGCGAAGGTCAAGTGGCCCGTTTGGTGTTCTCAGGGGGCGATGTGATTGAGCCCTTGGTGACGCGTCCGCAAGCCACTGGCGACCGCAAACAGGGCACGTCGGTGCGCGTGTGGCCGGATGCCAAATACTTTGAGTCGTCGGCCTTGCCGATGAACGAGCTGGTGCATTTGTTGCGCAGCAAAGCCGTGCTCATGCCCGGCGTGAGCGTGACGCTCATCAACGAGAAAACCAAAGAAACACAAAACTGGCTCTACAAAGGCGGCCTGCGCGATTACTTGATGCAGACCTTGCACGGCGAGCCCGTCATTCCTTTGTTTGAGGGCGATGGTTACGCCGACAGCAACCACGACAGCTTCGCCGAAGGCGAGGGCGCAGCATGGGCCGTGGCCTTCACCGAAGACGGCGCCCCCGTGCGCGAGAGCTATGTCAACCTGATTCCGACCAGCGCAGGTGGCACCCACGACAGTGGCTTGCGTGATGGCTTGTTCACCGCGGTGAAAAGCTTCATCGAGTTGCACGCCTTGCTGCCCAAGGGCGTCAAGCTCATGCCCGAAGACGTGTTTGCGCGTGCCAGCTATGTGTTGAGCGCCAAGGTGCTCGACCCACAATTCCAAGGCCAAATCAAAGAACGCTTGAACTCACGTGACGCCGTGCGTTTGGTGTCGAGCTATGTGCGTCCTACGCTGGAGTTGTGGCTCAACGAGCATGTGGAATACGGCAAAAAACTGGCCGAACTCGCCATCAAGGCGGCACAAACCCGTCAAAAAGCAGGCCAAAAAGTCGAGAAGCGCAAAGGCTCGGGCGTGGCCGTGTTGCCAGGCAAGCTGACCGACTGCGAAAGCAAAGACATTGCGCACAACGAAGTGTTTTTGGTCGAGGGCGACTCTGCGGGTGGTAGCGCCAAGATGGGCCGCAACAAAGAAAATCAAGCCATCCTGCCCTTGCGTGGCAAGGTGCTGAACACGTGGGAAGTCGAGCGCGACCGCTTGTTTGCCAACAACGAAATTCACGACATTTCGGTGGCCGTGGGCGTTGACCCACACGGCCCGAACGACAGCCCCGACATGAGCGGCTTGCGCTATGGCAAGGTGTGCATCTTGTCGGATGCGGACGTGGACGGCTCGCACATCCAAGTGCTGCTGCTCACGCTGTTCTTTCGTCACTTTCCCAAGCTCATCGAAGCGGGCCATGTGTTTGTGGCTCGCCCACCGCTGTTCCGTGTGGACGCACCCGCGCGTGGCAAAAAGCCAGCCTCGAAGGTGTATGCCTTGGACGAAGGCGAACTCACGTCCATCCTCGACAAGTTGCGTAAAGATGGCGTGCGTGAAGGCTCGTGGAGCATCAGCCGCTTCAAGGGCTTGGGCGAAATGAGCGCCGAGCAGCTGTGGGACACCACCCTCAACCCCGACACCCGTCGCCTCATGCCCGTGCAACTGGGCTTGCTGGACTTTGCAACCACCGAAGGTTTGATCACGCAACTCATGGGCAAAGGTGAAGCCGCCGCACGCCGCGAGTTGATGGAACTGCATGGCGATTCGATTGAGATTGACGTATGACCGATTTGTTCACCCCCGAGTTGACCGCTGCCCCCGAGGCGGACGACGACCAAAGCTTGGGCCGCTACGCCCAACGCGCCTACCTTGAATACGCACTCAGCGTGGTCAAAGGCCGTGCCTTGCCCGACGTGTGCGATGGCCAAAAGCCGGTGCAACGTCGCATTCTGTATTCGATGTCCCGCATGGGCCTCGGCTTTAGCGGCCCCAACAACAACACGGGCGCCAAGCCCGTCAAGTGCGCCCGCGTGGTCGGTGACGTGCTGGGCCGCTACCACCCGCATGGCGACAGCGCTGCCTACGAAGCCCTCGTGCGCATGGCGCAAGACTTTGCGCAACGCTACCCGCTGATCGACGGGCAAGGCAACTTTGGCTCACGCGACGGTGACGGCGCTGCGGCCATGCGCTACACCGAAGCCCGCTTGGCCAAAATCACCACGCTGTTGCTGGACGAGATTGACGAAGGCACGGTGGACTTTCAACCCAACTACGACGGCTCCACCGAAGAGCCCAAGCAGTTGCCCGCCCGTTTGCCCTTTGCTTTGCTCAACGGCGCCAGCGGCATTGCGGTGGGTATGGCCACTGAGATTCCAAGTCACAACCTGCGCGAAGTGGCCGATGCGTGTGTGGCACTCATCAAGTCGCCCAAACTCAGCGATGAAGAGCTGTTGCAAATCTTGCCCGGCCCCGATTACCCCGGTGGCGGCCAAATCATCAGCAGTGCGTCTGACATTGCCGATGCGTACCGCACAGGCCGTGGCTCACTCAAAGTGCGCGCACGTTGGGTGATTGAAGACTTGGCCCGTGGCCAATGGCAATTGGTGGTCAACGAGCTGCCACCCGGTGTGAGCAGCCAAAAGGTGTTGGAAGAGATTGAAGAGCTCACCAACCCCAAGGTCAAAACAGGCAAGAAGGCGCTCAGCGCCGACCAAACCCAACTCAAAGCCACCGTGTTGGCCGTGTTGGACGTGGTGCGCGATGAGTCGAGCAAAGACGCCCCTGTACGTTTGGTGTTTGAGCCCAAGACCCGCACCATTGAGCAACAAGAACTCATCACCACCTTGCTGGCGCACACCAGCCTTGAAACCTCGTCGTCTATTAACCTCACCATGGTGGGTATTGATGGCCGACCCGTGCCCAAGTCCTTGCGCGACATGCTGACCGAGTGGATTGAGTTCCGCTCGGCCACTGTTCTAAGACGTTCGCAGCACCGCTTGAACAAGGTGCTGGACCGCATCCATATCTTGGAAGGTCGCCAGTTGGTGTTGCTCAACATCGACGAGGTGATTGCCATCATCCGCCAGAGCGACGAGCCCAAGCAGGCGCTGATGGAGCGCTTCCGCTTGAGCGAACGCCAAGCCGAAGACATCTTAGAAATTCGCCTGCGTCAGCTGGCGCGTTTGGAAGCCATCAAGATTGAGCAAGAGCTCAAAGAACTGCGCGACGAACAAGCCAAACTCGAAGACATCGTGGGCAACCCATCGGCGCTGCGCCGCTTGATGGTGAAAGAAATTGAAGCCGACGCCAAAACCTTTGCCGACCCTCGCCGCACGCTGATTCAAGAAGAGAAAAAAGCCGTGGCTGAAGTCAAGGTCATTGACGAGCCTGTGACCGTGGTGGTCTCTGAAAAAGGCTGGGTGCGTGCACGCACCGGCCATGGCCACGAAGCCAGTGCCTTTGCCTTCAAGGCGGGCGACGGCTTGTACGGCACGTTTGAGTGCCGCACCGTAGACACCTTCATTGCGTTTGGCTCGAACGGCCGCATCTACTCGGTGCCCGTGTCGGCCTTGCCCGGCGCGCGTGGCGATGGTCAACCCGTGACCACGTTGATTGACTTAGAAGCAGGTACTCAGTTGTTGCATTACGTGGCTGGCCCCGCAGGTGCCACGTACTTGCTCAGCAGCTCGGGCGGCTATGGTTTCATGGCCAACATCGAGCACATGATCTCGCGCAACAAAAGCGGCAAAGCCTTCATCACCGTGGGCGAGGGCGAAACCGTGTGCCGTCCATCGCCAGCCAGTGGTGGTTCGGGTGCACAACCTGTGGCACCTGCCACGCATGTGGCCTGTGCGTCGACTGGTGGCCGCTTCTTGACCTTTGAGTTGTCTGAACTCAAAGCGATGGAAAAAGGCGGTCGCGGTTTGATGCTGATCGACCTCGAAGCCAAAGACACCTTGGCCGGCGCGGCTGCGTACACACGCAGCGTGCGCATCGAAGGCATTGGCCGAGGCGGCAAAGTGCGCGAAGAAACACTTGAGATTCGCAGCTTGAACAACGCCAAAGCGGCACGGGCTAAGAAGGGCAAAGTGGCTGATTTGGGCTTCAAGCCGAATGCGATGGTGCGGGTGGAGTAACGCGCTGCTACCCAAATAGAAACGGCCCTTGCTTGCAAGGGCCGTTTCTATTTCACAAAGATTTTTAATTCCTCTGATTCATTTCTTTATCGCAATTACAACACCACTCGCCCAATCCAGCTGGGTCACATGCCAATTAGGGAGCGTGTGCAAAGTGTCTAGAAGTGTGTTTACTTTTTCAGCATGGTCATCAGGCCAGTTCGGTTGGGGCAGCATGTCATCAATCACATACATGCCTCCAGGTTTTACCAAAGCCAAGGCCTCATCTAACAAGCGGTATTTGCCGGACCATGTGTCTGCAAATACAAAGTCGTAGGCTTGGCCGAGTTGTTGGCTTAAAAATTCATCGCCATCAGCGCACACCACATGCAGGCGCGAGTCATGGCCGAGGTGGTGTTGCAGGATGTTCAGCAGTGAGGCATCGTTGTCGACAGTGGTAAGGGTTGATGTGGTATCCATGCCGTCTAACAGCCATGCGGTAGAAAGGCCAGTGCCTGAACCCAGTTCTAAAAAACGTCCACCCGTTTTGCTGGCTGCCAATGTGCGCAGCAGCGAGCAAGTTTGCGGCTCAGAGGGCATAGTGAAGCCCGCTGCTTGTGTGTCTGCCCAGAGGGCTTGTATGACTTCAGGAGAATTGTTGTTGTTCATGCACCTTACTTTCGTTAACTAATTTGTACTCATTGATATTAATGCAGGTCATTTGATTTCTTTTGACTCAAGCTATATACTTTTGCTATATACAGGAGTGCCCCATGAGCATCACCACCGTTTTCACCAACAACCGAACCCAAGCCGTGCGCTTGCCAGCCGATGTGCGTTTGCCCAATGGCGTGAAGAAGGTCGAGGTGCGTGCGCGTGGGGTGGAGCGCGTCATTTCGCCTGTGGGGCAGCGCTGGGATGAGTTCTTTCAGCAGGGGCCGCAAGCGTCTGACGACTTCATGGCCGAGCGTGCCGCGCAATTGCAGCCTGAGCGTGAGGGGCTGTGATGTTGAAGTATCTGCTTGATACCAACATCGTCATCTACGTCATCAAGCGTCGCCCCATCGAGGTGTTGGGTTTGTTCAACGAACACGCGGGGCGCATGGCCATATCGGCCATCACTTTGTCTGAGCTATACCACGGGGCCGAAAAGAGCGCCAAGGTGTCGCAAAACCTTGAAGTGATTGAAGAGTTCAGTAGCTTGCTAGAGGTGTTGCCCTACACGGCCAAGGCATCGGCGCATTACGGCTCCATTCGTAGCTCTTTAGAGAAAGCGGGTCAGCCCATTGGGGTGAACGATTTGCACATTGCAGCCCACGCACGCAGCGAGGGCTTGGTGGTGGTGACCAACAATGTGTCTGAGTTTGCTAGGGTGTCGGGCTTGATGTTGGAGAACTGGGTTGCAAAGCTGTAAGCAATTTTCTGCTCACACTTAACAGCCTTCTCAACCGCTCAAGCCGTCTACACCAACGCCCGATCCATCAACCTTCGCGCATGCGGTAACTCTAGGCTTCCCAATGTGCCGCGCCAATAACCCGTGAGGCGGCTGGCACAAAAGCTATCCGCTACCTCATGGGGGGCGTATTTGAGCAGCAGAGCGGCTTGCATCAATAAGGAAATGCGCTCAGCCAAACCGCGTGCAGCGCGTTCGTCACTGTCTTGGCGACGGCGCATCAAGGTGGGCGAGAAATCGCTGAGGGCAGCATCGAAGGCTGCGTTCATGCCCCGCACGGCCTGCCATTCGACCAGCAATGCGTCCGCACATTGCGGACCTCGGGCCAAGGAACGCAGCACGTCCAAGCACATCACATTGCCTGAGCCTTCCCAGATGGAGTTGAGCGGGCTTTCTCTGAACAGTCGGGCGAACGGGCCTTCTTCCACATAGCCCGCACCCCCCATCACCTCCATGGCCTCCGCCATGAAGTGCGGCGTGCGCTTGCAAACCCAGTACTTAGCCGCAGGCGTGAGCACCCGACGCAAAGCGAGTTCGTGGTCATTGGCGTCGCTGTCAAAGGTTCGTGCCAAACGCATCGACAACCACATGGCCGCTTCGCTTTCCAGTGACAAATCGGCCAAGACCGATTGCATCAACGGTTGATCCGCCAGTTTGCGGCCAAAGGCACTGCGCAGTCGGGCGTGATGCATGGCTTGCGTCAGGCCTGCGCGCATGATGCCTGCCGCACCCAAGGTGCAATCCAAACGCGTGTGGTTGCCCATCTCCAAAATGGTGGAAATGCCTTTGCCAATGTCACCCACCAACCAAGCGCTAGCCCCATCGAACTCGACTTCCGATGACGCATTGGCGTGGTTGCCCAGCTTGTCTTTGAGGCGCTGAATGCGTATGCGATTGCGCGTGCCATCCGGCAAAACCCGAGGCAAGAACAGGCAGGTTTGACCTGCGGATGTACCCGGTTCGGTTTGCGCGAGGATGAGGAACGCATCGCACATGGGGGCTGAAAAAAACCATTTGTGCCCTGTGACGCGGAACTCTTGGCCCCATTCACTGCGGCCTATGGCGACGGCTTCGGTCGTGTTGCTGCGCACGTCCGAGCCGCCTTGTTTCTCGGTCATGCCCATGCCCATAGTTACCGCGCGTTTGTCACGCACATGGGCCACGCCGGATTGGTAATCATTGGCCAACAACTTGGGTAACCAGTCCGGGGCAATCTCACTTTGACGGGCGATGACGGGCACCACCGCAAAGGTCATGGTGGTCGGGCATTGCACGCCGTTTTCGAGTTGACCAAACAGGTGGTAAGCGGCTGCGCGTTTGACTTGTGCACCAGGCCCTGGTTGTGCCCAAGGGGAAGCATGCAAGCCATCGTGCATGGCGAGTGACATGAGCTGGTGATAAGCCGGATGAAATTCAACTTCATCCACGCGGTGACCAAACCGATCGTGTGTGTGCAGCACGGGTTTGTTCGTGTTGGCCTGTCGCGCCCAATGCTGCGCCTCGGCACTTCCGTAACGTGCGCCTAAAGCGCTCAGCCGCGCGTGGGTGTCGCTGTCATCGCTGACGAAGGCTTTGACGGCCTCGTTCAAGGACGGGTCAGATTGGTAGAGGTTGACATCCACCCATGGCGTGGACTGGTTGAAAACTTGATGCGTATCCGCCATGACGTTCCCTTCATTCAATTGCCAAACTGCGGCGCACGCTTCTCCACAAAAGCGCGCACGGCCTCATGGTGGTCCGTCGTCATGTGCGCAATGGCTTGGTAGCCCGCAGACAACTCTAACAACGATTCCAAGGAACTGCGCTCACCCTCGCGCAGCAAGCGTTTGGTCATGCGCAGCACGCCGCCGGGGTTGGCCACAATTTTGGCAGCCAGTTTGCGGGCTTCGTCCAACAGGGTGTCGTGGGCGACCACGCGGGACACCAAGCCACAAGACAGGGCTTCTTGTGCCGTCAACGCCTCGCCCGTGAACGCCATTTCACTGGCTTTGGAAATGCCCACCACGCGTGGCAACAACCAAGCGCCGCCGTCGCCAGGCACGATGCCTACTTTGACAAAACTCTCGGCAAAGGTGGCTTTGTCGGAGGCAATGCGCATGTCGCACATGCAGGTCAGGTCCAAGCCCGCGCCAATGGCGGGGCCGTTGATGGCGGCGATGACGGGCACGTCCAAGTTGTAAAGCGCTTTGGGCAAACGCTGAATGCCGTTGCGGTATTCCTCGCGGATGGTGTCGGGCGTCAGGCTTTCTTTGAAATAGCGCTGCATGTCTTTGACGTTGCCGCCCGAGCTGAACACGGGGCCGGTGCCCGTCAAGATCACACAACGGATGGTGGTGTCCAAGCGAATCGCGTCGCACGCGTCGACAAACTCTTGCACGGCCGTGTTGCCCGTGAGCGCATTGCGCGTCTCGGGCTGGTTCATGGTCAAGATCAAGACAGCGCCTTCGCGCTCGGTTTTTAAAAATGAAGTCATCGTGAATTTCCTTTGGGTTTTCAAACGGTCACATCGGTGGCGCTGCGGATCAAGTCGAGCGCCAAGCCGTGGCGGTGATCGACCAATTCAGTGCCCAACACGGTGTGCCAATAAGACTCAGCGCCACCCGATTGACGCCATGCATGCAAGCGGCGGGTAAACAGTTGCAAATCAAACTCGTGGGTAAAGCCGATCGCGCCATGGATGGAATGGCTCAAGCTGGCCACTTCCAACGCGGCTTCGCTGGTGCGGGCTTTGGCCACAGCCACACGCACACGGTCGGGCACGGCGGTGTCGCTGGCGCAGCCTAGCTGGGCCGCCATGTGGGCCGCAAAACTGTGTTCGGCCATGACGCTGAGTTGGTGCTGAATGGCTTGGAATTTGCCAATGGCTTTGCCAAACTGCACGCGGTCGTTGGCGTACTGCAAGGTGTTGTTGAACACGGCCAGCAAGGCGCCCGACAGCTGCGCTGCATTGAGACAGCCCAGCAGCAAACGCACGTCTTGGTGCTTGGGCAGCTTCACGCCAGCGGCAACGTGTTGGGCCGACCAACGCAAATCGGCATCCAGCACAAAACTGGCGGGGGAGCTTTGCGCGTGTTGGGTAGACAGCAACCACGTGTGTTGTGCATCGCTGACCAGAACGGCATCGGCCACACGGCCCAGTTGCACGTTGGCACAGACCAAGCTGCCGCCCTCTGCCAATTGGCCTTGCGCGAGCGTGATGCTGCCCTTGGCGGCATTCGCCCAAGCTGAATCAACCAGCCCCGCCTCTGACAAACCTGCTTGCGCCAACACACTGCGCGCCATCATGGTTTCGGCCAAGGGCACGGGCACGGTGTAGTGGCCACACAGGGCCATCACGCCCTGCGACTCACGCAAGGACAGGCCTGCGCCACCTTGGGCCTCTGCCACCAACGCGTCGGCAAACCCCGAGCTGTCGAGGTGTGCCCACAGCGCAGCACCATCGCCCGATGCTTCAATCTGGCGCACCACGGCAGGGGTGCATTGGTCATCGAGGAGTTGACGCAAGGCGTCTGAAAAAAGATCGTCCATCACATGTCTTTCAACGGAGGCCTAAGCCGCGCGCGATCATGCCGCGCAAGATGTCACGCGTGCCACCGCGCAGTGAATACGAGGGCGCCACTTGCGTCACGTAGTTGAGGGTTTGCAGCAGCTCCAGCGGCACGTCTTGCGACTCGCGTGAGAACAAGTCGTCGGCAATCGCCGCCGGAATGAGCTGCTCCACGCCGGTGCCCAAGTCCTTCACCAACGCGGCTTCCACCACGGGGCTTTCGCCGCGTGTGAGTTTTTCGGTGATGGCCACCGACATGGCGCGCAAGGGCGTGAGTTGGCTGGCAATTTTTCCGGCCAAGCGCACAGCCTCGGGCGTGCGACCTTGTGGGGTGCGGATGAACGCCAGCCATTGGTCGAACAACACAATGCTCGAATACAAACGCTCGGGCCCGCTGCGCTCAAAGGCGAGTTCGGCGGTCACTTGTTCCCAGCCTTGGCCTTCGGCGCCAATCAAGGCATCGTCTTGGAGTGGCACGTTGTCGAAGAACACTTCGCAAAAATGGCTGTCGCCCGACAAGTCGGTGATGGGCCGTATGGTCACGCCGGGCAACGACAAATCGACGATCACTTGCGACAAGCCTTTGTGACGGTCTTGTGCGTCACCCGAGGTGCGCACCAAGGCGATCATGTAATGGCAATGGTGGGCGTTGGTGGTCCAAATTTTTTGGCCACTGAGCGACCAGCCCGTGTCGGTTTTGGTGGCGCGTGTCTTCACGCTGGCCAAGTCAGAACCGGAGTTGGGCTCACTCATGCCAATGCAAAAGAACGATTCACCGCGGCAAATGGGCGGCAGGTAGAACTGCTTTTGGGCTTCGGTGCCGTATTTCAAAATCAGCGGACCACTTTGACGGTCGGCAATCCAGTGCGAGCCCACGGGGGCGCCAAAGTTCAAAAACTCTTCGACCAACACAAAGCGTGTGAACGCATTGTGTCCACCACCGCCATACGCCTCGGGCAGGGTGATGCCCAACCAACCGCGGCGGCCCAGCTCGCGGCTGAACGCAGGGTCGTAGCCCGACCACGACTTGGCGCGGATGTGCGCAGGCACGTCGCGCATGGCCTCGCTCAAAAAGGCACGCACCTCGGCGCGCAAGGCCTCATCGTCCGCAGGAATGCGGGTGAGGTTCAGTGAAGCCAGAGTGCTCATGCCTGTAGGTCTCCCAAAACACCTTGTTGTTGTAATTCGTTCATCGTCTGTTCAGACAACCCCAGCACCTCGCTCAGCACCGCACGCGTGTGCTGGCCCAACTGCGGCGGCGTGGTGCGGTATTGCACGGGGGTGTCCGACATGCGAATGGGGCTGGCCACCAACGGAATATCGCCCGCCACGGGGTGCGGCATGGTGAACTGCAAGCCACGCGCTTGCACCTGCGGGTCAGCAAACACATCGGCCAAGGTGTTGATCGGGCCACAGGGCACACCCACTTGTTCGAACAAGGCAATCCATTCACGTGTGGTGCGCATGACGGTGGTTTGTCGCATCAAGGGAATCAGCACATCTCGGTGGATGACACGCGCTTGGTTGGACACAAAACGTTCGTCCGTGGCCCATTCCGACTTGCCCACGGCATGGCAAAACTTGGCGAATTGGCCGTCGTTGCCAATGGCCAAAATCATGTAGCCATCGGCGGTGGGAAAGTCTTGGTACGGCACGGTGTTGGGGTGTGCGTTGCCCATGCGCGTGGGCGATTTGCCGCTGTAGAGGTAGTTCATGCCTTGGTTGGCCAAGCAGGCCACGCCCACATCCAGCAAGGCCAAATCGATGTGTTGCCCGCGCCCCGTTTGTTCGCGTGCCGCCAACGCGGCCAAGATGGCGGTGCTGGCATAGAGGCCAGTCAAGATGTCGGTCAACGCCACGCCGACTTTCATGGGGCCTTCGCCGGGTTGGCCGTCCGGACGACCGGTGATGCTCATCAACCCGCCCATGCCTTGGATCAAAAAGTCATAGCCCGCACGGTGCGCATAGGGGCCAGTTTGACCAAAGCCGGTGATGGAGCAATAAATCAAACGCGGGTTGATGGCTTGCAGCGAGGCGTAGTCCAAGCCGTAATGCGCCAAGCTGCCGACCTTGAAGTTTTCAATCACGATGTCGCAGCTTTTGACCAACTCGTGCAACAGCTTTTGTCCGGCGGCTTGGGTGAAGTCCACCGCGATGGATTGTTTGTTGCGGTTGGTGCACAGGTAATAGGCCGAGTCGCGTGTGGCCTGACCGTCTTCATCTTTCAGAAACGGCGGGCCCCAC
>Ga0213920_1000759_pt1 | contig 21220 bp, 19 predicted proteins | sample McNCre1117MG_FD_161054 | JGI IMG/M metagenome (GOLD analysis project Ga0213920, IMG submission 161054) | Freshwater microbial communities from McNutts Creek, Athens, Georgia, United States - 11-17 MG | ecosystem: Environmental > Aquatic > Freshwater > Creek | place: USA: Georgia | collected...
TGTCGGATCGCAAAATTTGATGGGTGGCCATGTGGATGCGATGGTTGCCGACTTAGCCTCAACAGCGCAATTGGCGAAGCAAGGCAAGTTGCGTGTCATTGCCACCACTGCCGCTAAGCGTGTGCCGGGTTGGGAAAACGTGCCCGCACTTTCGGAAAAATTGGGTAACTTTGACATGGTGGGTTGGTTTGCCATCGTCGCCCCGAAAGGAACCCCGCAACAAGCGATCACCAAGATGAATCAAGAAGTCAACTTGCTATTGGCAGACAAAGAGTTTGCCGGGCGCATTGCCAATATCGGACCGCTGGCAGACGCGAGTATGTCGGAAGAGGATGTCAAAAAATTCCTATCTGCTGAACTGGCCCGATGGACCGAGGTGACGCGTGAAATTGGTGTGTTACCTGAATAGTGGGTTTGAACCTCTCGCCGCCAATCGCCCCTCTATTTTCTGAAGGAATTTATGAAAATCGTTCTGCATGCTCTTTTCTTCTTGTGGCTTGGCACGCTGGGCGAGGGCGTTTTGGCGCAAGTGTCCGACTATCCGTCTAAGCCTATTCGTATTTTTGTTGGGCAAGGTGCGGGTGGCGGCATGGATACGCAAGCGCGTATCTTGGCGCAGCGCTTAGCGTCTCAGTTGGCGCAATCGGTGGTGGTTGAAAACAAAGTCGGGGCAGGAGGGATCATCGCGACTGAGTCGGTCGCCCGTTCTGTCCCAGATGGCTACAGCTTGTTGATGGGACCCATCGGCAACATGGTGTTCACGCCCATCCTCACACCTAGTTTGAAATACTCACCCACCAAGGATTTTGTACCCGTCTCTCTGGTCGCCACTTTTCCTTTGGTCGTGGTTGTGAATTCCAAATCGAAAATTAATTCGGTGGCAGAGTTGATTTCGCATATGAAAGCCAATCCAGACAAGTCAAATTTTGGTGGTTCTGGCCCTGCATTTCAGTTTGCCAATGAACTTTTTAAACTGAAAACTGGCGCACCGGGTGAGTTCATTCAATACAAAAGCATGAGTGAAACCATCACCGCTTTGTTGGCGGGAGATTTGGTCATGTCGATGGTTGATACGGGGCCCGCAACAACGCACATCAATGCAGGCACCTTGCGCGCCTTGGCGGTGACGTCTCCACAGCGTCTGCCCAGCATGCCTCAGGTTCCCACCATGGCTGAATTAGGGCTACGTGACATTGAGTTTCGATACTGGAGTGGTATTTTTGCCCCGGCTGGGACACCTAAAAACGTGATTAAAAAATTAGAGGTAGAAATCAATCAAATTTTGAAGCAACCGGATGTGATGGCGCAAATGTCAGCCAATCAAGTCACAGCGACAGGCAGTACATCAGAAGAGTTGTCTAAGCTGGTCGCCTCGGATTTGAAGCGATGGAGTGCAGTTGCAGATAGCGCCAAAATTTCTAAACAAGATTGATCGGTACCCGTGATATGACCTCAGACGATTTGGTAATCGACTTTCATGTGCATGCCTTGGAATCAACAGTTTTTAAGAGCTCCGCCAATAAAACGGTTTTCACAGGCTTTGGTGCCAATCCCGTGACAGAGCCCAGGCCTGGCGCAAAGGCATTGATGGAACGCATGTTTCACCCTGAATTGATCATTGAGGATATGGATGCCCGCGGGATCGACATGTCTGTTGTCACATCCAGCACCGTGTTGCAGGGAACCTCTTGGGCGGATGCTGAGATGGATCTTGCTCTGTGCCAGCGTTGCAACGACCAAGCGGCTGAATGGGTGGCTATGCATCCCAAGCGCATGGTCGGCAGCATGGTGTTGCCACTGCAAGACATGGAGCGATCACTGCAAGAGCTGCGGCGTGCGAACGATCAGCTTGGGCTAAGGGTGGTCAACGTGTCTTCGAGTTACCAAGGTAGTTATTTGGGCGACCCACGATACAACCCATTTTGGGACGAAGTGGCAGCCAGAGACCTGACTGTTTGGGTTCATCCTGAAGGGGTTGAGGACCCTTGGTTTCAGAACTTTGGTTTATGGAATTCTTTGGGTCAATCGATTGAAGAAACCAAATGCATGGCATCACTGATTTATAACGGCGTGATGGCGCGTTATCAAAATCTTAAGGTCGTGATGGCGCATGGTGGCGGGTATTTCCCGCATTACTTAGGGCGTATTGATCGCAATGCTGTCAACCGTCCAGATACGGTCAAGAACCTCGGGGGTAAATCGCCACGCGATTTTTTGTCGCATTTTTACTATGACACCTGTGTGTACGATCCGCGTGTCCTTGAGGCGCTGATCGCGTTGGTAGGGACTGACCGCTTGGTGATGGGGAGCGATTACCCAGTCGGAGAAAAAGATCCAGTTCAATGGTTGCAGCAAGCCGGCTTGCAAGGCCATGCGTTAAAAGCTGTTGCGGGTGGCAATGCCGCAAATTTATTGCGCATCCATCCCCTTTGCTAGTGAGGAAATTTAGGGACTTTCCACCTTCTGAAAGCCTGAGGCGCTGAATGCGCTCATACCGTCGCGCGAGGCCAGAAACTTCAGTAAATTGGCTCCTTTGACGCTGCTGTGAACGACGCCCGCTCTATAAGGCGTACGAAGTGCAAAGGGAGCAGGTAAATCGCCGACATAAGTCACGGCGTCATGGGGAACAATCTCACTCGATTGGCTGGCTCCCAATTCATATTGGCCATTCGCTACGCCTTCGATCACGTCCACACCGAACGGCAAGATCACGAGTTTGGGTTGCACCGCATCACGCAGGCCCAACTGGTCAATCATCTTGGCAAAGTGCGCCCCCGACGTCGCGCCCCGCGCCCCGTCTGCATGCGCGAGGGACTTAGCTTCTAAAAGAGTTTTCTTGAGTGCATCAACCGTTGAAATGTCAGGCACGGGCGTCCCGCGCTTAACAGCCAAGCCAGCGCTGACCACGCCTACTGGTAGCGTCTGGCTAGCGTGTACATGGCCTTGTGCAACCAATGTTTCGATGGCCACTTGGCTGAGCACCGTGAGATCGGGTCGTTCACCTTTGCTCATACGGTCCCGCAAGGCGCCCACCGTGTCCGATGTCACCACCAGTGTGTCACCCGTCATTTGAGTGAAGGTGGTGGCTGCTAACTCAATGGCCACTTTGGAGGCCCCTGCAGCGAAGACTTTGATTTCTTCTGCTTGGGCGTGTGTACCCGCGAGGACTAGCGCACACATGGCGAAGCGAAGTGTTTGCATCGTTTGCAATCTTCAAGAAGTGTTTCGAATTTTGTGTTCTTGTGGCAGTGTCTTCATCCGTGCGCGCCCAACGCCAACTGCATCGCGAGCTGGTTGTGTCGCTCAATCAACGGTCCCATATCCACCGTTGCAATCTCGCCCTTGCGCACCACCACGCGTCCATTGACGATGGTGTAGTCCGCGTTGTCGCTTGCGCACAGCAATAGCGCCCCTACCGGGTCGTGCACTGCAGCGCCAGCCATGTTCAACGTGTCTGTGCGGAACATCGCGATGTCGGCGCAATAGCCTGGTCTGATTTGTCCTAGCTCGTGGGCGCGACCTAGCACTTCTGCACCACCGCGTGTGGCTAGGCGCAGGGCGTCGCGCGGCGTCATGTCGGCGGGGCCTAAATCACAGCCAAATACGGTACGTCCATTTTCAACGCGTGGTGCTTCCAGCGCTCGGCCAACGCGTGCCAGCAGCATGGCCTGGCGCGCTTCGTTCAGCAGATGGGCCCCGTCGTTGCTGGCGCTGCCGTCCACGCCCAAGCCAATGGGCACACCGGCGTCTAGCATTTTGCGCAGGGGCAAGATGCCGCTGGCCAAGCGCATATTGCTGCATGGGCAGTGGGCAATGCCGGTGCGTGTGCGGGCAAACAAATAGGTGCCTTCGTCATCCAGCTTCACGCAGTGGGCGTGCCACACGTCGTGACCCACCCAGCCTAGGTCTTCGGCGTATTGCGCGGGGGTGCAGTTGAATTTTTCCTTCGTGTACGCAATGTCGTGGTCGTTCTCTGCCAAGTGCGTGTGCAGGCGTACCTTGTGCGCGCGGGCCAGTTTGGCGGCTTCGCGCATGAGGTCTTGGCTCACGCTGAAGGGCGAGCAGGGGGCTACTGCTACATGCGTCATCGCGCCAAAGCTGGCGTCGTGGTAGGTTTCAATTAAGCGTTGGGTTTCTTTCAGGATGAAGGCTTCTTTTTCCACCACGCGGTCGGGCGGCAAGCCGCCTTGTGACTCGCCCACGCTCATGCTGCCGCGTGTGGCGGTGAAGCGCATGCCAATGGTGTGCGCAGCTTCAATGCTGTCGTCCAGTCGCACGCCGTTGGGGTAGATGTAGAGGTGGTCGCTGCTGGTGGTGCAGCCGCTCAGCAGCAGCTCGGCCATGGCCACTTGGTTAGACACCAGCACCATTTCAGGCGTGAGGCCTGCCCAAATGGGGTACAGCCCTTTGAGCCAGCTAAACAGCTCAGCGTTTTGCACCTGCGGCACCGCACGGGTCAGGCTTTGCACCATGTGGTGGTGCGTGTTGATCAGGCCCGGCACCACGACATGGCGGCGGGCGTCAATCACTTCATTCACCTGCTTCAGCAATTCGTCTATGTTTTCCCCTGAGGGAATGATGCGTTCAATGCGGCCATCGCGCAGCAGCAGTGAGGCGTCGCTCAGTTCGGTGTTGGTATCGTCTTGCGTGGCGATGCAACGGGCGCGGTGGATGAGCAAAGTCGTCATAGAGCAAAAGGTGTTGATGGACTGTCGCCACTTTAACTCTATGGGCTTGTGTCTTTGGACGAAACGCTTAAAGTGGCTTGAAACTTATGAAAGACAGCCCATGAAGACCTACAAAATCGCGTGTATTCCTGGAGACGGCATTGGCAAAGAAGTCATTCCTGCTGGACAGCAAGTTCTGCATGCATTGGCCTCGGCTAGCAAAGATTTCAATTTTGAGTTCAGCAGCTTTGGCTGGGGCGGTGACTGGTACCGCGCTCATGGCGAAATGATGCCCAAAGATGGCCTCGACGCCCTCCGTCCCATGGATGCCATCTTGTTTGGCTCGGCAGGTGATCCACACATTCCTGACCACATCACCTTATGGGGTTTACGCTTAAAAATTTGCCAAGGCTTTGACCAATATGCCAACGTGCGACCCACGCGCATCTTGCCCGGCATTGACGCGCCGTTGAAGCGCTGCGGCCCCAAAGACCTTGACTGGGTCATCGTGCGTGAAAACTCTGAGGGTGAGTACTCCGGCGTGGGAGGGCGTGCCCATCAAGGTCACCCCATTGAAGTCGCTACCGATGTGTCGATGATGACCCGTGCTGGCGTGGAGCGCATCATGCGTTACGCCTTCAAGCTGGCGCAATCGCGCCCCCGCAAACTGTTGACCGTGGTCACCAAGTCCAATGCCCAACGTCATGCCATGGTGATGTGGGACGAAATCGCGGTGCAAATCAGCCAAGAGTTCCCCGACGTCAAGTGGGACAAAGAGCTGGTTGATGCGGCTACCGCCCGTATGGTCAACCGCCCCGCAACTTTGGACACCCTTGTGGCCACCAACTTGCATGCCGACATTTTGAGTGATTTGGCCGCTGCACTGGCGGGTAGCTTGGGCATTGCGCCCACGGGCAACATCGACCCCGAACGCCGCTATCCCAGCATGTTCGAGCCCATCCACGGCTCGGCCTTTGACATCATGGGCAAAGGGTTGGCAAACCCTGTAGGCACTTTCTGGAGTTGCGTCATGCTGTTGGAGCACTTGGGCGAGCACGCAGCGGCACAAAAACTGATGCATGCCATCGAGCAAGTCACGGCCAACCCCGCTTTACACACCGGCGACTTAGGCGGCAAAGCCACCACCGAGCAAGTGACAAAGGCGGTCTGCGCCTTGATGGCTTAACCCAATAAGAAGGAGACAACACCATGCGTTTCAATTTGCCTTTCAAAGTTCTCGCTGCAGCGTCCGCATTGCTCACTGCTGCCGCGTTTGCCCAACCTTGTCCTGATAAAAATGTGCAGTACTGGCAGGCGTTCCCGCCTGGTGGCGAGTCAGACTTATCGGCCCGTCACCAGCAGGCCGTGCTGAAAAAGAAATGTGCGGCGATTGATACCGTGGTGCAGTACAAAGCCGGCGCGGGTGGCGCCTTGATGTGGACGCAGATGAACAGCCTGCCCGCCGATGGTGTGAACGTGGTGGGCATTAATCTGCCGCACATCGTGTTCCAGCCCATTGAGGGCCAAGTGCAATACAAAACGGCAGACGTCACGCCCGTGTATTGGTTTCACTACACACCCGACATCTTGGTGGTGTCCGTGGCTAGCCCGATTAAAAACTTCGCTGATTTTTTGGCCGCCGTCAAAAAAGATCCAGGCAAATTGTCGCTGGGTGGTTCGGGACTTAACTCAGCCAACCACGCCGCGCATGAGCGTTTGAATGCCGCCTTCAACGTCAAGACGATTTACATCCCCTTCAAAGGCACAGGCGATATGACGACCGCTGTGTTGGGCAGTCAAGTGGACGGCGCGATCACCTACACCCCCTTTGCGATCACCAACAAAGCACGCGTGCGCCCGTTGGCCGTGGCCATGGAACAGCGTCATCCGCTGATGCCCGATGTGCCCACTTTCAAAGAGTTGGGCGTGAACTGGGTGGACGGTGCTTACCGAGGCATTGGTGTGCCAAAGTCCAGCACGCCCGAGCAGCGTAAACGTTTGTCTGAGCTGTGGGCCAATTTGAACAACGATCCCGAAATGAAAGAACTCGCCGCCAAAAACGGTTTTGAATTGATCAACATCGGGGTGGACCAAATGGATGCTTTCATGAAAGAACGCACCCAAATCTACACCGAAGGCGCTGCACGTTTGGGGCTGGGCAAGAAGTGAGTCAACGACCGATCAGCCGACGTGCCTCGGCCAACACCGCATCGGGCGTGATGTTGAACAATCGGTAAAGCTCATCGGCAGGACCCGAGGCACCAAAGCCCGTCATGCCCACAAAGCCACCGTCGAGGCCGAGGTACGCATCCCAGCCTTGGCGTACCGCAGCTTCGATGCCCACGCGAACGCCTGTGCCCAATACGCTGTGGCGATAAGCCGCATCTTGCACGTTGAACAATTCCCAGCAAGGCATAGACACCACGGCAGTGCCCACGCCTGCGGCTTCGAGCTGTTCGCGCGCTTGCACGGCCAGCAACACTTCCGAGCCGGTGGCCAGCAAGGTCACTTGGCGCGGGCCGCAGGCCGCTTCGTGCAACACATAAGCACCTCGGCGTGTGAGGTTGTCTGTGGTGTGTGTGTGACGTACCAAAGGCAATGACTGACGCGCAAACACCAGGCTGACCGGCCCCGCTTGATTTTGCAAAGCCAGCTCCCAACACTCGGCGGCTTCCACCGCATCGGCCGGACGCATGACCCACATATTGGGCATGGCGCGCAGCGAAGCGATGATCTCGACTGGTTGGTGCGTCGGGCCGTTACGGCCAATGCCGATCGAGTCATGGCTGAACACAAACTTCACAGGCAAGCCCATGAGCGCGGCCATGCGCATGGCCGGGCGTTCGTAGTCGGCAAATGCAAGGTAGGTGACCGACAGTGGAATCACGCCGCCATGTGCGGCCATGCCGTTGGTCATCGACCCCATCACATGCTCACGCACGCCGCAGTGCACATAAGAGCCTGCCCTGTCTTGTGCGTTGAAAGCGGTCAAGCCACGCTTGTGGCTGGTGGGCGCTTCGAGGTCGGCGCAGCCCACCATGCGCTCTGGCAACACGGGGGTGAGCAGGTCGTTGATTTCCGCCGAGATGAAGATGCCGCTGGGCGCGGGGGGCGCTTGCAAGGCTTGTTTTTTGTAGTCCAGCAGCACCTGTTGCCAGTGCGTGGGCAACTCGCCGCGCATGACGCGTTCAAACTCGGTGCGCTCGGCAGCGGGCAGGACGGCCACGCGTGCTTGCCAGGCTTGGTGTTCAGCCGCGCTGCGTTGACCGGCTACACGCCAGGCTTGTTGCACGTCGGCAGGAATTTCAAACGGGCCGTGTGCCCAGCCCAGCATGTCGCGTGCGGCTTGTGCATCTTCTTCAAACAAGCGGCCACTGTGGCCACCGCGTTGGCCTTGCAAGCGTGCAATGCCTTTGGCAATCACGGTGCGACATGCCAGCATGGAAGGGCGTGGGTCTTTCCGTGCGGCATCGAGTGCGGCAGACACGGCTTCGATGTCGTGGCCGTCCAGTTCCACCACATGCCAGCCCGCCACGCGGAAACGCTCAGCCACGTTTTCGCTGATCGATAGGTCGGTGCTGCCGTCGTCGGTGATTTGGTTGTCATCCCACAGCAGCACCAGCTTGCCCAATTGCAAGTGACCCGCTAGTGAAATCATTTCCTGGCCCACGCCTTCTTGCAGGCAACCGTCGCCCACAAATGCATAGGTGAAGTGGTTGACCAAATCATTGCCAAAACGGGCGTTCAAATAGGCCTCGGCCACAGCCATGCCAAACGCGTTGGCAATGCCTTGGCCCAGTGGGCCGGTGGTCACTTCAATGCCGTTGGGTTCGTCATGCGGGCGTTCGGGGTGGCCTTCGCACACCGAACCCAGCACGCGAAAGCGCTGCACTTCTTCGATGGGAAACGCTGGATAGCCGGTCAGATGCAGCAGCGAATACAAGAGCATGGAGCCATGCCCGTTGGACAGCACCACCCGGTCACGGTCAAACCAGCCCGCGTCTTGTGGGTTGAACTTGAGGTGGCGGGTGTACAGCGCGGTGGCAATCTCGGCCATGCCCAGCGGTACGCCTTGGTGGCCCTCTTGGGCTTTGACGATGGCGTCAATCGAGAGAAAACGGATGGCGTTGGCCAGGGCTGACGGTGGCGTGCTGTGCATAGCAAGGTACTAATTTAGTGAATCAGCATGCCGCCGTTCACGTCGAGCGTGACACCTGTGCAGTACTTAGACAAGTCGCTGGCGAGGAATACCACGCAACCGGCCACATCGTTTGGTTCACCGATGTGACCCAATGGAATGCCATCCAAGATGGCTTGACGCTTATCTTCGGGAATTTTTCCCTTGTTGATGTCGGTGGCAATCAGGCCAGGTGTCACGCAGTTGACACGGATGTTGTTGCCGCCGTATTCGCGCGCCATGGCACGGGCCAAACCGAGCACACCAGCCTTGGCTGCTGAATAGTGAGGGCCACCCAAAATGCCGCCGCCGCGTTGTGCAGAGACCGATGAGATACACACGATAGAGCCGCTGTTTTGCGCAATCATGAGTGGCAACACGGCTTGTGATGCGTACAACGTACCGCGTAAGCTCACATCCAAGATACGGTCGTAGTCCGCGCCTGTGATGTCCAAAAACTTCACAGGTTGTGTGATGCCGGCGTTGTTTACCAAGATGTCAATGCGGCCGTACTTGGCTTTGATTTGCGCCACAGCCGTTTCGCACGAAGCTTTGTCAGTCACGTTGGCCACCAAGCCTAGGTGCTCTGCACCCAGTTGGGCAGCGGCGGCTTGTGGGTGGGCGACTTCCAAATCGAGGATCACCACCTTGGCACCTTGCGCTGCCATCATGCGTGCGGTGGCAAAGCCCAAACCGTTTAAACCTGCGCCGCCTGTGACGACGGCAACTTTATCTTTGAGCAACATTTAGATATCCTAAATTTTTGGGTTTTAAAGTGGAGATTGTGGAAAAACTTCAAAATTAATTCAAACGATAAAATGTCACCTTGAGATGAAATAAATTCATCTTGATTTATTGAGAGTTTCTTGCATGATTCCATCACTTTCATCCTTGGTTGCTTTCGAAACCATTGCGCGAAGACAAAGTTTTGCGTTGGCCGCATCTGAACTCCATCTGACACCATCGGCTGTCAGTCACCAGATCGCAAAGTTGGAAGATCTTCTGGGCGTAAAACTCTTTGACAGAAAGGCTAAAGGGGTTCAATTAACGCCAGCTGGTTCAACGTACCTTCGACGTACGTCTGAGGCGCTGGCTGCTCTTTCTGCTGCCACACATGAAATTCAGCATGCTGGCAAACACAGCCTGTATGTGCATGCCAGTCCAAGTTTTGCAAGTTTGTGGCTTATGCCTCGTATCAGCGCTTTTACTCAAGAAAATCCAGACGTAGCATTGTTTGTTTCTTCTTCACCTATGCATTCAGATTTTCAACAAGCACGGGTCGATATCGATATTCGGTATGGCGTCCCGAACTGGCAGCATTTGGTGATTGAGCCGCTAAGCACTGAAAAAATTCAACCTCTCGCCAGTCCTGAATTTATTCAAGCGAACCATTTGCGGTACAAGCAAGATTTGTTGCGAGTCTCTCTGATTCAGTCCACGGTTAACCGTGTGCAATGGAGTGATTGGTTTTTGGCGCAAGGGCTTGAAGGTCGACCCGAACATATGGAGTTGAGTTTCGATCGAGCCATGATGTCATTGGATGCTGCTGCGCAGGGCTTAGGTGTCGCCTTAGAAAGTACATGGTTGGCTGAATCGTATTTGCAGCGGGGGAAATTAGTGCCTGTTTTTTCACGTCAGCCCGCTGTGTCGATTCAAGCGCATTTTGCGGTCTATCCGCAACGCAATGCAAATCGCCTTGCGGTCGTGCAATTTCTGCAATGGTTAAAAAAGACCTGCAAGTAATTAAGGTTGCGAGGTTTCAAGTTCTTCAAATAACCATTCACGAAAGGCTTTCATCTTGGGTAGGTGCGCTTTGGCTTTGAGGTAAGTGAGGTGATGACACACCCTTGTTGGTCCTTCTGAGCCAAACGGTAAAACCAATCGACCTTCTTGAAGTTCACGCTCAACAAGCAAACGACTTTCTAATCCAAGGCCCAAGCCATCCACTGCTGCACTGATCGCCATAAATGAGCGGTCAAACCTAGGGCCACGGTCGAGTTTGAGCGTGACATCGGGATGATCGCGTTGCCACTCACGCCAGCTATATAGATTCACTTCTGAGTGGATCAGTGTGATGCCAGCAACATCTTTACTTTTTCGTAGCTTGTATTTTTTCGCAAACTGAGGGGCACATAAAGCAACGATAGTTTCTGCTGGAAATGGCGCCATTTCGACGCCAGTATCTGGAAAATTTACCCCATAGCGTATTGAAAAATCCGCATCGCCTGAGAGTAAATTCACCAGAGAAACCGAAGCGTTTAGCCGCACATCAATGTCTGGAAATATGGCGCTAAAGCGAGAAAGTCTTCGCATCAGCCATTGCGTACCAAAACTTGGGACAGTGTGAATGGTGAGGATGTCACTCTTGCCTGAGCGTTCAATGCTGCGAGTCCCTGCGGCAATGATATTGATTCCTTCTGTGACACTTTCAGCATAACGGCGACCCACATCGGTGAGCTCTACGACACGTCCAACTCTGTGAAATAGGGAAATCCCTAGACTGTCTTCAAGTCCTCGAATTTGATGGCTTATGGCCGATGGTGTGAGGCTTAATTCCTCTGCTGCAGCACCGAAGGAACCCAGTCTAGCTGCGGCTTCGAAGGCAATGAGAGACTTCAAAGGTGGTAGATGTCGCATATTTAATTGGTGATTTAAATTCATTAATTCGAATGAAAACTTCATTTGAACTCATTGATTATGAAGCATAGACTACGCCGAAATTTCAATGCAATGCGAGAAGGTTGCCCACACCAGGGGACCGTTTAAAACACAAGGAGACAAGCATGAATTTTTCGTCGAGTCACGACTCACTTGAGACGCGTGCCTACAGAATCCGTCGCTATGCACTTCGCATGGGTGAGGTGCAAGGGCAGGGTTATATCGGCCAAGCGCTGGGATATGCCGATGTGTTGGCGGTGGCGTATTGCCATGCCATGAAACTTCGTCCAGAAGACCCAAAATGGGAACAACGTGATCGTTTTCTGCTCTCGCATGGCCACTATGCGATTGCGCACTATGCGGCCTTGATTGAAGCCGGAATCTTGCCTGAAAGTGAACTGGAAACCTATGGCAGCGATGACAGCCGTCTGCCAATGTCGGGTATGGCGACTTACACCCCTGGGATGGAAATTTCAGGGGGTTCGCTTGGGCAAGGCTTGCCCATCGCTGTCGGAATAGCGCTAGGTTTGCGACTGAAAAATAATCCAGCCTTCGTTTACAACTCCATGTCGGACGGAGAGCTTGACGAGGGCTCTACATGGGAAGCTGCTATGTCTGCTGCCCACCATGGTTTGGGCAACCTGATCTGCATGGTGGATATCAATAACCAGCAAGCGGATGGACCATCTTCTAAGGTGCTTGGCTTTGAACCGCTGGCGGATAAATGGGCTTCGTTTGGTTGGCATGTGCAGCGTGTCAATGGCAATGACTTACCTGCTGTGCGTCAAGCTTTTGATGCCGCGCGCAATTTAGCTGAAGCAAAGCCACGCGTTCTTCTGGTCGATACCCTGATGGGTAAAGGCGTTCCGTTTTTAGAAGAACGAGAGAAGAATCATTTCATTCGTGTGGACCCACCTGAATGGCAAAAAGCGCTCGACATCCTAGACGCAGCACACAAGGAGCAAGCATGAATACCATTGTGCAACCTAAAAAACGACTGACGACGTCAGCCATGATCGCCTCTATTGCAGGTGAGGGGCAGAAAACCCAAGCCGCACCCTTTGGTAAAGCGCTGGTTGACTTGGCACGCGAGCGTCAAGATATTGTTGGCTTGACTGCCGACTTGGCGAAGTACACCGATTTACATTTGTTTGCACAGGCCTATCCAGAACGTTTTTTCCAGATGGGCATGGCTGAACAGTTATTGATGGCGGCTGCGGGCGGCATGGCGAAGGAAGGCTTGATGCCGTTTGCCACTACGTATGCCGTGTTTGCGACACGCCGTGCCTATGACTTTATCCATCAGGTGATTGCCGAAGAAAATCTGAACGTGAAAATTGCTTGTGCATTGCCTGGTTTGACCACAGGCTATGGCCCAAGCCATCAGGCGACAGAAGATTTGGCCATGATGCGAGGCATTCCAAATATGACTGTGATTGACCCGTGCGATGCACTTGACATCGAACAGGCAGTCCCTGCTATCGCGGCACATCGCGGACCTGTTTATGTGCGTTTGTTGCGTGGTCAAGTGCCGCTTGTTCTGGATGAATACAACTACAAATTTGAACTAGGTAAAGCCAAATTGCTGCGTGGAGGTCGTGATGTGCTCATCATCTCTAGCGGTTTGCTGACGATGCGTGCGTTGGAAGCGGCGAAGGCGCTTGAAGGAGGGGGGGCTGATGTCGCTGTGCTGCATGTACCAACGATCAAGCCACTCGATGAAGAGACGATTCTTCGTGAAGCGGGTGTCAGCGGTCGTCTGGTGGTGGTGGCTGAGAACCACGCTGCAATTGGTGGGCTGGGTGAGGCGGTTGCCACACTGCTGTTGCGCCATCGACTGGCGCCTGAATTCAAACAAATTGCGCTTCCAGATGCTTTTCTAGATGCCGGTGCTTTGCCCACCTTGCATGACCGTTATGGAATTTCAACATCGGCGATCGTCGGGTCGCTGAAATCCTGGCTCTGAGCCAGATCTTTACCCGAAACCAAGAAGGAGACAAAAGTGAAATTAATCAATAAAAAAATTGCTACCGCTGTACTGGCTTTGTGTGCAGTTGCTGTACATGCTCAAACTAAGATGACATTGGGGCATAACGCAGCAGTAGGTAACCCCAAGCACGACGCTTCAGTTAAGTTTGCTGAGTTGGTCAAGACAAAATCGAACGGCCGTTTTGAAATTCAAGTCGCACCCGCTGCGCAGCTTGGCGACGATGTGCCGATTCTGACGTCTCTGCGCACAGGCGCAGTCGATTTGTCGGCTAACTCGCAAGGTGCTATCTCGTCCGTGGTGCCCGAATATGCTGCATTTGGCATGCCTTTCTTATTTCCCTCTCTGCAAACCGCTTGGAAGGTCTTGGATGGCCCTGTCGGTCAAGAGTTGGCCAAACACACGGAAGCCAAAGGGATGGTGGTGTTAGGGTATTGGGATAACGGCATTCGTCACACCTCTAACAAAGTTCGCCCAATCAATTCGCCTGCAGATCTCAAGGGTATGAAGCTGCGCACGCCACCAGATCCCACCACTATCGACATCATGCAAGCCTTGGGCGCAGACCCCCAGCAGATCAAGTTCTCTGAACTCTACGTGGCCTTGCAACAAGGCGTCGTGGACGGTCAAGAAAATCCACTGATGAATATTTGGTCATCTAAGTTGTACGAAGTTCAGAAATATATTTCTTACACCTCGCACAAATATGAAATGACACCTTTTGTCATGTCTAAGCGCAGCTTTGATCGCTTGTCTGAAGCTGATCGCAAGCTCTTTCATGAAGCCGCTGCTGAGGCAACGCAGTTCAACCGCAAGGCATCTCTGGAGTCAGATCAGAAGCTGGAAGGCGAACTCAAAGCCAAGGGTATTCAGTTCAACCGCCCTGATCTGACACCGTTCGTCAAGAGCACGGAGCCTGTGATCGAAAAGTGGGCGTCTGGTCCTCAGGGTGAGTTCGTGCGTAAGGTCGTTGCCGCCGCACGAGCCGCTAAATAAATAGGAGTATTGACGTGTCCTCCAGTACTAATCAATGTTGTGACTGGCTAGACGCTGCGGTGCAGGCGGCCTGTCGTTGGATTCTCTACATCACTATGGTGTTTTTGTTCGTTGTTCTGACGATCAACGTGATCCTGCGATATGTCGCTGGCACCAGCATGCAATGGGGTGGCGAAATTCCTGAACTCGTTTTCCCCTGGATGGTGATGGCTGGCGTTGTGCTTGCAGCACAGCACGGTGCTCACATCAGTATCGTCTGGTTGACGGAGAAGTTTTCTCCTGAATTACGTCGCATCGTCAAGGTTGCGAACGCCGCTATTTTGATGGCGGGATATTCGCTGTTGGCCTGGGGGACATGGACGTTACTGCCCATCGTGCACGCCGAGCACAGTCACGTACTCGGTGTGCCTACTTCTGTGACTTACGGGGGAATGATGGTGGGGTTTATTGCTCTGGTCATCACATCCCTTACTCAAGGTGTGAAGGTCTGGACTCAGCCTCACGCCGATAACGTGTCTCAGAACACGAATTAAGAGGAATTTGTCATGCTTTCAATCATCATTTTTCTCTGTTTTCTCGTCTTGGCTCTTTTTGGATTGCCTATTGCGCATTCCCTGATCGTTGCATCCGAGATTGGTTTGTTACCTTCCGATCGCCTAGGTGCTGACTTTATTGTTCAGCAGCTGGTGACCCAGTGCCAGAGTTTTCCGCTAGTTGCAATTCCGTTCTTCATGTTGACCGGATCTCTCATGGTAGGTGGCAAGCTAGGCCAACATTTGATTGACATGCTGACCTTGCTCATGGGGCGTTTCCATGGCGGCCCTGCACAGGTTGGTGTTTTGTCATCTACTATTTTTGGTGGTGTTTCGGGATCTGCTGTTGCCGATGCGTCTGCAATTGGTTCTCTTTTGATTCCTTGGCTGAAGAAGATGGGTTATCCACCAGCTTTTGCTGCGGGCTCACTTGCTGCGGCTGCAACGATTGACATTCTCATACCACCGTCGATCCCAATGATCATTTATGCCTTGGTGTCCAGTGCCTCTATTGGGGCCTTATTCGTGGCGGGTATCTTGCCAGGAATTTTGATGTGCATCGGTTTCATGCTGGTGTGCTATGTGCAAGGACGCCGTCGTGGTTTTCCACGTGACACATCGCCGTTTAGCTGGACGCTGTTACGCCGATCAACCATGTACGCCATGCCTGCTTTGGCATTGCCGGTCCTCATCATCATCTTCTTGCGCTTTGGCATCGCAACGCCAACAGAAGTGAGTGTGATGTCCACTTTATATGCGCTGGTCGTCTCGATCGCTATCTACCGAGACTTAGATATGCCACGTTTGCGTCACGCTATTTTGGATGCGGGCTTGGCTACGGCAGTGGTGATGTTGATCATCATGGCTTCGAGTGTGGTGGGTTGGGTTTTGACCTTTGAGCAATTGCCTGCGGCCTTTGTAGGCTTTGCCAAAACAACCTTGGGTGAGCCTTGGATGATTATTTTGTCCATGAATTTCATCATGCTGGCCATTGGTATGTTTATCGACCTGCCTGCCGCTGTCTTGTTGCTGACGCCCATGTTTGTGCCACTCGCCAGTGCGATTGGTATGGATACGGTGCAGCTTGGCATCATGATGATCATTAACCTCTCAATTGGTTTGTATCACCCACCTGTAGGCACCACTTTGTTCATTACGAGTTCGATTGCCAAAGTGCGTATGGGACAAGTTGTGATCGAATTGATTCCGTTCTACTTCGTAGCATTCGCCATATTGATGCTCTATAGCTTCGTGCCAGCCATGACGATTCGGATGTGACCCATATGAGTACTGTTCATTCAAATCCGAAAAATCTGGTCGTTGGTCTGGTGGGGTTAGGCGCCATGGGTAAAGGTGTGGCGCTCAACCTGCTACGCAAGGGTTTTACTGTGGTGGGCTTTGATGTCAACTCAGAGGCGTTGCGGTGGCTTGAGGGGCAAGGCGGAAAAACCGCTCCCAACTTGCGCGAAGGTGCGGGACAAGTCGATATTCTTGTGTCATTCGTCGTCAATGACGCACAAACCGAAGCTGTGCTTTTTGGCCCGAACGGTGCAGTTGATGGCCTCAAGCCAGATGCGCTGGTGGTGACTTGCAGCACCATGCCTCCGAGTTATGTCCAATCTCTGGGTGAGCGTTTGCGCGCAAAGGGCATTGGCTTAGTTGATGCCCCAGTGACTGGCGGACAAGTCGGGGCTCACGCTGGCACGCTGACCATCATGGCGGCAGGAAATCCTGCACATGTTGCACGGGCTAAACCCGTGTTGGATGCTTTCGGTAAAAGTGTTTATGTCTTGGGTGATCAACCTGGCATGGGCAGCCAGATGAAGGTGATTAACCAACTTTTGTGCGGTGTGCATTTGGCTGCAGCGGGCGAGGCGCTCGCACTTGCACGTCGCTCTGGTTTACCGCTGGATACGTCGCTTGAAATTCTCAAAAGTGGTGCTGCGTCATCCTGGATGCTGGGCGATCGTGGACCACGCATGGTGCAAGAGTCTTTTGATGACGTGACATCTGCGGTGAACATCTTTGTCAAAGACTTGGGCTTGGTGGTTGATGCTGCGCGTCAGAGTACCTTTCCAACGCCGATTGCTAATGCGGCGTATTTGAGCTTCTTATCTACGACTGCCAAAGGGTGGGGGTTGTTGGATGATTCGGCAGTTTTTAAACATTACTGCGAACTCAACCAGGCGTAGGTGTGAGCGCGGTGATCTCATCGCCGCGCTACGATCTACCGTATGACTGAATACACCACCGACCCCCAATCTTTCCTACGGCAGCTCTACGATGCAGCTGTGCACCGTGCCTTGCCTCTGCACAACACTGCCGCTTATTTGCCTGCGCCCCCCAAAGGGCGAACCGTTGTGCTCGGTGCTGGCAAAGCCGGTGGCGCGATGGCGCAAGCCGTCGAAGCGCTGTGGCCTGCTGACCAACCGTTGTCTGGCTTGGTGGTCACGCGCTACCACCACACGCCACCACGTCCTGGGGGTTTGCCTGAGCGTATTGAGGTGGTCGAGGCGTCGCACCCCGTACCCGATGCGGCAGGCCTAGCGGCTGCCGAGCGCATCTTGCAATTGACCCAGGGCCTGACGGCAGACGACTTGGTGTTGTTCTTGATTTCGGGCGGTGGCTCGGCCTTGCTCACGCTGCCTGCCGATGGCTTGACGCTTGCAGACAAGCAGCGCATCAACCGCGATTTACTCAACAGCGGTGCAGGTATTGGTGAAATGAACTGCGTGCGTAAGCACCTTTCGCGCATCAAAGGTGGCCGATTGGCGGCCGCGTGTGCGCCTGCCCAAGTGGTGACACTCACCATCAGTGATGTGCCTGGCGATGACCCCTCGGTCATTGCCAGTGGCCCCACAGTGCCCGACGTCACCACCTGTGCAGAGGCATGGGCCATTTTACAACGCTACAAAATACAAGTACCCGCCGCCATTGAAGCCGCACTGAAAGCAGGCGCACTCGAAACGCCCAAGCCCAGTGTTGAGTGGGCCAAGCAGCCGGTGCACTTGATCGCCACGCCTCAGCAGTCGCTCGAAGCGGCCGCCGAAGTGGCGCGTGCTGTAGGTCTGAACGCCTATGTGTTGAGCGATGAGCTAGAAGGTGAATCGCGTGAGGTGGGTAAGGTGCATGCCGCACTGGCACGCGCCGCCGCGCACGGCAAAGGACCTTTTCAAAAGCCTTGCGTGATCCTGAGCGGTGGCGAAACCACGGTGACTGTTCGCACCCAAGCAGCAGACACCCCCAAAGGACGCGGTGGCCGTGCGGGTGAATTTTGCTTGGGTTTGGCGATTGCCTTGCAAGCCCAGTCCAACGTGTGGGCCCTCGCCGCCGACACGGATGGGATTGACGGCATCGAAGACAACGCGGGTGCGCTGGTGACTCCCGACACCTTGGCCCGCGCTCTGGCTCGCGGTGCCAAAGCGACGGATTACCTAGACCGCAACGACGCCTACAGTTTCTTTCATGCGGTGGGCGATTTGGTGGTGACGGGCCCCACGCATACCAACGTCAACGATTTTCGAGCAATCTTGGTGTTTTAAGTCTTCATTCGCACAACCTGCGAATCGATGGCGGAATGGCAACAGCGCGAATGCCGGGCTGCGGGTCGCCGACGGCGGCGCGGTGGGCGGCAAAGATGCGCACCTCTTCGCACTCCATGATGAGGTCGTCCCCACGGCGAATTTGGTAGTTCGTGACAAAGCTTTTGGTGCGCCACTCGGTGATGGTGGTGTGCACTTCCAATGAGTCACCGTAGCTGGCCGTGTTCACGAAGCGAGCGTGCGTGTCGACAATGGGCGTGCCCAAGACCCCTATGGTTCTTTCGGTTTCATACCAAGGCGGCACGCCGCATTGGGTGAAGAAATGACGCGAGGCCGCATCAATCCAGCGGAAGTAGTTGGGGAACCAAACAATGCGTGCGGGGTCACAGTCGCCAAACTCGACCTTGAAGGAATAAATGATGGTTTTGCTCATGCTTCAATTATCGGGCACGTTGCTTGCAACAAGTCGTACAGCCGATGCTGCTAACCTAGCAGTCTCTGCGCGTAACTGAAATTTTTGCGATGCCTCAACCCAGACTACAACTCACCCACATCACCAAGCGTTATCCCGCTGTGGTGGCCAACAATGCCGTGAGCCTGACGGTGCAACCCGGCGAAATTCACGCCGTGCTGGGTGAAAACGGCGCGGGCAAGTCCACGCTAATGAAAATCATCTACGGCGCAGTCAAGCCCGATGTGGGCGAAATTTGCTTCAACGGGGAGTTGGTGAACATTCGCAACCCGCAAGAAGCGCGTCGGCTGGGGATCAGCATGGTGTTTCAGCACTTCAGTCTGTTCGACACGCTCAGCGTGGCTGAGAACGTGTGGCTCGGTTTGGATAAATCGCTCAGCTTAGTCGAGGTGGCGCAGCGCATCACCAACACTGCCGCGCAATACGGCCTTGACATTGACCCTGAGCGCCCCGTGCACACGCTAGGCGTGGGCGAGATGCAGCGCGTGGAAATCATCCGCGCCTTGCTCACCAACCCACAGCTACTCATCTTGGACGAGCCTACTTCGGTCCTCACGCCCCAAGCGGTAGAAAAACTATTTGTGGTGCTGCGACAGCTCGCCAGCGAAGGCCGCAGCATTTTGTACATCAGCCACAAGTTGCACGAAATTCGTGCCTTGTGTACCGCTTGCACCGTCATGCGCGCAGGCCGCGTCACTGGCGTGTGCGACCCGCGTCAAGAAACCAATGCCTCGCTCAGCCAATTGATGATTGGCAGCTTGCCCCCTGAGCTGCATGTGCGCGAATACAAGCCCGGCGCCCCTGTGTTGAATGTGCATGACCTGCGCCTGCCAGCCGATGACCCCTTTGGTGTTGACCTGAAGGGTGTCAACTTGCAAGTGTGTGCGGGCGAAGTGGTGGGTATTGCGGGTGTGTCGGGCAACGGCCAGCGCGAACTGCTGTTTGCCTTGTCGGGTGAAGACATGCGTGCGGTTCCATCAAGCATTCAGCTCAGTGGCCAAGTCATGGGCCAGCTCAACCCAAATCAACGCCGAGATCTTGGCCTGCACTTCGTACCCGAAGAACGCTTGGGCCGTGGTGCTGTGCCTAGCCTGAGCCTCGCGCAAAACTTGCTACTCACCCGCCATGATGCGGTGTCGCCTCGTGGTGTCCCAGGTGCTTTGGGTTGGCTCAATTTAAAAACGCTGCACACCCAAGCCGCCGACATCATTGCCAAATACCAAGTGAAAGCGGGCGGACCTGACGCGACGGCACGCTCGCTGTCAGGTGGCAATTTACAAAAGTTTTTGGTGGGCCGCGAGATTGAAGCTGCACCCAAGCTACTGATCGTCTCGCAACCCACTTGGGGTGTTGACGTGGGTGCAGCCGCACAAATACGCGCTGCACTGTTGGCTCTACGTGATGCAGGCTGCGCCGTGTTGGTGGTGAGTGAGGAGTTAGACGAATTGTTAGAGCTGTCAGACCGTTTGCATGTGATGGCCGAAGGCCGCTTGTCGCCCGCGCTCACACGCGAAGAAGCCAATGTGTCTCGGATTGGCGCATGGATGAGTGGTTTATGGGATGCCCCCGAGGCACAACAGGAGGTGACCCATGCTGCGTCTTGAACCGCGTGCCCAGCCTTCGCGGTTGTGGCGTTATGCATCGCCTTTGTTGGCCTTGGCCATCACGGTGGTGTTGGGCGTGATTCTTTTTGTCGCACTGGGCAAAGACCCGGTGCGTGGCCTGCAGGTGTTTTTTTGGGAGCCTATCAAAAGCGTGTACGCCTTGTCCGAATTGATGGTCAAGGCCACGCCGCTGTTGCTGATTGCACTGGGCTTGGCGGTGTGCTTTCGCTCTAACGTATGGAACATTGGTGCAGAAGGCCAGTTTGTGATGGGGGCGGTGTTTGCCTCTGGGGCTGCGCTGATGGCAGATGCTGACACAGGGGCTGGTTTTTGGGTGCTGATTTTGTTGGCAGGCGTGGTCGGTGGCATGCTGTGGGCGGGCGTGACCGCGTTCTTACGCGACCGTTTTCATGCGAGCGAAATTTTGGTGAGCCTCATGTTGGTGTATGTGGCCATCATGGTGCTGAATTTCATGGTGTATGGCCCTTGGAAAGACCCGCTGGGCTACAACTTTCCGCAAACCAAAACCTTTGATGCCATCACACAAATCCCCAAGCTCATCAGCGGTACACGCGTGAACATTG
>Ga0213920_1000761_pt1 | contig 21148 bp, 21 predicted proteins | sample McNCre1117MG_FD_161054 | JGI IMG/M metagenome (GOLD analysis project Ga0213920, IMG submission 161054) | Freshwater microbial communities from McNutts Creek, Athens, Georgia, United States - 11-17 MG | ecosystem: Environmental > Aquatic > Freshwater > Creek | place: USA: Georgia | collected...
TGTCCGAAGGTGTGCCACGCTCGTTCACGATTTCGTCCAACGAAATCTTGGAAGCCTTGACCGACCCCCTGAACAACATCGTCTCTGCCGTGAAAAACGCGTTGGAGCAAACACCGCCCGAGTTGGGTGCAGACATTGCCGAGCGCGGCATGATGCTCACCGGTGGTGGCGCGTTGTTGCGTGACCTCGACCGCTTGTTGGCTGAAGAAACAGGCTTGCCTGTTTTGGTGGCCGAAGACCCGCTGACTTGCGTGGTGCGTGGTTGCGGTCTGGCGCTTGAGCGCATGGAACGCTTAGGCTCCATCTTCACAAGCGAGTAAGTCCGTGCCACTTGGCACTCTGGGCAGTCCGCCTCCTGCCTTTTTCAAACAGGGGCCCTCAGCGGTCTCCAAGTTGCTGTTGTTCAGCGCTTTGTCGGTGCTGTTGATGGTGGCCGACGTGCGCTTTGGCGTGACCCAACCCTTGCGGGCGGTGCTGTCTGTGGCTCTGTATCCGGTGCAATGGTTGGCGCTGCGTCCGCAAGCGCTGGCTGAGTACGGCAGCAGTTACTTTGAGGCGCGTGACACGGCACAGGCTGCCGAGCGCGAGCTGCGTCAGCAGTTGCTCGTGCAAGCGCAGCGTTCAGGCCAAGTCGATCAACTCACGCTTGAAAACAACCAGCTGCGCCAGCTGTTGGCCTTGCGCGAGCGCCTGACCACCACGGGTGTTGCTGCCGAGGTGTTGTACGACGCGGCCGATCCCTACACCCGCAAACTCATCATTGACCGAGGTCTGACGCACGGCATCAAAATCGGCGCCCCCGTGATGGATGCGCATGGCATCTTGGGCCAAGTGACCCGTGTGTTGCCGCTGGTGAGTGAGGTCACCTTGGTCATCGACCGCGAACATTCCATTCCCGTGCTCAACACGCGCACGGGTGCGCGTGGTGTCGCGTATGGCGAAGCCGGTGGTGCGCCGTTGTTGGAGCTGCGCTTCATGGCGACCAACGCGGACATCGAAGTGGGCGACATGCTGTCCACCAGTGGTGTGGACGGTATTTATCCCGCTGGCGTGATGGTGGCCAAAGTGACCAAGGTGGAGCGCCGTGCCGAAACCACCTTCGCCCGTATCTTGTGCGAGCCTGTGGGGCGTGTGCAGGGGGCGCGTCATGTGATGGTGTTAGAGCCGTTGAACACCCAAATGCCTGCGCGTCCACAGATCGATAAACCTCAGCCTATTGCAAATCCCAAAGGGGGCCGTCGATGATCATGCCGCGTGGCCACCAGCTGCTGCTGCCGGCCAACCCGTTGTTCATTTTGTTCACGCAGTTGATGGCGCTGCTGACCAACATGTTGGTGCACATGAGTTTGGTCAGCCATGCTGCGTGGATGCCCGATTTCTTGGCGCTGGTCTTGGTGTTTTGGTGCGTGCATCAGCCGCGCATGGTGGGCGTGGGCGTGGCGTTTTTCTTTGGTGTGGTGACCGATGTGCACCAGTCGGCGTTGTTGGGTCAGCATGCGTTGACTTACACCGCATTGAGCTTCATGGCGACCTTGATTCACCGCCGTTTGTTGTGGTTCACGGTGCCTTCGCAAGCCATGCAAGTCTTCCCTATTTTCGCCGTCGCGCATGCCTTGGAATTGGCTGTGCGCATGATGTCGGGTGCTTTATTCCCAGGTTGGACCATCTTTTTGGCGCCTTTTTTAGAGGCGGTCATGTGGCCCGTGGTGAGCGTGGTTTTGCTCGCGCCACAACGACGTGCGCCTAACCCTGACGCCAACCGTCCGCTATGAGGGTGATTCGTAACATCGAGTTCGACCTGCAGCGGTTCAGGTCGCGCGTGGTGGTGGTCTCGGGCTTTATCTTGGTGGCATTTTTGCTGCTGGTCCTGCGCTTGTTTTATTTGCAGGTCATTCGTTACGAAGATCTGAACGAGCAAGCCGAAAACAACCGCACTGCCATCGTGCCCATCGTGCCTAACCGTGGCGTCATCATGGATCGCAACGGCATTGTGCTGGCGACCAACTATTCGGCCTACACCTTGGAGATCACCCCTTCCAAAGTGGTGGCGCCTTTAGAAGAAGTGATCGAGCAACTCGCGAGCGTGATCGACATCCAAAGCCGCGACAAACGCCGTTTTAAAAAGTTGATGACCGAGTCCAAGAGCTTTGAATCGGTGCCCATTCGCACGCGTTTGAGTGATGAAGAGGTGGCACGTTTTGCGGCCCAGCGGTTTCGGTTTCCTGGCGTTGAAATTCGGGCGCGCTTGTTCCGTAACTACCCTTACAACGAATTGGCCAGCCATGTGATTGGCTACATCGGGCGCATCAATACCGCTGAAAAAGCCAAGATTGAAGAGTCGGAAGATGCAGGCAATTACCGAGGCACCGACTACATCGGAAAACTTGGGGTTGAACAAAGTTACGAGGTGCAATTGCACGGCACCACCGGCGTGCAAGAGATGGAAACCTCGGCGGGCGGACGTGCGGTGCGTCGCCTCAACAGCAGCCAGGCGGTGCCCGGCAACAGCGTGGTGTTGTCCATCGACATCAAGTTGCAAAAGCTGGTCGAAGATTTGTACGGCAAACGCCGTGGTGCGTTGGTGGCCTTGGACCCCAAGACTGGCGAAATCTTGGCGTTTGTCAGCAAGCCCACGTTCGACCCCAACTTGTTTGTCGACGGCATTGATTTTGAAAACTGGCAAGCGCTCAACGAATCGATTGACAAGCCCTTGCTCAACCGAGCCTTGCGCGGCACCTACCCACCGGGGTCGACCTACAAGCCGTTCATGGCCTTGGCCGCCTTGCAAACGGGCAAGCGTTCAGAGAAAACATTGATTCCCGACCCGGGCTTTTTCATGTTCGGCAATCACCGTTTCCGCGATGACAAAGAAGGCGGCCACGGCATGGTGGACATGTACAAATCTATCGTCGAGTCCTGCGACACCTACTACTACACACTTGCCCGCGACATGGGCGTGGACTTGATGTACGAGCAAATGAAGCCCTTGGGGTTTGGTCAAATCACGGGGATCGATATTTTGGGCGAGTCGCGGGGCGTGCTGCCCTCCACCGAGTGGAAGCGAACAACCTATAAGCGGGCAGACCAACAACGTTGGTACTCGGGCGAAACCATTTCGCTGGGCATTGGCCAAGGCTACAACAGCTTCACCATGTTGCAAATTGCGCACGCCATGGGCACGGTGGCCAACAACGGGTTGAAGATGAAGCCGCATTTGGTACGCGAGGTGCTGGATGTCGAAACCAAAACAGCGACGCCCGTGGCCAAGGAGCCAGTGGGGCAATTGCCTTTGTCGCCAGAGAATTTAGACGTGATCAAGCGCGGCATGATTGGTGTGAACATTGAGGGCACGTCGGCCACCAGTTTTGTGGGCGCACCGTATGTGAGTGCGGGCAAGACCGGTACGGCGCAGGTTTACACCGTCAAACAAAACGAAAAATACAACGCCGCCAACATTGACGAGCGCATGCGCGACCACGCGCTGTTCGTCGCGTTTGCGCCTGCGGACGACCCCAAAGTTGCATTGGCGATGGTGGTCGAGAACGCAGGTTTTGGCGCCCAAAACGCAGCGCCCATCGCGCGGCGTGTGTTTGACTTTGTGTTGACCGGCCAGTACCCCTCTCAAGAAGACATTGAGGCGGTGCAAAAGGGCCAAGCCACACGCCCGATTGGCAAGTCGCGTCCTGTGGCGAGCGTGCCGTGGCCGCCGAAGAACTTGGACTCGTCAGAGCAAGAGGCAGCTGCAGATGCCAAAGCTTCGGCCAAAGCCGATGCGAAAGCAGACGCCAAAATCGACGCCAAAGTGGAAGCCAAAAATCGGCGTTGACCGCGTCGGCTCAGCGTAAAAATGCATCCCAACTGGTTTTACAAATTAGGGCGCTGACCACCACGATGAACATCACGCGCACAAAGCCTGCGCCATGTTTGAGCGCCATGCGTGTGCCCAGCAAGCTGCCCATCACATTGGCTAGGGCCATGGGCAGGGCCAAATGCCACCAGACATGACCTTTGAGGGTGAACAACACCAAGGCGGCGGCGTTGCTGGAGAGGTTGAGCAGTTTGGCAGCGACGGAGGCGTTTAAAAAGTCGTAGCCCAACCAGCGCACCAGCAAAAAGACAAAGAAGCTGCCCGTGCCCGGCCCAAAGAACCCATCGTAAAAGCCAATGCCAACGCCTACCGTACAGGCCGCCAACAGCTCAGCGCGACCCTGAAAGCGCGGCGTGTGGTGTTGTCCCATGTCTTTGCGGATCAAGGTGTAGCCCAGCACGGCCAGCAGCACGAAGGGCAGCAGCTGTCGTAAAAACTCAGGCGACACCCGCGTCACCAGCCAAGCACCCGCGAACGAGCCTGCCATGGCCAACGCTGCCGCGGGCAACATGATGCGCCAAGGCATTTGCACGCGGCGGCTGTATTGCCAAGCCGCAAAACTGGTGCCCCAGACCGAAGCGCTTTTGTTGGTGCCCAGCAGGGTGGCCGGCACACCCGAGGGGTAAACCGCAAACAATGCCGGCAACAAGATCAAACCACCACCGCCCACGATGGCGTCTACAAACCCAGCCAATGCTGATGCGAAGGTGACGAAAAGGAGTTCCATGCGGGGGATTGTGAGGTGAAAGACAGCGTGAAGCGGTTGCAAACGAAAGCCACAAAGCAAAAGGCACCGGTGTTTGCCGGTGCCTTCTCTAAAACGACCCTTTGAAGGGTCTGTTGTCTGTCTCCTCGAGCCCTCGTTGAGCTGCGCTTTGGCGGCTCCGAGTGCCACTACTGTAAGCCCCGCTAGCCCTCGAATTGCCTAGGAGTTTCCCTTGCGGATTAACCCGATTTCAAGGGCGTAGCGTCAGGCCCGATTCAGTTTGACAGCAAAGCGTCGTGGGCCAGCCATTGGGCGGCTTTTTCGGCCAGCATCAAGGTGGGGCTGTTGGTGTTGCCGCTGGTGATGGTGGGCATCACGCTGGCGTCCACCACGCGCAGGCCGCGCACCACGCCACCGCGTCCGTCACGCACGCGCAGTTCGGGGTTAACCACTGCCATCACATCGTCTAAGCGGCCCATGCGTGCCGTGCCGACGGGGTGAAAGATGGTGGTGGCTATGTCGCCTGCCAAACGCGCCAAGTCCTCGTCGCTTTGGTATTGCACGCCGGGCTTGAACTCTTCGGGCTTGTATTTCGCCAACGCGGGTTGGGCGGCGATGCGGCGTGTCACGCGCAGCGAGTCAGCGGCGACTTTGCGGTCTTCTGGGGTGCTCAAGTAGTTGGGCGCAATCTTGGGCGCATCGGCGAAGTTGGCGCTGGTGATGTTGACCGTGCCTCGGCTGGTCGGGTTCAAGTTGCACACGCTGGCGGTGAAGGCGGGGAAGCTGTGCAGCGGCTCGCCAAAGGCGTCGAGGCTGAGCGGTTGAACGTGGTACTCGATGTTGGGGTACGGCTGGTCAGGGCTGCTGCGGGTGAACGCGCCGAGTTGCGAAGGGGCCATGCTCATGGGGCCGCTGCGCTTGAACGCGTATTCCATGCCGATCATGGCTTTGCCCCACCAGCTGTTGGCCAAGGTGTTGAGTGTTTTCACGTTTTGCACCTTGAACACCGAGCGAATTTGCAAATGGTCTTGCAAGTTCGCACCCACGCCGGGCAGGTCGATGACGGGTTCAATGCCGTGCTGCTTGAGCAAGTCGGCAGGGCCTAAGCCGGAGAGCTGCAAAATTTGTGGCGTGCCGATGGCGCCTGCGCTCAGCACCACCGATTCTTTGGCAGTCACGGTCACGTACTCTTGGCCGGTCCACACCTTCGCTCCGGTGCAGCGTTGGGTGCCGTCGGCGTCGGTGGTCATCAACAGCTGGGCCACTTGTGCGCTGGTCCACAACTCGAAGTTGGGTCGGGCGTAGCACATGGGGCGCAAAAAGGCCTTGGCGGTGTTCCAGCGCCAGCCGCTTTTTTGGTTGACCTCAAAGTAGCCCACGCCTTCGTTGCTGCCGCGGTTGAAGTCGTCGGTGGCGGGGATGCCCGCTTGCACGGCCGCTTGGGCAAACGCGTCGAGCACGTCCCAACGCAGGCGTTGTTTCTCGACGCGCCATTCGCCGCCCGCAATGTGGTGGCGCAAGGTTTCGCCATACACAGTGGTGTCGCCCACCAAGATGTCGCTGCGTGCCCCTTTGGCGCCATGCAAGGCGTTGGCACCGGCGTGGTGGTCTTCGTGCAGTTTGAAATAGGGCAGGCTGTTGTCCCAGCGCCAGCGGGCGTCGCCGGTGATGTCGGCCCATTGGTCGTAGTCACGCGCTTGGCCGCGCATGTAAATCATGCCGTTGATGCTGGAGCAGCCGCCCAGCACTTTGCCGCGCGGGTAACGCAAGCTGCGGCCGTTCAAGCCCGCGTCGGGGGCGGTGTTGAACAACCAATCTGTCCGTGGGTTGCCAATGCAATACAGGTAACCGACGGGAATATGAATCCAGTGGTAATCGTCTTTGCGGCCTGCTTCAATCAGCAACACGCGCTTGCTGGCGTTGGCGCTGAGGCGGTTGGCCAACAGGCAGCCGGCGGTGCCGGCGCCGACGATGATGTAGTCAAACTGGGTGTCGCTCATTCGGTTGTCTCTGGTGCTTGTTGTTATGAGTCGCGATGGTAGCGCGGGGCGGGGTGGCGGTTGACGACAAAAAGGCGGGCAGGGCCATGTTGTTGACCCTGCCCGCCCCGTGATCGACTTGTAACGCGCTCGATTACTTCGATGTTGGCATCACAAATTCAGCGCCTTTGCCAATGCTCTCAGGCCAACGCTGCATGACGCTCTTTTGCTTGGTGTAGAAACGCACGCCCTCTTCGCCGTAGGCGTGCATGTCGCCAAACAAGCTTTTCTTCCAGCCACCAAAGCCGTGCCATGCCATGGGCACAGGAATTGGCACGTTGATGCCGACCATGCCCACTTGGATGTGGCGCGAGAACTCGCGGGCCACGTTGCCGTCGCGGGTGAAGCAGCTCACGCCATTGCCAAACTCGTGGGCGTTGATCAGGTCCACGGCTTGGGCCAAGTCGGCCACATGCACGCAGCTCAGCACGGGGCCGAAGATTTCTTCTTTGTAGATGCGCATGTCGGGGGTGACGTTGTCAAACAGCGTGCCGCCCATCCAGAAGCCGTCCTTGCAGCCTTCGCCCGCAGCAGCGCCGTCAAAGTTGCGGCCGTCGACCAACAAGCGCGCGCCTTCTTTCACGCCTTGCTCGATGTAGCCGGTGATGCGCTTGTGCGCCACGTCAGTCACGATGGGGCCCATTTCGGCGGCGAGGTTGGTGCCGTTCAAGACCTTCAAGGTTTTGGTGCGCTCAATCAGTTTGGGCATGAGGCGCTCGGCCACATCGCCCACCAACACGGCCACGCTGATGGCCATGCAACGCTCGCCAGCGGAGCCGTAGGCCGCGCCAATCAAGGCGTCCACCGCTTGGTCGATGTCGGCGTCGGGCATGACGACCATGTGGTTCTTCGCGCCGCCCAAGGCTTGCACGCGCTTGCCGTGGTGAGCGCCTGTCTCGTAGATGTAGTTGGCGATGGGGGTGGAGCCCACAAAGCTCACGGCCTTCACATCGGGGTGAACCAATAGTGCATCGACGGCTTCTTTGTCGCCTTGCACCACGTTGAATACGCCGTCAGGCAAGCCTGCTTTTTTGAGCAAATCGGCGATGAACAGCGCGGCGGTTGGGTCGATCGGGCTGGGCTTCAACACAAAGGTGTTGCCTGCGGCGATGGCCACGGGGAACATCCAAGCGGGCACCATGACGGGGAAGTTGAAGGGCGTGATGCCAGCCACCACGCCGAGGGGTTGGCGCATGGTCCAGTTGTCGATGCCTGTGGACACTTGCTCGGTGAAGTCGCCCTTGAGCAACTGTGGAATGCCCGTGGCGAACTCGACGATGTCGATGCCGCGTGTCACTTCGCCCTGCGCGTCTGTGAACACCTTGCCGTGCTCGGCGGTGATGATGCGGGCCAAGTCGTCTTTGTGCTGGTTCATCAGCTCTAAGAACTTGAACATCACACGGGCGCGGCGCAGAGGCGGGGTGTCTGCCCAAGCGGGGAAAGCTTTTTGCGCGGCGGCGACCGCGGCGTTGACGTCAGCCACATTGGCCAAGCTCACGTTGCCTGTCACCGCGCCTGTGGCGGGGTTGTAAACGGGCTGCGTGCGGGTGCTGGTGCCGTTGGCAACGGCGCCGTTGATGTAATGCGCAATGTGAGCAAGTTGGGTCATGGTGTGTCTCTGTTATAGAAAAGATAGGGCAGTGTAGGCAGGCTTTTTGACCTAAACAAGCGCAAAAACTTGAATTGATTGTTCATTATGGTGAACAATCAATGTATGGATGAGCAAAAAATCAACGAGCTTTGGAGCCATTTGCATTGGCTGAGCGTGCTGGCCCAGCAAGGCAGCTTCACCGCCGCAGCGGCACGACTGGGTGTGAGCAAGGCGGCCATGAGTCAGCGCATTGCCGAGCTAGAGCGTGCGGCCCGCGTGACGCTGGTGCAACGCACCACCCGCAGCGTGCGCCTGACCGAGGCGGGGCAGAGGCTCGTGGACGACACCCGCGCTTCGTTTGCGCAAATTGCCCAAAGCTTTGCGCAGGTGCAAGACTTGGCCGATCAACCCAGCGGCTTGTTGCGTGTGACCGCGCCTGTGGCCTTTGCTCGGCAGCAGCTGGTGCCGCTGTTGGCCGACTTTTTGAAAAACTACCCCGAGGTGCGCTTGGAGCTGGACCTGTCGGACCGTTTGACGGCGTTGGCCACCGAAGGCTTTGACTTGGCCATTCGTCACACCGCTCGTCCACCGGATACGCATGTGGCCTGGGCGCTCTGCCGGACGGAGACAGTGCTGGTTGCCACGCGTGCCTATCTGCGCCGACGAGGTGAGCCGCAAACCCCCGCCGATTTGCACGCGCACAACTGTTTGCATTACCCCCGCTCACAAGACACCCCCGCTTGGACGTTTGAGCCGCGCGACCCAGAAAAACCGAGCGTCGAACCGAACGACGGCCAAGAGCGCTTAGCCCCTGAGCGTGTGACCGTGCCCGTGTCAGGCAACTTTGCCGCCAACAACAGCGAAGCCCTGCGCGAAGCCGCGTTGACCGGTGCGGGCATTGCCCTCATGCCCGACTTCAGCGCACAAGAGGCCTTGCGCCAAGGCAAGTTGGTGCCTGTGCTGCCCGCGTGGCGTTCGATGGGTGCATTTGCTGAGGAAATTTATGCCATTCGACCGTATGCGCCGCATGTGCCGAGGGCTGTGGCGGCGTTGGTGGCGCATTTACGGGCAGGTTTGGCGGAGGGGTTTGCGCCCAAGGCCTAAATATTTGGCTGTTATGATTTTTTGAAAACCAAAGAATTATCTAAAGGTCGTCAAGATGAAAAAATTGTGGGGGCTAGCGTTACTACTCGCGCTGTCTAGCTTGATGGCTGGATCTTTGTCTGTGGAGAAAGAAGGGGCGTCTTATATGTTTGAACATCACATTGAAACACGCATTGATATTCCAGCCGGTGCGAATGATGTTTGGGACGCTTTGTTGGCGTTTGATGCCTACCCAGCATGGAATCCATTTATCTTGCAAATTTCGGGGCAAGCCGAGGTGGGCCGAGTGTTGGATGTGACGGTCAAGCCAGTCGGAGGTTCTGCCATGCGCTTTTCGCCTTCGCTATTGCAGGTTGAGCCAGGTCACGCGCTGCGTTGGAAGGGCAAATTTTTGATGCCCGGATTGTTTGATGGCGAGCACTATTTTTTGATTCAGCCCCAAGCTTCAGGCGGCGTGACCTTGGTGCATGGGGAGACGTTCTCTGGTGCGCTGGTTCCATTTTTCAAGGGGCAGCTAGACAAGGGAACAAAGGCAGGTTTTGAAGCGATGAATCAAGCGTTGCGTGAGCGTTCAACGTCGATGAAGTGAATGATTTAGCCGTATGAACACCATAGTAAATGCAGTATGTGCCTGCTCCGTGCCAATGGGCAGTCTGATTTCCCGTCGTTTGCCAGGTGCGTACTTTTATGACGCCTGGGCGGTAGAGCCTGCTGACCCGGCCATGACTGCTCTAGCTCAGTTTCTTTGCGCTGCGCAGGCTACGCCTGCATGGGTCAATCGGCTCATGTCACTTCGCAATCAAGTGGTGGCCCGACTGGGGCTCAAGGATCTTGGGTATTTAAATGGGTTCGATGCAGACAAACTGGTCGAGCATTACCAATTAGGGGACCGCATCGGCATCTTCACCTTGTTTGAAAACCATCCTGATGAGGTGATTCTGGGCGATACCGACAAACACCTAGATGTGGCGCTGTCCATCCATAAACGGTTAAGTCCCGAGACGGGCCGGGTTGTGCTCACGGTGAGCACCGTGGTCCATACCCACAACTTGCTGGGGCGCTTGTACATGTTGCCAGTTGCCCCTGTGCACAAACTGATCGTGCCGTCGGTGATGAGGGCGTTGCGCTAAATCTCGCGGTTTGAAAGTCAAGCATGAAACTTGTTTTTAACAAACCTCTTGTCATGGCGCTTGCCGTGATCTTGCCGGTTCTTGTGTGGTCCGGCTGGCAACCGTATGACCGAGCCACTTGGTGGATGGAGGTTTTTCCTGTGCTCTTGGTGGTGCCAGTCCTTTGGTGGACGCGTGATCGTTTTCCACTGACACCTTTGCTCTACGCCTGCATTGCTTTGCATGCGGTGGTGCTCATGGTGGGTGGTGCCTACACCTATGCGCGTGTCCCTTTGGGGTTTGAGCTGGCGCAGTGGTTTGATTGGCAGCGCAATCCTTACGACAAAATTGGGCATTTCATGCAGGGCTTTGTGCCTGCGTTGGTCGCCCGGGAAATTTTGCTGCGTGGTCAATGGGTGCGGGGCCGCAAGATGCTGGTGTTTGTCGTGGTGAGCATCGTATTGGCGATCAGTGCCTCGTATGAGCTGATCGAATGGGGCGCCGCACTCATGCTTGGACAGGGTGCCGATGAGTTTTTGGGGACGCAGGGCGATCCATGGGACACCCAATCGGACATGTTCTTTGCGCTGCTTGGCAGCATCATGGCCTTGGTCACGCTAGCCCGTTCGCAAGATCGACAAATTCAGGTGCTGTCGCGCAGCAGCATCTGACGGCTATGAACCAAAAAATGGTTCAAGTTCGACTGGATAGTATGCACTACGCGTTTCAAACAGCCGCCGGGGTTCGCCGCCTGAACATTCCCCACCCTTCCATGTTCAGCACTTTGTCTCCGTGCTGGTTGAACATTTCCCAGCGGTTTCGGGTCATGCCTACGTCGGGTCGTTTGCCCATGGGTTTGGTTTCCAGCACGGTGGTTTGCAAGCGCAATGTGTCGCCTGGAAAGACGGGTTTGAGCCACTGAATGCCTTCCAGCCCCGGCGAGCCTAGGCTGGATGTTTCGTGCAGAAAGTTGGTCACCATCAGCCGCATGGCCATGGAACAGGTGTGCCAGCCACTGGCGCACAAACCCCCAAAGACAGAGGCTTTGGCGGCTTCGTCGTCGAGGTGAAACGGCTGCGGATCGAACTGGCTCGCGAAGGCGATGATTTCTTCGCGGGTCGGGGTGATGGTGCCCAAGTCGCGCACTTGGCCGACCGCGAAGTCTTCCCAGTAATACTTGATGTTTTTGCGCATCAACGGCCTCCTGAAACGTCCAAAAAGCTCATGGTGGTGTATTCGGCCTTGTCGGACAGCAGCCAAACAATGGCTTGCGCCACCTCTTCTGCCGTGCCGCCGCGCTTGGCAGGGACCAAATGTTGCAAGTCTTTCACGCGGTTGGGCAGGCCGCCCGAGGCGTGGATGTCGGTGTCAATCAGGCCGGGACGCACGGCGTTGACGCGAATGCCTTCGCCAGCCACTTCTTTGGCGAGGCCGATGGTGAAGGCGTCAATCGCGCCTTTGGCTGCCGCGTAGTCCACGTATTGGCTGGGTGCGCCCAATCGCGAGGCCGCGCTGGAAACGTTGACGATGCTGCCGCCCGTGCCGCCGTGAGCGGTGCTCATGCGGCGCACCGCTTCGCGGGCGCAGGCGATGGAGCCCAGCACGTTGATGCGCATCATGCGCTCCAAGCGAGCCCAGCTCATTTCGTCGACGCGGGCGGTGGCGTCGACCACGCCTGCGTTGTTGACCAAGCCAGACAGTCGGCCCATCTTGGCGTCGATTTGCTCAAACATGCGCAAGATTTGCGCTTCATCGCCCACATCGGCCTGCACGCTCATGGCGTTGCCACCGGCTTGCCGGATTTGGCGCACGACTTCATCGGCAGCCAAGGCGTTGGCGGTGTAGTTCACGGCGACAGACCAGCCGTTTTTGGCAGCCAAGAGCGCGGTGGCGGCACCAATGCCTCGGCTCGCGCCGGTGATCAATAAAACGGGGCTCATGTCGTGTCTCCTAAATGCTGGAATGAAAAAGGTGTTTTACGCACCATAGCAGCCGAGCGCTGCCGAGCGAGTAACCTCCTAGACACTTGTTTCATTTCATCTTCAGAGAGTTAAACCATGAACGTTTCATTGACAGCCGCCGACGGCTTTGAATTTCCCGCCTATGTGGCTAAACCCGCAGGCCAGCCCAAAGGCGCCGTGGTGGTGGTGCAAGAAATTTTTGGCGTGAATGCACACATCCGCGAAGTGGCCGACGGCTACGCCGCAGCTGGTTACTTGGCCGTGGCCCCTGCCACCTTCCACCGCGCCAAACAGGGCGTTGAACTGGGCTACACCGCAGACGACATGCAGGCGGGCATGGCCCTCAAAACTGCTGTGGAGGCGTTGCCTGAGCTCGGCGTGATGGCCGACATTCAAGCGGCTGTGGATTACGCGGCCAAAACGTCAGGCGGCAAAGTGGGTATCGTGGGTTACTGCTGGGGCGGTTTGCTGACCTGGCGCGCGGCTGGGCAAGTCAAAGGTTTGAGTGCCGCAGTGCCTTACTACGGCGGCGGCTCGACTTCCGAGGCCGAGCGCGTGCGTCAACCGCATTGCCCCGTGTTGGCCCACTTCGCAGAGCAAGACGGTTGGATTCCGATGGACACGGTGCAGGCCTTCATCCAAGCGCAACCGAAAGTGGAAGTTCACACCTACAACGCGCACCATGGCTTCAATTGCAACCACCGCGATGCGTACCAAGAGGCGTCAGCGAAGTTGGCGTTGACGCGTACTTTGGCGTTTTTTGAGACGCACTTGGCGGCTTGATCGACTAGATCGGCGGCGGCGAGGTCTAGGCGCAAGACCTCGCTATCTCATCTCGCTAGGTGAGCTGTGAGCTGCGAATGGCCAGCGATCAGCCTTGGCGAATTTTCTTCGCCGCGTCGATGGCAAAGTAAGTCAACACGCCATCGGCACCTGCGCGTTTGAAGGCGAGCAAGCTTTCCATCATCACCGCGTCGTGGTCGAGCCAGCCGTTTTGCGCGGCGGCTTTGAGCATGGCGTATTCGCCAGACACTTGGTAGGCGAAGGTGGGCACGTGGAACTCGTCTTTGACGCGTCGCACCACGTCGAGGTAGGGCATGCCGGGTTTGACCATCACCATGTCGGCGCCTTCGGCGATGTCCAGCGCCACTTCACGCAGGGCTTCGTCTGTGTTGCCGGGGTCCATTTGGTAGGACTTTTTGTCGCTCTTGCCCAAGTTGGCGGCTGAGCCTACCGCGTCGCGGAAGGGGCCGTAAAACGCGCTGGCGTATTTGGCGCTGTAGGCCATGATGCGGGTGTGAATGTGTCCCTTGGCTTCAAGTGCTTCTCGAATGGCACCGATGCGGCCATCCATCATGTCGCTGGGGGCCACGATGTCCACCCCGGCGTCGGCTTGGGTCATGGCTTGCTTGACGAGCATGTCAGTGGTGACGTCGTTCAAGATGTAGCCGGTTTCGTCTAACAAGCCGTCTTGTCCGTGGCTGGTGAAGGGGTCGAGCGCCACATCGGTCATCACGCCCAGTTCGGGGAAGCGTTTTTTGAGCTCGCGCACCACATGCGGGACCAAACCGTCTGGGTTGGTGGCCTCAATGCCATCGGGGGTTTTGAGGTGACCGCTGATGACGGGGAACAAGGCCATCACGGGGATGCCCAGCTTCACGCATTCTTCGGCCACGGGCAGCAGCAAATCGAGGCTGAGGCGCTCAACGCCGGGCATGGAGCCCACCGCCTCGCGGCGCTTCTCGCCTTCGAGCACGAAGACGGGGTAAATCAAGTCGTTCACGCTCAACGCGTGTTCGCGCACCAAGCGGCGGGTGAAATCGTCACGGCGCAGACGGCGAGGGCGGTTGGCGGGGAAGGAGGCGAAAGGGTGTTGCATGGCCAAAATTGTGCCTTAAGCCTTGGGGCACCGCTGTCATGTGTGAGCACCGCTAAACTGCAGCCATGCTTTGGATCAAAACCTTTCACATCGTTTTCGTGGCCAGCTGGTTCGCCGGTTTGTTTTATTTGCCCCGAATTTTTGTCAATTTAGCGCAGGTGCCTGCCGAATCGGTGGCGGAGGAGGCGCGTTTGTTGTTGATGGCGCGTAAGTTGATGCGCTTCACCACCTTGTTGATGGTGCCTGCCGTGGGCTTGGGCCTTGTGCTTTGGCTGGGTTATGGCATTGGACAAGGGCCAGGCAACGGCTGGATGCATGCCAAGTTGACGGTGGTGTTGCTGGCGCTGGGCTACCACCACGGCTGTGGGGTGTTGCTGCGTAAATTTGAGGCGCATGCGAACACGCGTAGCCATGTTTGGTACCGCTGGTTCAACGAGGTCCCTGTGGTGTTGTTGACCGTGGCGGTGATTTTGGTGGTGGTCAAGCCTTTCTGACGGCGAGCAGGTCCATGCGTAAAACTTCTGCATGGCCTTTGTCGCAGCTGTGCGTGGCGTTGATCATTTACGCCAGTCTGTATCCGTTTGATCAGTGGCGTGACCAAGGCATTGCCCCTTGGGCATTTTTGGGCGCGCCTTGGCCCAAATATTGGACGTGGTTTGATGTTGCCTCCAACGTGTTGGGCTACGCGCCTTTAGGCTTTTTCTTGACCCTGAGCGCGATGCGCATGGGGTGGCGCGGTGCCATTGTGTGGCCCGCCACCTTGGCGGCGGCCTTGCTGTCGTTGACGATGGAGGGGCTGCAGAGCTACCTGCCTGCACGCGTGCCATCACAAGTGGATTTGTTGCTCAACATCGCAGGCGGCTGGATAGGCGCCGTCTTGGCCAGTGGCTTAGAGCGCATGGGCATGCTGAACCGATGGAGCCAGTTTCGCGCCCGTTGGTTTGTGCGAGACGCGCACATGGCCTTGGTGCTGATGGCGATGTGGCCGGTGGCTTTGTTGTTCCCTGTCGCGGTGCCCTTGGGCCTCGGGCAAGTGTGGGAACGGGTGGAAGACGCCTTGACCAGCGCGTTTGATGCCACCCCCTTTGCGGACTGGATTCCGCTGCGCGCCTTCGAGCTGGAGCCGCTGCTGCCCGGCGCCGAATTGTTGTGCGTGATGCTGGGGCTGTTGATTCCGTGTTTGCTCGGGTTCGGTGTGATTCGTCAGTTGGGGCAGCGCATCTTTTACGCCATGTCTGTCGTGGTGGTGGGGCTGGCCATGAGTGCGTTGTCGGCTGCTTTGACATATGGCCCCGCGAACGCTTGGACGTGGTTGAGCTTGCCCGTGATGCTGGGTTGGGGTTTGGGTTTTGTGCTGGCGCTGGTTTTTGCGGCTTTGCCTGCGCGCACATGCGCGGCATTTTTGTTGCTGACCTTGGTGGTGCAGCAAAGTGTGTTGAACCAGTCGCCCGAAAGCGCGTATTTCGCACAAGTCCTGCACACATGGGAGTTGGGGCGCTTCATTCGCTTCCATGGTTTGGTGCAGTGGTTCGGTTGGTTGTGGCCTTATGCGGTGTTGGTCTGGGCCTTGGCTCGGGTCAGTCGCGAGCGTCATGGAGAAACCTAGAATCAAGGCATGACACAAGCCTCTTATTACAAGCACCACATCTTTTTCTGTCTAAATCAGCGCGAGAACGGCGAATCTTGCTGCGGTCAGCAAGGCGCACAAGAAGCGTTCAACCAATGCAAAGCTGAGATCAAGGCGGCAGGTTTGTCCGGCCCAGGCGGCGTGCGCGTGAACAAAGCAGGCTGTTTGGACCGCTGCGCGGCCGGGCCTGTGGCGGTGGTCTATCCCGAAGGCGTTTGGTACAGCTTTGTAGACCAAACGGATGTGACGGAAATTATTGAAAGCCACCTCAAGAACGGCCAAGTGGTGGAGCGCTTGTTGGTGCCTGCCCATGTCGGGCGCTGAGGTCGCGTGATGAACTCTCACACTCAAAAAATCACATTGCAGGGCGAAGCTGGTTTGATCGAGGCTTTGCGTGACGAGCCCATGGGGGTGTCGCGTGGCGTCGCCATCGTGGCACATCCGCACCCCTTGTTTGGCGGCACGATGGACAACAAGGTGGTGCAAACCTTGGCGCGTGCCTTTGTGCAATGCGGTTGGACGGTGGTGCGCTTTAACTTCAGAGGCGTCGGTGCTTCTGCGGGTGAGCATGATGCGGGCGTGGGCGAAGCGCGCGATATGTTGCGCGTGGTGGACCAAGTGGCGCCCGAGGGGCCGTTGGCTGTGGCGGGGTTTTCATTTGGTTCGTTTGTAGCCAGCCATGCGTTGGCTGAGTTGTGCACGCACCGAACGATCGATAAAGTGGTGTTTGTGGGCACGGCCGCTCAGCGCTTCACGGTGGCGCCCGTGCATCCTGATTTGCACGACAAAACTTTGGTGGTGCATGGCGAGCAAGACGACACGGTGTCTTTGGCGTCGGTGATGGATTGGGCGCGCCCGCAAAGCTTGCCGGTCACGGTGGTGCCGGGGGGCGGCCATTTCTTTCATGGACAATTGCCGCTTCTCAAGAGCTTGGTTGTTCGCCATTTGCAAGCTTGAGCGCGCCAAGCACGTTTGACGACTCCAACCAGCGCCTATCTAACTTGATTTGGCGCCCAATACAGACTTTCTAACTGCTGCAACTCGCTGCCTTGCAGCTTCAATGAACTCGGAATTTTCATGACACGCACTTTGCGCACCACCCTGCTGGCTTGTTTGATCAGCTTTTCGGCTGTTTTCAACGTCCATGCTCAAGCAGTCCAGCCCCCAGAAATCGCCGCACGCGCCTACTTGTTGATCGATGTGACTGCGCAGCAAGTGCTGGCGGAGTTGGATGCCGATAAGCCGATTGAGCCCGCTTCGTTGACCAAATTGATGAGCGCTTATTTGGTGTTTGATGCGTTGAAGTCCAAAAAGATCAGCTTGCAGCAAACGCTTCCTGTGAGCGAGCGCGCTTGGAAGATGCCTGGTTCGCGCATGTTCATTGACCCCAAAATGAAAGTTCCCGTTGAAGACTTGGTCAAGGGCATGATTGTTCAGTCGGGCAATGACGCCACCATGGCGCTGGCCGAAGGTGTCGGTGGGACGGCCGAGCATTTTGTACAAATGATGAATGCACAAGCCAAAGTCTTGGGCATGAACGCCACGGGCTACAAAAACCCCGAAGGCTTGACCGAGCCAGGGCACACCACCACGGCGCGTGATTTGGGCGTGTTGGCCAGCCGTCTGATGCAAGACTTCCCAGAGTACGTGGGTTATTACGCCATCAAGAAATACCGTTACGCAGGAACGCCCGCGTCGAACGAAAACAACCGCAATTTGTTGTTGTTCCGTGATCCGAGCGTGGATGGCTTGAAAACCGGCCATACCGACGCCGCTGGGTTTTGTTTGATTGCCACGGCCAAGCGCGATGCGCCCGGCGTTGGACCGCGTCGCTTGCTGTCGATTGTGTTGGGTGCGTCGAGTGAAAACGCGCGTGCCACAGAGTCGCAAAAGTTGTTGAATTGGGGCTACACCGCGTTCGATGCTGTGAAATTGTTTGAGGCGGGCCAAGCGGTGGTGACGCCTGCGGTCTGGAAGGGGCGCAGCAGTTCGATGAAGTTGGGGCGTTTTGCGCCCATCGTGGTGGCTGTGCCTGCGGGGGCGGGCGCGCGACTTCAAACCCAAGTGGCTCGCCCAGAGCCCTTGCTGGCGCCTTTCACCCGTGGTCAAGCGGTGGGCAGCCTGAAAGTCACGCTGGATCAAAAGCCTTTGGTCGATGTGCCCTTGGTGGCCTTGGAGGCGGTCGAGCAGGCCAGCTTCGTCGGACGCGCTTGGGATTCGGTGCGACTTTGGGTCAAATAACCAGCCTTCTCGGATGCTGATACACTAGAAGGCTTTTCGGAATTTCCGAAGGGATTCACGTTTTCTTTTTTAATTCAAACGTTTAGGGACGTTTTTCAATGCCAACCATCAATCAACTGGTGCGTCAGGGGCGCGAAGTCGAAACGACTAAGTCCAAAAGCCCTGCGATGCAAAACTCGCCGCAACGCCGCGGCGTCTGCACCCGCGTCTACACCACGACGCCTAAAAAACCTAACTCTGCGCTGCGTAAAGTTGCCAAAGTTCGCTTGACCAACGGTTTCGAAGTCATTTCGTACATCGGCGGTGAAGGCCACAACTTGCAAGAACACAGCGTTGTGCTCGTGCGCGGCGGTCGTGTGAAAGACTTGCCTGGTGTGCGTTACCACATCGTGCGCGGTTCGCTCGATTTGCAAGGCGTGAAAGATCGCAAGCAATCGCGTTCTAAGTACGGCGCTAAAAAGCCTAAGGCTAAGTAAGCAACCGGTCTTTTGACTAAACAGGTGCTGTTTCCCGCGTGGCGCGGTGAATCGGCGTAGTGACCCGCTGTGGGTCGAGTAAGTGAAAACCAAAATGGTTTTTGCGGTGTCTGAAAAGATGCCAACTGAAGCAATTAAGAGGTGAAATATGCCACGTCGTCGCGAAGTCCCTAAACGTGAAATCCTGCCGGATCCAAAATTCGGTAATGTCGAGCTGTCTAAATTCATGAACGTGATCATGGAAGGCGGCAAAAAGGCGGTTGCTGAGCGCATCATTTACGGTGCCTTGGAGCAAATCGAGCAAAAGTCGGGCAAAGATCCTGTCGAGTTGTTCACCGTCGCTATCAACAACGTCAAGCCTATGGTGGAAGTTAAGTCCCGCCGTGTGGGTGGCGCTAACTACCAAGTGCCTGTTGAAGTGCGTCCTGTGCGTCGCTTGGCTTTGTCCATGCGTTGGCTCAAAGAAGCCGCTCGCAAGCGTGGCGAAAAGTCGATGGCTTTGCGCTTGGCTAACGAGTTGCTGGAAGCCTCTGAAGGCCGTGGCGGTGCTATGAAAAAGCGTGATGAAGTTCACCGCATGGCCGAAGCCAACAAGGCGTTCAGCCACTTCCGCTTCTAAATTCAAAGGTAAAAAATGGCTCGCAATACCCCCATTGAGCGCTATCGCAACATTGGTATTTCAGCGCACATTGACGCTGGTAAAACCACAACGACAGAGCGTATTCTTTATTACACCGGTGTGAATCACAAGATTGGTGAAGTGCATGATGGCGCTGCCACCATGGACTGGATGGAGCAAGAGCAAGAGCGTGGTATCACGATCACTTCTGCGGCCACCACTTGTTTCTGGAAGGGCATGGATGGCTCATTCCCAGATCACCGCATCAACATCATTGACACCCCTGGCCACGTTGACTTCACCATTGAAGTTGAGCGTTCCATGCGCGTGCTCGATGGTGCTTGCATGGTTTACTGCGCGGTGGGTGGCGTTCAGCCTCAATCCGAAACCGTGTGGCGTCAAGCTAACAAGTACAAAGTGCCTCGCTTGGCCTTTGTGAACAAGATGGACCGTACAGGTGCTAACTTCTTCAAGGTTGTGGACCAGATGAAGTTGCGCTTGAAGGCCAATCCTGTGCCAATCGTGATCCCAATCGGCGCTGAAGATAACTTCACTGGCGTGGTTGACCTTCGCAAAATGAAAGCCATCATTTGGGACGAAGCGTCTCAAGGTATGAAGTTCACGTTCGAAGAGATTCCAGCTGACTTGGTGGAATTGGCCAAAGAGTGGCGTGAAAAGATGGTCGAAGCTGCGGCTGAAGCCTCTGAAGAGTTGATGAACAAGTACCTCGAAGAAGGTGACTTGACTGAAGAAGAGATCACACACGGTCTGCGCGTTCGTACCATCAACAGCGAAATTCAGCCCATGTTGTGCGGCACAGCGTTCAAGAACAAAGGCGTTCAACGTATGTTGGATGCCGTTCTTGAGTTGATGCCTTCTCCTTTGGACGTGAAAGCGATCAAAGGCTTTGACGAAGAAGAGAAAGAAATCACCCGCAAGGCGGATGACGATGAAAAATTCTCTGCTTTGGCATTTAAGTTGATGACCGATCCATTCGTGGGTCAGCTGACTTTCGTGCGCGTTTACTCTGGCGTTCTGAAAAAAGGCGACACGGTTTACAACTCGGTGCGCGGCAAGAAAGAGCGTATTGGTCGTATCGTGCAGATGCACGCCAACAACCGCGAAGAAGTTGACGAAATCCGTGCGGGCGACATCGCTGCTTGCGTGGGTTTGAAAGACGTGACCACCGGCGAAACCTTGTGCGATCCAGGAGCCGTGATCACCTTGGAGCGCATGGTGTTCCCTGACTCCGTGATTCGCCAAGCTGTTGAGCCAAAGACCAAAGCTGACCAAGAAAAAATGGGCATGGCTTTGTCACGTTTGGCGGCTGAAGATCCTTCTTTCCGTGTGCAAACCGACGAAGAATCGGGCCAGACCATCATTGGTGGTCAGGGCGAATTGCACTTGGAAATTATTGTCGACCGCATGAAGCGTGAATTCGGCGTGGAAGCCAACGTGGGCAAGCCTCAAGTGGCTTACCGCGAAACCATCCGCAAGACTGTCGAAGAAGCCGAAGGCAAATTCGTTCGTCAATCCGGTGGTAAGGGCCAATACGGTCACGTGGTGCTCAAAGTTGAGCCTCAAGAAGCCGGCAAAGGTTTCGAATTCGTTGATGCTATCAAAGGCGGTGTGGTTCCTCGCGAATACATCCCTGCGGTTGAAAAAGGCGTGATCGAAGCTTTGGGTCAAGGCGTGTTGGCTGGTTACCCAGTCGTTGACGTTAAGGTGACCTTGCACTTCGGTTCGTACCATGATGTGGACTCGAACGAAATGGCTTTCAAAATGGCTGCCATCTTTGGTTTCAAAGAAGGTTGCCGCAAAGCTCAGCCAGTCATTCTGGAGCCCATGATGGCTGTGGAAGTTGAGACACCTGAAGACTACGCTGGTAGCGTGATGGGCGATTTGTCCTCACGTCGCGGCATGGTGCA
>Ga0213920_1000764_pt1 | contig 21017 bp, 15 predicted proteins | sample McNCre1117MG_FD_161054 | JGI IMG/M metagenome (GOLD analysis project Ga0213920, IMG submission 161054) | Freshwater microbial communities from McNutts Creek, Athens, Georgia, United States - 11-17 MG | ecosystem: Environmental > Aquatic > Freshwater > Creek | place: USA: Georgia | collected...
GCCATTTCTCCCCAAATCAAAGGTCTGAGCGCACGTTTTGTGCATGTGTCGGCCAGTGACGCGGCCTTGAGTGCGGAACAGCAAAACACATTGGCTGCCTTGTTGACCTACGGCGAGCCTGCCCACGGTGCGCAACAAGGCACTTTGTTGGTCGTTACGCCGCGTTTTGGCACAGTGTCGCCTTGGGCTTCGAAGGCGACTGACATTGCGCACAACTGCGGTTTGCAGCTCAAGCGCATTGAGCGCATCACCGAGTTCCACATCCAACTCAAAGACGGCTTGCTGAGCAAAGCCGCGCTCACGCCTGAGCAGTTGATGGCGGTCGCCGATGTGTTGCACGACCGCATGACCGAGTCTGTCATGCGCACACGCGACGAAGCGCTGGGATTGTTCACCGAACTGCACCCCGTACCGATGGAACAAGTGGACGTGCTCCAAGGCGGCGAGGCTGCTTTGCACGACGCCAACACCCGTTGGGGCTTGGCCTTGGCCGAGGACGAAATTGCGTATTTGGTGAATGCCTTCACCCAACTCAAACGCAACCCCACCGATGTGGAGCTGATGATGTTCGCGCAGGCCAACAGCGAACACTGCCGCCACAAGATTTTCAATGCCGAGTTCACCATTGACGGCGAAGCGCAATCGCACAGCCTGTTTGGCATGATTCGCCACACTGAAAAAACCAGCCCGCAATACACGGTGGTGGCGTATTCGGACAACGCCTCCATCATGGAAGGCCACCAGGTCGAGCGCTTTTTGGCCACCAACAATGGCAAAGACTTGCCTCAGTACGAAAAAGTGTCGGCCACCAACCATGTGTTGATGAAGGTCGAAACCCACAACCACCCCACCGCCATTTCGCCATACCCCGGTGCCTCCACCGGCAACGGCGGCGAGATTCGCGACGAGGGCGCAACAGGCCGCGGCTCCAAGCCCAAAGCCGGTATGTCTGGCTTCACCGTGTCGAAGCTGTGGGACAGCCAACTGGGCCGCCCCTCGCACATGGCCAGCCCTTTGCAAATCATGACCGAAGGCCCCTTGGGCGGCGCCGCGTTCAACAACGAGTTTGGCCGTCCCAACCTGACTGGCTACTTCCGAGAGTATGAGCAAGACGTGGCTGGCGTGACACGCGGTTACCACAAGCCCATCATGATTGCGGGTGGCTTGGGCGTGATTGACAGCGAACAAACCAAGAAGATCGAGTTCCCCGCAGGCAGCTTGTTGATTCAACTCGGTGGCCCTGGCATGCGTATTGGCATGGGCGGCAGCGCCGCCAGCTCGATGGCCAGCGGCACGAACGCGGCAGAGCTGGACTTTGACTCGGTGCAACGCGGCAACCCCGAGATTGAGCGCCGTGCGCAAGAGGTGATCAACCATTGCTGGGCGCAAGGCAAGGCCAACCCCATCCTCGCCATTCACGATGTGGGCGCGGGCGGTTTGTCCAACGCGTTTCCAGAACTCACCAACGATGCGGGCCGTGGCGCACGCTTTGATTTGCGTGCTGTGCCGCTCGAAGAGTCAGGCTTGGCCCCCAAAGAGATTTGGTCCAACGAAAGCCAAGAGCGCTATGTGATGGCCATTGCGCCAGAGTCGCTGGAGCAATTCAAAGCCTTCTGCGAGCGCGAGCGTTGCCCGTTTGCAGTGGTGGGCGTGGCCACCGAAGAGCGCCACTTGACCGTTGCCAATGAAGATGCAACGTTGGCACACCACTTAAGCGCCCCCACGGGGGGCAGCGAACCACACAAAGTGGGGAGCGTGGGGGCGGCAGTCAACATGCCCATGAACGTGCTGCTGGGCAAACCACCCAAGATGCACCGCGATGTCACGCGCGTAGCACGCACCAGCGCACCGATGGACTTGACGGGCGTGAGCTTGCAAGAAGCCGTCATCAACGTGCTGAGCCACCCCACGGTGGCCAGCAAACGCTTCCTCATCACCATTGGCGACCGCGCCGTGGGTGGCCTGACGCATCGCGACCAAATGGTGGGCCCATGGCAAGTGCCGGTGGCCGATGTGGCCGTGACCCTGGCCGACTACCAAAGCTTTGCTGGCGAAGCCATGAGCATGGGCGAGCGCACACCGCTCGCGTCACTCGATGCACCCGCCTCAGGCCGCATGGCGGTGGCTGAAGCCATCACCAACTTGTTGGCTGCGCCGTTTGAATTGCCTCGCGTCAAGCTCAGTGCCAATTGGATGGCTGCGTGTGGTGAAGCAGGTGAAGACGCTGCGCTGTACGACACGGTCAAAGCCGTCGGCTTAGAGCTGTGCCCAGCTTTGGGCATTTCCATTCCCGTGGGCAAAGACAGTTTGTCTATGCGCACGCAGTGGAGCGAAAACGGCGAGACGAAAAAAGTGACCTCGCCAGTGAGCTTGATCATCAGCGCGTTTGCGTCCATCCCCGATGTGCGTTGCACGCTCACGCCGCAGCTCAACAACACCGACGACACCACCTTGGTCTTGGTGCAATTAGGCGAGGGCAAGCGCCGCATGGCCGGCAGCATCTTGGGCCAAGTGCTGAACCAAGCAGGCGACCAAGTGCCAGACCTCGACGATGCGCAAGACTTGGTCAAGCTCGTCAATGCCGTCAACGCCTTGCGCGCGCAAGGAAAAATTTTGGCGTACCACGACCGCAGCGATGGCGGATTGATGGCGGCCGTGTGCGAAATGGCGTTTGCTGGCCAAGTGGGCGTGGCGCTGAATGTGGACATGCTCATCACCGAAGGCGACGGCATCAACGACAGCCGTGCCGAATATGGCGACACCAAGAACTGGGCCTCACAGGTGAGCGCACGCCGCGAAGAACTGACGCTGCAAGCCTTGTTCAACGAAGAGCTGGGCGTGGTGCTGCAAGTGCGCACGTCGGAACGCAACGAGGTCATGCAAACCCTGCGCGAGCATGGCTTGTCCAAGCACAGCCACTTTGTGGGCAAGACGCGCCCCGCATCGGCTGCGTTAGACCATGGCAAAGGCGCCATCAGCGTGTGGCGCGACACCAAAGAGGTCTTCACCGCCAAGCTGGCCGACCTGCACCAAGTGTGGGACAGCGTGAGCTGGAAGATTTGCCAACAGCGCGACAACCCCGCGTGTGCGGATGCCGAACACGCCTCAGCTGGCAACCCCACCGACCCCGGTATGCATGTGCATTTGCCAGCCGGTATCACCGACAACGTGGCCGCACCCTTCATCAACGTGGCCGCCAAACCCAAAGTGGCCGTGCTGCGCGAGCAGGGCGTGAACTCTCACGTCGAGATGGCGTATGCCTTTGCCGAAGCTGGCTTTGACGCTTACGACGTGCACATGACCGACCTGCAAACCGGCCGCGCCAAGTTGCAAGACTTCAAAGGCTTGGTGGCCTGCGGCGGCTTTAGCTACGGCGACACCTTGGGCGCTGGCATTGGCTGGGCACGCAGCATCACGTTCAACCCCCTGTTGTCTGAGCAAATGCAGCAGTTCTTTGCACGCACCGACACTTTTGGTTTGGGCGTGTGTAACGGCTGCCAGATGTTTGCCGAGTTGGCCGACATCATTCCTGGCGCTGAACACTGGCCTCGCTTCACCACCAACCAAAGCGAGCGCTTTGAAGCGCGCCTCTCGATGGTGGAAGTGTTGGAATCGCCCTCTTTGTTTTTCGCGGGTATGGCCGGTGCGCGTTTGCCCATCGCTGTGGCACACGGCGAAGGCTTTGCCAACTTCCAAACACGCGGCAATGCAGCCCTAGTGTTGCCCGCCATGCGCTTTGTGGACAACCACGGCGCAGCGACCGAAGCCTATCCGTTCAACCCCAACGGCAGTGCAGGTGGCTTGACCGCTGTCACCACCGCCGATGGTCGCTTCACCGCCATGATGCCGCACCCCGAACGCGTGTTCCGCAACGTGCAAATGAGCTGGACAGACTTGGCTGCTTCGGGTGGCATTGACGCGTTCAGCCCTTGGATGCGCATGTGGCGCAATGCGCGCAAGTGGGTTAATTGATAAATTCATTAGGAAATATCAGCCTCAAAGATTAATGCTTTACGTCAATAATTATTAATACATAAGTTGACTTAAATCAATTAAAATTGAACCTTTCCCAACATGGATGGCGAGAGGTATCAATTTGAAACAACACTGTCTAAACATCAAGGCAAGCATTGACAAATTGATGGCGTCGTTTGGGCTTGTGCCCGGCGAGGCATTGGGACACCCTCGTTTCATGTGGGGCTTACCTCTGATCGCATTGGCTTGGCTATTGGTCCTGGGTGTCATCACCAGCATGCAGCTGACGTTGACGGGTGAACTGATACACGCCAACGCGTCCGCCACACAACTTCACCTAGCGCCTCGGATCTGGACTTTGGGAATGTGCCAGCTGCTGCTCTGGGGCATAGCGATTTGGGCATTGTTGACACACCAACGGCAGCAAGCACAGGCTTACGCGATGCAAACGCGTAACTACGAAGATCAACTCAAGGCAACGCACCAAGCCGAGTCGAGCAACCGAGGGAAAAGTCAGTTCCTCGCCAACATGAGCTATGAGTTGCGAACACCATTCAATGCCATGTTGGGCATGCTGAGTTTGTTGGACAAAACCCAACTCGATCCACAGCAACAAGATCTGATCGAAACGACCAAAAACAGCGCCGAACATTTGCTGCGTTTGCTGAACGACATTTTGGAAGTGTCGGCCTTGGAAGCAGGCCAGCTCAATATTCATTCCGAGCCGGTGGATATGGCGGCCTTGCTTCAGGATGTTTTCCGACTCATGCGCTGCATGGCCGACCAAAAAAACTTGGCGTTTTACTTAGAGGGCGATGTGCACACGCCGCAATGGGTCGCCACGGCGCCCACACGCGTGCGGCAAATTTTGTACAAACTGCTCAGCAACGCCATCCAGTACACGGAGTCGGGCAGCATTCACATCGAGGCTCGCGTCAAGCTGCATGACAAACGCATGCATTGGACCATCGACGTCAAAGACACCGGCATCGGCATGAGTGCTGAAACCATGCATGGCTTGTTTCAGCACATGCCTTCGGGCGATATGGGGTTGAATCGTTCAGGTCTGGGTTTAGAAATATCGCGCGCTTTGGCCCGGCTGATGGGCGGCGACTTGACCGTGACCAGCCGTTTAGGCCATGGCTCGTGCTTCTGTTTTGAATTGGTCATGTTGCAAGCTGCGCCCCCCAAACCACAGGCGTCGCCATTGGTGCCGATTTTGGTCGCTCACCAGCCGATCCGCTCTGATTTACAGCCTCAAGAGCCGCTTCAGGTGTTGGTGGCCGAAGACCACCCGATCAACCGCAAAGTGGTTGGCATGCTGTTGCAGACCATGGGGCACCAAGTCACGTTTGCGGAGGATGGACTGAAAGCCTTGGATTTGGCCCGTTCACAAGACTTTGACGTTGTGCTGATGGACATTCACATGCCAGAGATGGACGGACTGACCAGCACGCGCCACATTCGCGAATTACCCACGCCACGCTCGCAAGTGCCCATCGTGGCGCTGACGGCTGACGTGATGAATGATGCCGAACAACGTGCGATGGATGCGGGCATGAATGCCTTCCTTGCCAAACCGCTGCGCAAAGCACAACTAGAAGCCGTTTTGGGCCGCGCTTGTAAGCGACAGCCGCTCCTTTGATAAATGGCGTAAATCCTGAATCTGCAAATTCAATCAATACGACTTCGTCAATCGGGTTTCCATGAGTTGGATTTTTGCGCTGGCAGCTTTGATTTCGTTTTGAACCAAACGTCTCATTTCTGACATGGCTCCGGATCGGTTTTGATAGTTCTGGAACATCTGACAGTTCGCGGGATGCAAGGCCACGAAGTCTTCATGCGACATGACTTCGAGCCTGTTATTGCGCTCGATGACGTACCAGCTATTTGAAAAGTCCATGCGGCATCCTTTTGGGGCTTTTGAACATCACTCTTCAGACGTGTTCAGATTAAAGGTCTTCATGGCTTTATTGAAATATTCACGCGAGGCCAAGGGGAGCTCACCCAGAGGCGGTCTTGATCTTGCCCAATCCGCATCACGGTAAATGATGGAAAGTATGAACTTCATCGCGAGGGTGCTGGGGTATTTACCCAGCAAAGTGACCAACTCTTGCACCCGTTCATCGCCTTGTTTGACTTTCAAGCCCGGAACGCTGTGCGCTTGTGTTTGAGAAGCCGATGTGCTCATGCCAATGATGACGCGCGGCAAAAGATTGGCCAACGGCGAGACAACGCCGCGTGACTTCAGAAGCTTGTGGTTCATTTCATGGGTGGAAGAAATGTCCACTTTGTCACCAAACGACTTCAACAGATCAAGCGTATGCGTGGGGTTGGCCCCCTCATCAATCATGCCGACGATGTGGTTGGGATGCTTGCGTAGCAAATCTTCAATGACCGCATCGGGCATGCTTATTTTTTGAGCATTCAGAAGCAAATACAAGCGCCAGTTCGCTTGGTTCACGCGCCCAATGAGCTGATCAACGTAATCGATCAAACCTTGCTCACTGATCTCTTGTTCATAAGACGGCGGCATCACCGTGACGCCATGGATTTCATGCTGGAGTGCCTGCTGGATCAACTTGAGTGAGTCGTTCATGTTGGTGCAACTGGCACTCAGCATGATGGCGTTTGCAGGAATACCTTGGGCGATCAAATATGCAAGCGCCGTGACTTTTTCATCCACATCAAACAAAGACCCTTCGCCCATTTCTCCAAACAACAAGACACCGTGCACGCCCTTGGCAAAAAGTGTTCGAATGTGTGAATTCAACCGGATCAGGTCAATGTTCAAGTCTGCTTTCAAGGGGGTGGGAACGCTGGCCCAAACCCCTGAAAATGCATGGCTTTCGTGTGAGATGGTGGTCATGAAATCATCATGTCAGCCAAATACTACCTTGTAACCAGCAAATACCCTTGAAGTTACTTTGATTGATTTATTGCTGAAATACCAAAGCCTTCAGCCCGTCACCTTGGCGATTGGACGCGTTTTGAAGAACGTCATCGGCGTTTCGGTCATCTCTTTCACACGCTGGTTGAGTACCGACTTTTTCATCTTGCCCACCACATGCATCTCACAGGGCTTGCAGTCAAAACGCAGGGTGAGTTTTTCGCTGCCGTTGATGAGCATCAGCGGCTCAGCCTTCACGGTGCCTTGCACCCCGGTGACGCCTTTGGCTTGTTTGGGGCACAAGCTCATGCTGAAGCGCACGCAATGTTTGGTGATCATCAAGCTGGCTTCGCCCAACTCTTCGTGGCTTTCGTACGCAGCCTCAATCACTTTCACGCCATGCTTGGCGTAGAAGTCGTGTGCTTTTTGGTTGTAGACGTTGGCCAAATAGGTCAGCGAATCTTCGGGGTAGTTCACAGGTGGCTCAACGGCGGCTGCACGTTGAGGTCGTTGGTAGGCGGCCAAGCGCGCTTGTTCCAACTGCTCAACGGCATCACGTCGCAGCGCGTTCAGAGAAGAGGCTGGCACAAACCAAGGCTGACTGAGGGTGAGTTGCAGATTCAACACGTCAAAGGCCGTGGCGCCAAATTTGCGCAAGTGCTCACGCAAACTGGCATCGTTGCGCACCGCGTCTTTGGCGAGTTCTTTTGGACAGGCGAGGGTGGCCGTTGCCGTGTGACCATCTTCATCGGTCAGACTCAGCGCAAAGCCTTGGGGTGTTTCAGAAAACGCCAGCCAGGCGCCCATGCGGCGCTCGCTGGAGGTTTTCTCTAAGCCACGCACCCAGTCCATGTCGCGGTTGCGGTTGATGACCATGCCTGCGCGCAAATCGCGAAAGCCTTCGATGGGGTCTTTGGGGAACAAGCGCCAGACGCCTTTTTTGGCGGTGGCTTCAGCACGGTTGATGGCCACACCCACCAGCTCTTTTTGCAGGTCGTAGTAGCACAAACCGTCGCCGTTGTGCAGCACAGCGGCTTTATCGTAGGGTTGCACTTCGAGCCAGTTGGGTCCGGTGCCCATGACTTCACCCAACACGATGCCCGGGTTCTTGGGCGAGTCAAACGCGCCAATGTCTTCTTTGCGGCCTTGCACAAAGTAGTCGGTGAATTCGCGGTTGAAGTTTTGCTCGGGGTTGGGTGTGAAGTAGAGCGTGGTGTTGCCGCTGGATGCGCGGCTGAGCGGTGGGCGCTCGGGGTCTGTTGAATATTGACGCGCTTCAATCAGCTCGTCCATCAACACGCGGTAGTGCGCGGTGATGTTCTTCACATAGGCCATGTCTTTGTACCGGCCTTCGATTTTGAAGCTGCGCACACCCGCATCCACCAAGGCGGCTAAGTTCTCGCTTTGGTTGTTGTCTTTCATCGAGAGCACATGCTTGTCGTGGGCGATGAAGCGGCCTTGTGCATCGGTGACGTGGTAGGGCAGGCGGCAGGCTTGGCTGCAGTCACCGCGGTTGGCACTGCGCCCCGTGTGCGCGTGGCTGATGAAGCATTGGCCGCTGTAGGCCACGCACAAAGCACCGTGCACAAAGAACTCTAAGTTGCAGCGCTCAGCATCGAGCACGTCGTGAATGGCTTTGATTTGCGGCAGCGTCAGCTCACGCGCCAACACAATTTGCGAAAAGCCAACGTCTTGCAAGAAACGCGCTTTTTCGGGGGTGCGAATGTCGGTTTGGGTGCTGGCGTGCAACTGAATGGGAGGCAAATCCAGCTCTAACAAACCCATGTCTTGCACGATCAGCACATCGGCGCCTGCGTGGTACACGTCCCACGCCATGTTCCGGGCGGCTTCTAATTCATCGTCACGCAGAATCGTGTTGAGGGTGATGAAGATTTTGCTGTTGAATCGGTGCGCTTCTTTGCACAAGCGTTCGATGTCTTGCAGCGTGTTGGTGGCGCTGGCTCGTGCACCAAAGGCGGGGGCGCCAATGTAGACCGCGTCTGCGCCGTGGTGAAGTGCGGCAATGCCAATGTCGGCATCACGTGCGGGGGCAAGCAGTTCGAGTTGGTGGTTGAGCAAAGACATGGCTTGAATTATCTAAAAAAACAAAAGCGGCCCGAAGGCCGCTGTGTGTATGGCGCAAAGGTGAATTATTCGACCTTGGCTTTGGCGCGCAATTCTTGCTGGAAAGCGGCCATGCGTTGCTGTGTCATTTGTTGGGTGATTTGAGGCTTCACTTCTTCCAACTTGGGCAACTGGGCTTCACGCACGTCGTCCAAACGGATGATGTGGAAACCAAATTGGCTCTTCACCGCGGCGGGGGTTGTTTCGCCTTTGTTCAAAGCCACCATGGCGTCCGAGAACTCTTTGACGAAGTTGCCTGCCGCAGCCCAGTCCAAATCGCCGCCATTGGCACCTGAACCTGGGTCTTTGGACATCTTCTTGGCCAAGTCTTCAAACTTAGCGCCTTTTTTCAGGCTGGCGTAGACGGCCTTGGCTTGGTCTTCGGTTTCCACCAAGATGTGGCGTGCGCGGTACTCTTTGCCGCCGTTGGCTGCCACGAATTTGTCGTATTCAGCTTGCACGTCTGCATCGGTCACAGCGGCTGTTTTTTGGTATTCAGCGAACAATTCGCGAATCAGAATCGTTTGACGGGCCAGTTCGATTTGGGCTTTGTAATCGTCAGTCGCATCCAAGCCGCGCTTTTGGGCTTCTTGCATGAAGATTTCGCGGGCAATGACTTCTTCTTTGACCTGGGCTTCCACCTCAGGTGTGATCGGACGACCCGAGCGCGCGACTTGCTGCATCAGGGCCTCAACGCGTGTCTTGGGGACAGCTTTGCCGTTGACGATGGCGATGTTTTGCGCAGAAGCGCTCATGCTCAATGTGGCCAACACAGCGGCGGCAACAGCGGTCCAAATCATTTGTTTTTTCATGTCAGGGGTCTCAATCCGGTTGGGTTTCGATGACTTCGATGGCCAAAGCGTGCAAGCCTTGGTCTATGAATTCTTGCAATGCATCATACACAAGGCGATGGCGCGAAACCCGTGATTTACCTGTGAAAACGTCGCTTTGGATACGTACCCGAAAGTGGGTACCTTGACCCGTGCCATCGGCCCCTGCATGGCCTGCATGGGCAGCACTTTCGTCCAAAACTTCAATAAAAGCGGGCGAAAGGCGTTCTTGTAATCGCTGCGTCAGCGCTTGTGCAGAGATATTCATGGCTTATCTTCAGGCGCTTCTTGCACAAAGCGGCTCATGTACATCCCTTGAATCACCACAAACACGAGCATCAAGCCCAAACCGCCAAAGAGTTTGAAGCTCACCCACGTGTCGGTGTCAAAGTGATTGGCCACCCACAAGTTAAGACATCCCATGACCACAAAGAAGCATGCCCAGCTGTGCAGCAAAACAAGCCATGCGTGGGGTGGTAATTCAATTTGTGCGCCCATCAGTTGGCGCAAAAAGTTGCGCTTGAACACGTAATGGCCCACCCATAAAGCGCTGCCCATCAACCAGTACAAGACGGTGGGTTTCCATTTGATGAAGGTTTCGTCTTGGGTCAGCAGCGTGGCGCCGCCAAACACCACGATGACGCCAAGGCTCACCCATTGCATGGGCTCTACAAATCCGTTTTTGCGCCACAACCAAGCAATTTGCCCCAAGGTGGCAACGATGGCAACGGCCGTGGCCGCCATGATGCCAAACGCTTTGAAGGTGCCAAAAAACAAAATAATTGGGAAAAAGTCGAGCAGTAATTTCATAGAGCGGGTTCAGTCTTTGGGCACGAAGTCTAACGAGGCCGAGTTCATGCAATAGCGCAAGCCTGTAGGGGCAGGGCCGTCGTTGAACACATGGCCGAGGTGCGCCTCGCATTGAGAGCACACGGTTTCAACACGGGTCATGCCGTGGCTGGTGTCGCGGTGTTCGGTGATGGCACTGGCATCCGCAGCGGTGTGAAAACTCGGCCAGCCGCAACCCGCATCAAACTTGGTGTCGGCTTCGAAGAGTTTGTTGCCGCAACAAATGCAGTGGTAAGTGCCTGCGGCCCAATGGTCTTCGTATTTGCCTGTGAAAGGGCGCTCCGTGGCGGCTTTGCGGGTCACTTCAAAGGCCAAAGGTTCGGCATGTTTAGCGGCCAGCAGTTCGCGCCATTCTTGTTCGGTTTTGGGTGTGGTCATGAGGAACAACTGATTTCAATAGATGACGCCCATTCTGGCGCAAGACCGGCCCAAGCTTCAAAGGCCGGATGCTCATCAAACGGGTGGTGCAGCACGCCACACAGGTCTTGCACCATCGCAAAGTCGCCGGTTTTGGCTTGCCGAATGGCCAATTCTCCCAAATGGTTGCGCAGAATAAATTTAGGGTTCACCTGCAACATGGCCTGACTTCGGGCTGCGCGTGATGTGTCCACCCCTTCGCCCGTGCCGCTGGCCGTGTGGTCGAGGTCTAAGCGGGCGAGGTATTGCGTGAGCCATTGATCAAACACCTCGTGGTGCAAGAACAAATCGCGCACGGGGTCAAAGGCGTGTGCCAACGTGGTCGATTCACCCACGGCGTGGCTGAGGCGGCGCCAAAAAACGGTGTAGTCCACACGGTCTTGGTGCATGGCTTTGAGCAAGGTTTCCACCAGACCGCGGTCGCCATCATTGGCCGTTTGCAAGCCGAGTTTGGCGCGCATGCGCGCATCCAGCGCAGCGGGAAAAGCTTCTTTGTAACTTTCTAAAGCAGCCAAGGCTGGGGCTTGTTCGTCGATGAGCGGCATCAGGGCTTGGCCCAAACAGAACAAATTCCAATACGCGACTTGCGGCTGACGCGCATAGGCATAGCGCCCTTGGTGGTCCGAGTGGTTGCAAATGTGGCTGGGATCAAAGGCGTCTAAAAATTGGAAAGGTCCGTAATCGAGCGTCAGTCCAAGCACACTCATGTTGTCGGTGTTCATCACCCCATGGCAAAAGCCCACGGCTTGCCATTGCGCCATCAGCGCCGCCGTGCTTTGTGTGACGGCGCGCAACAGACCTGTGTAACGCTCAGGGCCTTGCAACGCCTGCAAACTGGGCAGATGCTGGGCCACCACCGCATCAGCCAGCGCTTGAAGTTCGTCGGTCTGACCGTTGGAGGCGAAGTGTTCAAAGTGTCCAAAACGCACAAAACTTGGCGCAGTGCGGGTCACCACAGCGGCGGTTTCGACCTCTTCGCGACGCACAAACCCGGGTGAACCCGTCACACAAAGTGCGCGGGTGGTGGCGACGCCTAAGCCATGCATGGCTTCGCTGGCCAAATACTCGCGAATGCTGGAGCGCAACACGGCGCGTCCATCGCCACGGCGTGAGTAGGGCGTCGGTCCTGCGCCTTTGAGTTGCAGGGTTTGGGGACCCAAAGGGGTGTCGATGTCCCCTAAATTCAAGGCACGTCCGTCGCCCAATTGCCCCGCCCATTGCCCGAATTGATGCCCGCTGTACACACTCGCATAGGGCGCGCTGCCCGCTAAAACCAAGTTGCCGGTCAGCGCCTGAAGGGTCTCTGGGTGCGTCCAAAAATCACGGGGCAAACCCAAATCGCTCCGCCACAGTTCGTTACGCGCCACCCAATGGGCGGCTGGCAAGGCCGTGGGCGCGGTGGGCGTCGCAAACTGGGGGCCAAGCTGGGTCAAACCCGATGCGTTGGCAGGGCGCCACGGCAGGTCAAGCGATGCCACAAATGAGTCGGGGGCGGCGTAAGTCATCGATGAATTGTCTAGGGTATTCCATAGGCTTGTTTTTCGTAGGCCATCCCGAAATCGTCAAAAACTCTGGGCACAATGGATTCACAAAAAGCACGATCGTGCGAAAAATTATCGTTTGACAGGAGTTCCCCCCATGCTGGGTTTGATGCAAGACCAACCTTTGTTGATTTCAAACATGATCGAGTACGCCGATCGCCACCACGGCGATGGCGAAGTCGTGTCGCGCCGCGTGGAAGGCGACATCCATCGTTACACATGGTCTGACGTGGCGCGTCGTTCGCGCCAAGTGGCCAATGCGTTAGATGGCATGAATTTGGCCTTCAGCGACCGCATCGCCACCTTGGCTTGGAACGGCTACCGCCATCTGGAGTTGTACTTTGGCGTCAGCGGCAGTGGCCGTGTGCTGCACACCATCAACCCCCGTTTGCACCCCGACCAAATCGCGTGGATCACCAACCACGCCGAAGACCAAGTGTTGTGTTTTGACATGACGTTCTTGCCCATCATTCAAGCCGTGCACAGCAAATGCCCGACCGTCAAACAGTGGATTGCGCTGTGCGATGCTGACAAACTGCCCGCCGACACAGGTATTCCCGGCTTGATGAGCTACGAGTCTTGGATGGGCCAGCAAGCGACCACGTACACCTGGCCCGTGTTTGACGAAAACTCGGCTTCCAGCATGTGCTACACCAGCGGCACCACAGGCAACCCCAAAGCTGCGTTGTACAGCCACCGCTCGACCACTTTGCACGCTTACGCTGCCGCCATGCCGGACGTGATGTGCATTTCCGCACGTGATGCCATCTTGCCCGTTGTGCCCATGTTCCACGTCAACGCGTGGGGCATTCCTTATAGCGCGGCGTTGACGGGCGCTAAGCTGGTGTTCCCAGGCTCGGGCATGGACGGCAAGTCGATTTATGAATTGATTGAGGGTGAAGGCGTGACCTTTGCTGCCGGTGTGCCCACCGTTTGGCAAATGCTGCTCACGCACATGAAGCCACAAGGTTTGCGTTTCTCTAAGTTGAACCGTACCGTCATTGGCGGCTCAGCCTGTCCACCGGCCATGATCAACGCCTTCCGCGACGACTACAACGTCGAGGTCTTGCATGCTTGGGGCATGACCGAAATGAGTCCTTTGGGCACGCTTTGCACTTTGAAAAACAAGCACCTGAGCCTGCCCAAAGACGAGCAAATGAAAATTTTGCTCAAACAAGGCCGCGCCATTTACGGCGTGGACATGAAGATCATCGATGACGCTGGCCACGAACAACCGCACGACGGCAAAGCCTATGGCGATTTGTTGGTGCGCGGCCCGTGGGTCGTGGCCAACTATTACAAAGGTGAGGGCGGTAGCCCGTTGGTGAAAGACGCCAATGGTTTGGAATGGTTCCCCACCGGCGATGTGGCCACCATCGACGCCGATGGCTTCATGCAAATCACCGATCGCAGCAAAGACGTCATCAAGTCAGGCGGCGAATGGATCAGCTCCATCGACATTGAAAACATCGCCGTGGCGCATCCTGCCGTGCTGATGGCTGCTTGCATTGGCGTGAAGCACCCCAAGTGGGACGAGCGCCCCATCGTGGTGGTGGTGAAAAAGCCGGACGGCCAAGTGACGCGCGAAGAATTGCTGCATTTTTACGAAGGTAAAACCGCGAAATGGCAGATTCCCGATGACGTGGTGTTTGTCGACAGCATTCCCATCGGCGCAACGGGCAAGCTGCTCAAAACCAAACTGCGTGAGCAACTCAAAGACTACGTGTTGCCCACCCTTTAAAAGGCTGTTTTCAGTCACACGCGAGATAGTGTCTAGGGCAATCCCTCGCGTGCGTTGAAAACAAACCTTGTACGCTTTCACTGGCATTAAAACTTCTAAGGAGACAACCATGAAATTTGCACGCAACCTCATCGCCACCGCCGTCTTGGTGACCGCTGGCGTCTCAGCCTTTGCGCAAGCTGGCGAGACAGTCAAAATTGGCTGGATCGATCCACTCTCCGGTTTGATGGGCCCCGTTGGCTCCAACCAAATCAAGTCGTTCCAGTTTTTCGCTGAAAAATTCAATGCGACCAACCCCGCCAAGGTCAAGTTTGAAATGGTGCCGTTCGACAACAAGCTCAGCCCCGCTGAAAGCTTGAACGCCCTCAAAGCTGCCATGGACCAAGGTGTGCGCTACATCGTGCAAGGCAACGGTTCTTCGGTCGCGGGTGCGTTGATCGAAGCGGTCAACAAACACAACGAGCGCAACCCTGGCAAGGAAATCTTGTTCCTGAACTACGCCGCCGTGGACCCCGACTTCACCAACAGCAAGTGCAGCTACTGGCACTTCCGCTTTGATGCCGACACCTCCATGAAGATGGAAGCGTTGACCACTTTCATGGCCGATCAAAAAGACGTGAAGAAAGTCTATTTGCTCAACCAAAACTATTCGCACGGCCACCAAGTCGCCAAGTACGCGAAAGAGAACTTGGCCCGCAAGCGTCCTGATGTGCAAATCGTCGGTGAAGACCTGCACCCCTTGGCCCAAGTGCGCGACTTCGCACCGTACATTGCCAAGATCAAAGCGTCTGGCGCAGACACCGTCATCACAGGCAATTGGGGGTCGGACTTGGCTTTGCTGGTCAAAGCGGCCAACGAAGGCGGCTACACCGGCAAGTTCTACACCTACTACACCAGCGTGACGGGCACCCCCACCGCATTGGGCAAAGGTGGCGAAGGCCGTGTGTATCAAATTGGCTATGCCCACTACAACATGGGTGGCCAAAACGACAAATGGGCGGCTGAGTTCAATGCCAAGTTCAAAGACGACTTCTACACCAACGCCGTGGTGCATGTGTTCAACGCCTTGGGGCAATCGATGGCCAAAGCCAAATCGACCGACCCTGTCAAAGTGGCTGCAGCACTTGAAGGCATGAAGTTCAACAGTTTCAACGGCGAAGTTGAAATGCGCAAAGCCGACCACCAATTGCAACAACCCTTGTATTTGGCCGTGTGGCAAAAGGCGGACAAAAAGTACCCCTACAGCCCAGAAAATACCGGCATGACATTGGCACCGGTGAAAACGTTTGAAGCTTATGTGGCCAGCACGCCCACCAGCTGCCAAATGAAACGACCCGGTTAAGCAAGCGGTCTATCGGTGACGGAGTGCCAAGTCCACTTGGCACTCCGTTTTGTCAGGTCTCGGGAGAACAGGTTCATACATGGAGTTTTTCTTCATCTCCATGCTCAACGGCATGAGCTACGGCTTGCTGTTGTTCATGCTCAGCTCAGGGTTGACGCTGATTTTCAGCATGATGGGTGTGCTTAACTTTGCGCACGCCAGTTTTTACATGATTGGTGCCTACATTGGCTACACCCTCAACAGCGTTTTGGGCTTTTGGGTGGCCTTGTTGGTGGCACCGATTTTGGTCGGTGCTTTAGGCGCCATGTTCGAGCGCTTGTGTTTGCGCCGTGTTCACAAATTTGGGCATGTGCCTGAATTGCTGGTGACGTTTGGCTTGTCCTACATCGTGTTGGAAGTGGTGCAACTGGTCTGGGGCCGGACTGCGGTTGAGTTCGCACCGCCGCCATCGTTGCAAGGCCCAGCCTTCACCTTGGTGCAAAACTCCTTGAATGGTTTGTCTTTGGTTTGGGGTGCCGCTGCGCCTGAACTCTGCAGTGCCGCAGATGCCGCTGTCCGTGTGGTCTGCTCGCCATTCCCCGCCACCCGTGGTTTCATGATGTTGGTGGCCTTGATGATGATGGTCGGCTTGTGGCTCTTGCTCAAGCGCACCCGCGTGGGCTTGGTGATTCAAGCGGCGTTGACACACCCAGAAGCCGTGGAAGCGTTGGGGCACAACGTGCCACGCGTTTTCATGATGGTGTTTGGTGTGGGCACCGGTTTGGCAGGTCTGGCGGGCGTCATTGGTGGCAGCACCTTTGTCACCGAGCCAGCGATGGCCGCAACTGTGGGCTCTGTGATCTTTGTGGTGGTGGTGGTCGGTGGCATGGGCTCTTTGGCCGGTGCGTTTTTGGCGTCCGTGCTGATTGGTGTAGTCCAGACCTTTGCCGTCGCGTTTGACAACTCACTCGTGTCGCTGATGCAAGGCTTTGGCTGGCAACTCAGCAGTGCGTTGCAAAACAACTCGATCTTGAAACTCACGCTGTCACAGGTTGCGCCGATCTTGCCGTATCTGTTTTTGGTGTTGATTTTGATCTTCCGACCCAAGGGTCTGTTGGGCACTCGGGAGACTTGAGCCATGGCCTTGACCAAAACCCATTACGAATTCAAACCCTACAACGTGGCCCGTTGGGTCATTTGGAGTCTCTTTGCACTGCTCTTGGTGGTGTCGCCCATGGTGTTCACCAGCAATTTGTCTGTGACCATGCTCACCCAGATGGGCATTGCCATGATCGCCTGCTTGTCCTACAATATGTTGTTGGGGCAGGGCGGCATGCTCAGTTTCGGCCATGCGGTGTACACCGGTCTGGGCGCTTACATTGCCATGCATGCGTTGAATGCGGCCAGCAGCGGAGGGCTGAACATTCCTGTCACCTTGGTCCCGTTGGTGGGCGGCCTAGGCGGCATGTTCTTTGCCGTGCTGTTTGGCTACGTGACCACACGCAAATCAGGCACCACCTTCGCCATGATCACCATGGGCGTGGGCGAGTTGGTGTTTGCCATGTCGCTGATGTTCTCGGAGTTCTTCGGCGGTGAAGCCGGTGTCTCGGGCAACCGTGTGATGGGCCAAGCGTTCATGGGCATCACCTACGGGCCGCCTGTCCAGGTGTACTACCTCACCGCGGCCTACACGCTGGTGTGTGTGGCCTTGATGTACGCCTTCACCCGCACCCCGTTGGGGCGCATTTTGAATGCCGTGCGCGACAACCCAGAGCGTGTCGAGTTCATTGGCTACAACACCCAGCATGTGCGTTATTTGTCGTTCATCATTGCAGGCTTTTTCGCAGGCATCGCCGGTGGCTTGGCTTCGGTCAACTTTGAGATCGTCACGGCCGAGGTGGTCGGCGCAGGGCGTTCCGGCGCTTACCTGCTCTTCACCTTCTTAGGCGGCGCCACCTTCTTCTTCGGCCCCCTCATTGGGGCTGTGTTGATGGTGCTGGCGTTTGTGCTGCTGTCGGAGTTCACCAAAGCTTGGCTGCTGTATTTGGGCTTGGTGTTCTTGTTCATGGTGATGTTTGCGCCCGGCGGCATCGCCAGCTTGATCATGATGAACTTGCGCTTGGCTGCCTTTGGTCGCTTGCGGCAAATGTGGGTGGCCTACGTGGGGTTGGCCGTCACGGCCTTGATTGCGCTGGCAGGGGCTGCGGCCATGATTGAAATGGTCTACCACTTGCAACTCAATGCAGCGCTTGGCCCTGAATTGAAGTTTGCAGGCGTGCACCTCAACGCCGACTCGCTCAACAGCTGGTTTGGTTCTGCGTTTGTCATGCTCACCGGCTTGGGGCTGTTTGAGTTAGCCAGACGCCAATACGTGCACGATTGGGATGAGACGCAGGTGTTCATCGAAAAAGAAATCAAACGCCGGGAGGCCCTGTGATCGCCCTCGAACTCAAAGACGTCCGCAAGAACTTCGGCAAGACCGAAATCATCCGAGGCGTGAATTTAGCGGTGCAATCCGGTGAGCGCGTGGGCATCATTGGCCCCAACGGCGCCGGCAAATCCACCTTGTTCAACCTCATCAGTGGCAGGTTAGAGCCCAGCAGCGGTGAGATTTGGTTGGGTGACAACCGCATTGACCACAAAAAGCCTTTCGAGATCAACCGCTTGGGCTTGTCCCGCAGTTTTCAGATCACCAACATCTTCCCGAAGTTGAGTGTGTTTGAAAACTTGCGCTGCGCCGTGCTCTGGAAGCTGGGCTACAAGTACACCTTCTTCAAGTTCTTGGCCGATTTGGATGACGCCAACGACGCCGCTGACAAGCTGATGCATGAGATTCGTCTCGACAAAAAGCGCGATGTACTGGCCATGAACTTGACCTATGCCGAGCAACGCGCTTTGGAGATTGGCATCACCATCGCAGGCGGCGCGAACGTGATCTTGCTCGACGAACCCACAGCGGGCATGAGCAAAAGCGAAACCAAGCGATTCATTCAACTCATCCGTGAAGTCACCGAAGGCAAAACCTTGTTGACCGTTGAGCACGACATGGGCGTGGTGTTTGGTTTGGCCGACAAGATCGCCGTGGTGGTGTACGGCGAAGTGATCGCCTTTGACACCCCCGAGGCTGTGCGCGCCAACGCCAAGGTGCAAGAGGCCTATTTGGGCTCTGCCGTGGCTGAATCCCAAGCCCACGGCTGACCGACGAACACGACCGCGCGAGAAACACCGCATGCTTCACATTGAAAATCTTCACGCGTTTTACGGCAAAAGCCATGTCTTGCATGGCGTGTCGTTCGACATCCAGCCCGGCGAAATTGTGTCGCTTTTGGGACGCAACGGTTCAGGCCGTTCCACCACCGCACGCAGCATCATGGGCTTGGTCGATTGCAAGGGCCACATCGACTGGAAAGGGCAATCCATCCTCGATAAAAAGGCCTACCAAATTGCACATTTGGGCATCGGTTATGTGCCTGAAAGCCGCGATATTTTCCCGACCTTGACCGTACATCAAAACTTGCTGCTGGGTCAAAAGGGCAAGGGCGAAGGCAGCCGCTGGTCCTTCGACGACATGTACGCCATGTTCCCCCGTCTCAAAGAGCGCGAGCACACGGAAGCTGGCGTGATGTCAGGTGGCGAGCAGCAAATGCTCACCCTCTGCCGCACGCTCATGGGCGACCCCGATCTGATCATCATTGACGAACCCACCGAAGGCTTGGCGCCCAAGATTGTGGAGTTGGTCGGCCAGTATTTACAAACGCTCAAAGCACGCGGCATTTCCGTGCTGCTGATTGAGCAAAAACTCACCATCGCCATGGACATTTCTGACCGCGTGTTGGTCATGGGCCACGGCAGCATTGTGTTCACAGGCACACCCGCTGAACTGAAAGCAGACGCGTATACCCGACGTGAATGGCTTGAAGTTTGATCTAGAATAAAAAATAGAACGACCGTTCTTTTTTTCCTTTCATTGCTCCAACAAGGAACCCGCATGAGTGCAGACTACAAAGTTCACGGCGACGTGGCCGTGATTTCTCTCAACAACCCACCCGTCAATGGTTTGGGCTTGTCGACACGTCAAGCGATCGCTGACGGCGTGGCCAAGGCCTTGGCCGATGCCGTTGTCAAAGCCATCGTGGTGACCGGTGAGGGCACCGCTTTTTCGGGCGGCGCAGACATTCGTGAGTTTGGTTCTCCCAAAGCGATCCAAGAGCCCAACCTGTTGAGCGTGATCTCGGTCATCGAAAACAGCACCAAGCCCGTCGTGGCGGCCATTCACTCCGTCGCCATGGGCGGCGGTTTGGAATTGGCCCTCGGTTGCCACTACCGCATTGCCGCACCCGGTGCCAGCATTGCCTTGCCTGAAGTGAAGATTGGGTTAATCCCCGGCGCAGGCGGCACGCAACGTCTGCCACGCGTGTTGGGCGTCGAAGCCGCGCTGAACATGATCGTCAGCGGCGAAGCCATCAAGAGCGAAATGCTCGCCATGCTGCCTGGTCAAAAGCTGTTCGACCAAATGGCCGCATCCCCCGCGTCTTTGATGGACGAGGCTTTGGCCTTCGCCCGTTCGGTGGCCGATGTGCGCCCCTTGCCCCGCGTGCGTGACTTGCCTTGCAAGCACCCCCAAGGCGATGCGTACTTCCAGTTCACACGCAACATGGTCAATGGCATGGCCAAAAATTACCCTGCGCCGCCCAAGTGCGTGGACGCCGTGCAAGCCGCCACCAAGAAAAAGTTCGACGACGGCATGGTTCTCGAGCGCGAAATCTTCACCAATCTGATGTGGACACCCGAGTGCCGCGCTTTGCGTCACTTGTTCACCTCACAACGCGCGGCCTCGAAGATTCCTGATGTTCCGAGCGACACGCCCACACGCGAGATCAAACAAGTCGCTGTGATCGGTGCAGGCACCATGGGTGGCGGTATCACCATGAACTTCTTGAACGCAGGCATCCCCGTCAAGATGCTCGAAACGAAGCAAGAAGCGCTGGACCGCGGCGTCGCCACGATCAAGAAAAACTACGAAGCCCAAGTCAAAAAGGGCAAGCTCAAAGAAGACAAATACGCGCAGCGTATGGCTTTGCTGACCACCACCTTGAGCTACGACGACATCAAAGACGCCGACATGGTGATCGAAGCGGTGTTTGAAGAAATGGGCGTCAAAGAGGCCGTCTTCAAACAACTCGACGCCGTGATGAAGCCCGGTGCCATCTTGGCCTCCAACACCTCCACACTCGACGTCAACCAAATCGCCAACTTCACCAAGCGTCCACAAGACGTGGTGGGCATGCACTTCTTCAGCCCTGCCAACGTGATGAAGCTGCTCGAAGTG
>Ga0213920_1000765_pt1 | contig 21012 bp, 24 predicted proteins | sample McNCre1117MG_FD_161054 | JGI IMG/M metagenome (GOLD analysis project Ga0213920, IMG submission 161054) | Freshwater microbial communities from McNutts Creek, Athens, Georgia, United States - 11-17 MG | ecosystem: Environmental > Aquatic > Freshwater > Creek | place: USA: Georgia | collected...
TATGTCGTTTCCAAATCGATAACTGTTGTGCTTACAATCCCGCCTGCTTTGATCTTGTGGAAAGTGCCCGCCGTCCAGTTGGCGGGACTATTGGTCAAGTACAGATAACAGCCCTCTGCTGGGCTAGCAGTCAGCCCATGAGCTAAGCTGGAAGTGATCCTAACCGTGCCCGCGTTGTTGGCTGCAGTCCATGTTATGCCTGTGTTTGGCCAAATCACTTTACGCTGCAAACCGACTAACCGGTCATACAATTGCGCGCCGCCCAGCGCTTTTATATCCGTACCATCAGAATACATAGCCGCCGGGGAGCCGTTCACCCCGGAAGGATTGGCGTTAACCACTACCATACCGGACAACGCCGACGCACCAGCCGCCGTCATTGCCGTGGTGTTGGCATAGGTCAATGGGTCAGATATAACAACGCCTGACGAATCCGTTATTTTACCGGTCGTAGGGTTGTATAACATATTGGCGCCGGGTTGAAAGAGTACCGCTATTTCTTCATTACTGGCAGGTACCGCAGCGCCGGATAACCACACTACAGTTATATTGTAGTAAGATGAAGCTACTAAAACCGGGGCCGCCGATACGCGCAATCTTATGACCGTGGCGCCCGCGTTAGCATTTGACACTATGGTTATAATGTCATTGACCACCAACGATGCTATATCTCCTGAACGGTCGCCAGCATCGTTATCGGTCTTGCTTATGCGTAATATAGTTACGTTAGTGGTTAAAGGGGCAGTCGCGCTATTGAACCGTATTTTACCCGTAGTGGGGTCGGCGTTCCCGGTAGATGAGCCGAACATATATTGCAGGCCCGCCTTATCACCCTGAACACCCGCTGGCCCCGCCGCACCGGTTGGCCCGGTTGCGCCCGTAGGCCCTGTGGCGCCCGCAGTCCCCTGTATTCCTTGCGCCCCTTGCGCCCCGGTCGGCCCTTGCGCCCCGGTCGGCCCTGTGGCCCCGGTCGGCCCGGTTGCGCCCTGCAAACCCTGCGGCCCTGTGGCACCCTGTGGCCCAGCGGGGCCTTGAGGCCCGTCGGCGCCGGTTGCCCCGGTTGGCCCGGTCGCCCCGGTTGCGCCGATAAGCGAGACACCTGCGGGCCATGCGCCTAACGCTTTCGGCCCGAAGAATTTAGTTGTCACGGTGTTAATAGCGTAATCGCCGTTATTACCGTCTGTTGCTATGGGGTCCACTGACAGCGCCAAGATGGTATTGACCGCGCCGCCGGGGTCGCCTTTGTACTTAACGAATAGCCCCGTGAAATCACCCACCACAGGCGTAGAAATCTGTGTAGCTGAAACCTTGAATGCTACGTAAGACAGGGACGAATTGGGAGTGAGAGAGAAATTGGTGCCCGACGAATCGCTAGCGTAAGCGGTGTAAACGTAATTATTAGCACCGACTACAGTTTGTACTAAGGATTTATACTGGTATAGGTTATCTAACCAAGACATTTAACGCCCCCTTTAGTATGTATAAGATGCGGCGTTGTCGGCGGTAAAAACGAAATCATCGCACGCCCTGCCTACTACTAACGGAGCGCCGTTAGTCGACACTAGCCCCGCTACCGCTTGTGCGAATTTTAAAGTGCCATCAGCGTTAGTTATCCGGTAGCACTGCCATCCGGATTGCGAGGTGCCGCGATAAGGTATGAGTGATCTACTCACGTAGGTAAACGACGGATTAGTGGACTTGTCCATTATTGTCGTAACCGGGTGATCTGTTACGAATATGACCTTCTCATCAGGGTTAATTGACGCCATTTGCTTACCTCCTTAGTTAATCGTTTAATCGTGAGCCTATGTAACCGCCGGTAACGGGTAATGCTCTTTGTGCTACAGGTCGAAGCGCTTGCCCGAGTAATGGCGAGATGCCGTTTTGCTGTACCGCGCCGTACATACCCGCAGCAGCAACTGATGGTCGCGACAAGTACAATCTAGCCACTAACCCGAAAGGTAATTTTGCTAGGCTCTCTAAGCTCAAGTTAGACATTGATCGAGTAGCCGTGCCGGAATCCCCCACTATGGGCTTGAACGCCTCCGCAAAACGCGCCGCATTGTACAGATCGGATTGATTTTTGTTGAACACATAACCGGCCTTGTCCTTGCTGGCCAATGTCCTCGCAAGACCGTTCTTTAGCACGTCACCGCTGGAGCTGTTGACAACGCCTGACCCACTGGTAAGCATCATCAGGTTACGATACTCGTTGCGTGCGGCGTTGAACTGTTTGAGCGTATCCCCTGTCAGCCCTTTTTTCAAATGTTCATCGACAACATCTTTCAGTTTAGCGAGCGCTATACCCATATCGCGATCCCCGCCCTGACCGGTCATGTTTTTATACGAAGCACGGCTCAATTTACTAGCCATTTGCTGCAATTGTTTCCCGGTAGCAGAGCCTGACTGAACCAATTCTGTGAAGTTCTTAACCAGCGGGTTATCCATAAAGCTGACGTTAGCCGGTAAAACACCCTCTAGGTCTTTGTTTATACGGTCTATTTTATTCATAACGAAAGGTGTGTTTATTCCGCGCGGCTTATTGTCCGCTACCATTCTGTAAATGCCCGCAATACGCGTCTTCGCTGCTTCCAGTACGGGGGCGCTTACATCGTCAGCCGTCTCACCTATGGATTTAGCGGCTATCTTATTGAGTACACCAGCATTGTGGCGCTTGATATCTTCAAATGCGCCAGACGTAAACGGGTTACTTTCCAACGCGGCTTCGAACTTTTGCAAAGACTTTGATCCAGCCGCTTGGCCGGGTGTCGCTTGGAAGCCCATTTCCTGAGCGCGATTAAGCACAGCTTGCTCTTGCGGTTTTAACCCCGCCGTCTGTTCTACTCTACCTAACGCAAGTTGGTTAGCCGCGTTACCTTGACCGCGTAAAGCGCCAATAACTTTATCCCCGACATACTTACCCGCAGCGCCGCCCACCGCACCTAACGCCATGTTTTCAGCGCGTGATTCATTCTCACCTGTCGGTTTCAGAGCGCCTAGAGCCGCACCCGTAGTAGTAGCGCCTAGATACGTGTTAACGCCGGGTATTAACGACAGCGGAAGCGCTGCGGTAATATTACCTATAATATCGCCCGTAAGCCCCGCTTTGGTAGACCGTAAGCCTTCCATCGCTTGCTTATGCTGCGCTATCTCTTCCGGCGTTGCTTTGCCTAGCATCTGCTTGGCACCTAGATAAAGCCCGGTCATACCGCCGCCGATACCGGCCAATAGATTCTGCCCTATAGACTGCTTTTGCGCTGTCTCCTTGTAAGGGTCGACAGGCGCCGCCTTGAATTGACTTTGAAAGTGGGCTAGCGCTTGCTGTTCCGTAGCGCCTTCCGGCGCTGTTATCTCGTAGCGCTTACCATCTGGCGCGGTTATCTCGAATCTTGGCATTAATCAAGCCTCCTGATAGAGAATCCATCGGTTTGAGGCGCAGCCGGTTGCAACGGCTGTTGTTGAACCTGCTGACCGGCGCGTAATTTGGCGCGGTTTATGCCGTTTCGCAATATGCCTTGGAACTCTCTCGATGCTTTTATGAATTCTTCCTCAGAGTTAGCTTTTTCCATTCTGGAAATAGCTTGCGTAGCTTTTTCACCCTCGATCTGAGTAATCTGGCCACCGCCTTTAAGCGATTCGAAAGCCTCCAAGAATTGCTTGCCCTTCAATTGGTTAAGCGCTATATCAAAACTGGCCGAGTCAGTGCCGGGGTACAGCGAAAGCGCTTTACCGACGGGAGCGCTTTTACCCACCGATATTTTAAAACCGGGGTGCGCTAAGAGGTCATCGACCAGTTTGCTAGTAGTCTCCGCTTGCATGACGGCGTTCGGCAAATCCTGCGCTGCTTTGGCCTGGTTCACAGCAGTTTCTTTAGCGCCGGATATCATAGCCTGTTTCTGGGCTTGGAATGCTGGGTCAAGTTCCTGCTGCGCTCTCAGTAAGTTAAGCTGCGCTGCTTGTTGTGCTAGTCCGTGGGACTGCTGGAATTGTCTTTCGCTTTGTGCCAGTCTCGCACCCTCACCAGGGGACATACCCACACCGAGAGCGCCGCGAGCCTGTCCTGTGTAAGGGTCTAGTAGGCCGATTTGGGACCCTTGGTTAACCTGCATCAGCCGCGCCGCTGGTGAGATGCCTGTTGACTCGGTTTCCCCGGAATCGAATATGTTATGTACTACAGGCCGCCCGCTAGAATCATAACCGTCTTTAGTCATCTTAACTTTAGGCGCGATCTTTATGCCGTACTCAACGAGGGCCGGAACACCGCTACTGATAAGAGCGTTGCTCATTTCCTTGCGGCTTCCGCCGCCTTGGAACTTGCCGAGTACTTGCCGCATTGCCTCCTGATCAGCTAACCGGCGCTTAAGTTCATCCTGTTTCATCTGCGCTTCGGCTTCCTGCATCTGCATAGCCTGCTGCCGCAACTGCATATTCTGCCCTTGCATGTAGCCCTGCTGCATGCCCTGCAAGCCGTTGCCCATAGCCTCACCGAAACTTATAGGCCGTGGACTAGCGCCCGACGATTGTAGTAACCCTTGCGCCATACCCATGAGCGCTTGGTTATTTGGGTCGAAGAACTGGCTCATGCCGCCCGAACCGGGTGCAAAACCTTTACCGCTCATTAGAATAATCCTCCTAGAAGACCGAGGCCGCCGCCAATAGCCGCACCCACAGGACCGCCTACCATGGCGCCCATACCGGCGCCACTAAGAGCACCCCCGAAGGCGCCCGCGCCTACGTTTCTATAATTCGTCTGGGATTGCGTGCCGCCCATTGACGCCCCAGGCTGTACGATCCCTGAGTAATTCGCTAACTGGTTCCAGTTGTAGCTGTTCGGTGCTTGCAGCGCGTCCATATACCGCCCGAAATTATTATCCTGCATATTTTGTACGGTTCCCAAGGCGCCCAACCCTTGCAACCTGTTTTGCAGATTCTGCGAATTCATTTGCATTTGTTGCGCGTTGTTCTGCAGCCCTAGGTTCGCGTTGAACTGATTATTCTGCAGATTATTTGAGGCGTTGAACTGATCGCCGGAAAACTGGCGATTAGCGTTTTGCTGCGCGTTTTGAAAAGCTTGATCGTTCAGCGCGTTCGCCGTGCCGTACATGCGCTGTTGCGCGTTCTCGTAAGCCCCGCCATACAGGTTAGTAAGAGCGGGTGCTAGGTCTTGGTTAAGCCTAGAGGCTGCCAAACCTTCCGCTATCCCTTGCCGCGAGCCGCCGTACTGCCCAGCTGCTAACGCTTCAGAGCGTAGGCCCGGCATTACTTGCTCATTAAGATTGCGCGTAAGTTGATTGGTTATCGCGCTTGCTTGCTGATTGAGGTACGGGTTGTCCGGTCTACCAGAAAGCATACGTGACATAGCGCCAGTAGGATCGAGCACACCCTGACTTTGCCTAGCTTGTACCAAGCTTGTCTGAGGGGCGGTTATGTCCTTGTACGTTGAATTAGCTACCGGATTGAATTTGGTGTCAAACGCCCCGCGCATTACATCGCCCGCGCCTGCTTGCGCGAATTGCATACTTGGGTCAAGGGCGCGATCTTTCACATACTGCGAATACAGGTCGACACCTTGCTGCATCTGTGGTGTGAATTGACTTTGATTGTACAGAGTATTCGCCGCAGGAAGGATACCGGTTATGCCCTTGGCGGCATCGCCTGTGAGATAAGGGATAGCATCTTTCCAAGGTGTGGAGGTAGATACTGTTGGTTTCGCTTTCTTACTCATCGGCTAACACCTCAAAAGTGTAATTTTCATACTTTCTACGATAACCAAGCCTATCGTAGAACTTTTTACCTATGCCGCGCCGTGAGCCGGTATCAATCCAGTCGATACCATTTTCGCGCGAATATTTTACCATAGCTTCATGCAGCGTGTCACCCCATTCAGCCATATTTTCACCGCCGACTAGGAATATATTCAACGCTTTACCCAGCGGATATTGTATTTGTTCGGTAACAATGGCGCTTACCACGGTTCCTGACTCGACTATTACCCAGCTTTGTGAGCGTTCTGCCACTAGATCGAGTAATACATAATCGATAGGGAAGCGCTTATCCATGCCGAACTTCTCTAGGGCTGATTGCAGGAATTGCCGCATGTAGGGCCAGTATTCCGGCAATAATTCCTTGTTTATTTTGAATACCTCTACCATTTTGACCACGTCCCGCCGTTATAGCCGTAGAACCCGGCACCACTTCCGGGGTTCCAGCTTGTGCCGTCAGCTAGTCTGAAATCGCCGTCTCGCGGCTTACTAGGAGCCACATAGGTCTTGTCTATGTGCCCCGCCGCCAATATGTCCAGCGCGTTGCGTATCTTGTTCAATTCCTCGCCGATAAACCCCGGCAGGGCGCTAATGTCTGCTGGTACTATGCCCGGAACGTACATATAAGAAACTCCTGTAATCTTTGTCACCAGTGACGCTACTGACTGTGCTACTGATACCACTACGCCGGCCAGTGTGAAAGCCATCGCTTCATCATGCCTAACCGCTTGCGCTGCTGCCGCCGTTATGTCCGCTAATGTTGCTGCTAGCGATTGCGCCCTTCTAACTACCTGCGCCGCCGCTACAGTGACGCCGTCTAACTGCGCCGTTAGCGCTTGCCCGTGTTGTAGCGTCTCACTTACCGCTGCTGAAACACTATCTAACGCAAACGCTAACCCCTGGCTATGCTGCAGCGCACCGTTCAGGCTTACTGTAACGCCGTCTAACGTTACCGCCAGCGATTGCGTTTTATTGGGGCCGCTGCTACCAGCTGCAAGTAGCAGGCTCATTTCGCTAGTACTCCGTTACTTCAGCCCACACAACAGTGACGCTCAAACCCCATGTCATTGAAGCAGGCCATACTGTAGCACCGTTCTTTATTACCAGCCCTTCATTCTGCGCCAGCACAACAGGATGTATGCTCATGTCCGCGTCAATATCCATCATGTCTATTTTGTCAACTAGTTGGAGGCGATGGGAGGCCGTTATGGCGCCCGTTCCTATACCTATAAATACGTTACCGATAGCCTGCGAATCAAGCGTTTTAGTGCCGGCGCCAAGAGCCGCTGTCGTAGCGCAACGCGCTTCACCCAATAGTGTAGTGCCCATGTTTGTACGGGTTTTCGCGTTGTTCCCTGTTATGGTCGCTGTGGTGCCGCCCGTGCCCGCTGCTGACCAGCTTCTTGCAATGACGAGGTCCAAATTAACAAGCCCCGCCGCTGTCGCTGCAACGTTAGCCCCTGCGCTGATTAGGACTTTTTGGACAACACACCGTCTTGACGTGTCCGTCCATCTGAATTGAAAAAGCTCACCGTTAGCCGCCAGCGCTGCTGCTATTGTGCCGCTGGTCATGCCTATCCGGTAATGCCCTAGCGATCCGTGGTCAAGCGGTCTACCTGTCACACGGCTCGCTCTGTGCGTCGCTTCTACTTCAGCTACTACACCACTAAAACCTTGCTTTTGAATCGCCATTTATCCCGTTCCTCCTATACCCAAACCCATGAAACCGACCACGTACCGTATATACTAGAGTTATTACCGGTATTCACTCCATAGATGGTAAACCCGGTACCGTTTACTATATTCCCCGCAATAACTTTTATTGTTTCTACTACGTGTTCGTCAGCACTATGATCCGCCGTCGCAGTAGGAACCAGCCAAGCCTCAACAAATGACGACGTGGTGATACCTGTTTGCCCCGTTACCGCCACTGAAGTATCTGACGACCCGGGGAACGCGCCAAAATCTAATGTGGCGTTGCCTGTAGCCATTACGGATTGCCCTCTGTTATAGTCGCTGAGGACGTTGTTATAACGTCGTTGACCGCTATAGTAGTATTCGTTATCACTATATTCGTTCCACTGGTGCCCACGGTTAAACCCTCGATGACCATTGTTGTTCCATCAGTCTTAAAAAGCCGCGCTATGGCTGCCGTGCCTGCTGCAACCGCCGTAGCATTTCCCACAGCGTTGAACGTTAATACCCCGCCCGATACCGTCCCGAGCGTAGCTGCGCAGGTAGAAGTATACAGCAGCGTGCCGTAAGCCGCTGTGTACACTGACAATTTAGCCGTCGCCCCCGCTTCCGTCACTATAGCTGTGGCGCGCGCGTTTCGTAGCGTAGTGTTTAAAGTTATGGCCATCTGTTACCAATCCCCTATCGTTTCGACTTCGATATCATACGAATCCATCCGCCACGTATAGGCCGATCCAGTCTCTACTTTAAAGCTGATGTATCGACCCGCCACTAAGCAATTATTTCTTACAGTGCTTCCTATAGTGTGCGTCATGCTTGTGTAGACCGGTTCGGACCACGGGTCATCCTGCGAACCGATTTTTAGTGTAACCGTTTCGCCGTTATTCCCGACGATCCGCGGTCTAACACTTTTGACCAGTTTGATCTTGTCAGGCGAGCCGAACGACAGGCCGCGCCTCTCCACATACGCTGAAGGAGCCGCGCCGTCAAAACTACTAGCGCCATCGAACAAATAAAGCTTAGTATCATGGCCAGCCAAAAGGCAGCGTGAAGTGTTCGGAGCATTATCCCCTCCGTTCCAAAGGGTTAAGTCACTCGACCACGGGTCGGGGTCAGCCGCCCATGTACCGTTCAGGGAGTCGTCAACCTGACCAAAATTAGCATGGTGTACACTCGGTAGTGTGCGTTTACTCACAGTCTTGTCGACGTAGTTGTAAACAATCGCTGTGCCCGGTATCGTTTGCCCTATTGACGCGAAACAGATGTACACCTCGTTGAAAAACGGGTTTTTGAACACAAACGATTGGTACGCTTGGTCGACATCCATGTTCTTGAACAGCCAGCGTCGAGTCATTTTGTCCAGAATGGAACGCGCTTGCATACCGTCATGAATTACAATGTCATTTGTGGTTAATACCACATGGAAACCGTCTACTTCAACTATGCAATTGCGGTTCATCGCACCCGAGGTGCCCATTACCTTACTGTTTCGGTGTACAAACGCCCCGCCGGTAAAATCCATTCGCCACACTGAGTTTTCTTTATATATCATCAGTGAGTCACGCAGCGCTAAACCATCAATTATTTGATCATAGCCGTCAGCAAGGTCGAATTCACCGGCGTCTTTTGTCGGATCGGTTTGATCCCAAGAGGATGGAACCGATCCCGGGTCGGCGGGGTGTGACCACTTGACCATGTATGGGTAATTCGTGCCTGATTTAGTAACGTTCAGCGCGACCAAAAAATTCTTGTACGTGCGCATCGATTTGCAATACGTATTCGCCGGCCAATTGCTAAGAGCCGTAAAATTATTGGCGGTATTTAAATCCCATTGCTGAGGCGGGTCGGTCGTATTACCTGCGTTCATTATAGGAATTCCGCCCAGTATGGTAGATGTCCAACTATTAGCCGTAGCCGAGTAATCCACGTCTACACTAGCCGTTTGACGCGTCAAATTGGTGTGAACGGGCGAGCCTGCTGTTATCGTCACCGCGTATATTTTGGCTAACGAAGCGTACAACCAATACCGCGCGCCGGATATGATCACTGGCACAACGTGGTATGGTACTACAGACGGCGTGCCGTAGACCTGGCTGTGGCCTAGAAACTGGTTAACATACCCGTCTAGAAAGCGTATATTCGATGCGTCTGTCCAAGCGTTGATAGGAAGTTCATGATTCGATAAATCCTGAATCACTCCTACCGAGCCGCAATTAGGCACGCTGACTATCGCCATTATTTACCGCCTTTCTCCAATGCTGCTATACGCGCCTCATGGTCTCTGATGATGTCGTCAAGGGTCTTTGGTTTCGGCTTAGACGCCTCGCGCTCACCTTCTGCCCAATCGGCACGAACTTGATCTTCTTCGGCCTTTGACATCACAACGTTGCCTTCTTTAGTGGCTTTGTATAAAACCATTATGCGCCCCTTATTCCGAACAGTTTGAACTCACCTGCTACTATGTTGCCCGTACTAGCCAGGAATCTAACCCCGGTTACCGCTCCATTCCCTGAGTTATCCGTTCCATGCCCTATAACAAGGCCGGGGTTTCCTGTGTTGTTCACTTTAAACATCATTTCCCATTGAAATCGTTTACGTATATTCGTATTCGCCGGATCAGACACGTACATTCGCCCACTGATCAGCCTGGCGGTATCGGAGCCGTCTATATTAGCCGTTAACAGCATGCTTGAAGAACCCGTTGCGCCGTTCGTAGTCGTAGGTGTGCCTTCGTATAGCGTTGTAAAATACTGATAATCAGCCGCGCCCGAATGGTACGAACCCGCTATTTTCGCGCGCGCTAATAAGCTCAAGTTGGTCGTTGATAGCTTTACGTTTTCGAACACTATTACATATGAAATGTAAGTGCTATTCAGTGTAGTCTCTATATCTACCGTCGCCGAATTGCTAGCCGTCACAGTTGAAAGGTAAACCCAGCCGGGCGTCATCAGCAGCGTATTGCGGTCTTCCACGGTTATGCTGCGGTTCTGGCCGCCGGTTACCCCGGATAACACTAGATTGGCTTTTTTGGTATTATCGCTCGAATCTTGAAATACCGGTACTGTGAGAGTCTTATTGCTAAGCGATTGCGTTTCCGTCGTGCCGACAAGGGAGCCGCCGGTCGAAAGAGTTACCACGGCGGGATTTATCGTATTATCCCAATTAGCGTTCGAGCCATCGGTCGACAGTAGGTAGTCCGCTTTTAGCGTTTGCCCTGGAAGAGAAGCGTTTAGCGCCGCCGTCACGACGAATTCAGTGGTCGCGATCTTAGTGCTGTTGTCCCCTATCCCTGGCGTGGGTGCGGTCGGTGCGCCGGTTAATGACGGGCTGGCTAATGGCGCTTTAGCGTCTAGTTGAGTCTGAATCGCGCTTGTGACTCCGTCAACGTAATTAAGTTCCGTGTGTGTGGGCGTCACAGCGCCCGATATATTCGGGAACGTGGCTTTAATAGTCGCTTTCAATAAACGTAAATGGTCATCGCCCGCGTTCTTAGGGTCATTGCTTACCGGGTTCGTGGAAACCAGGTCGCTGATATAAGTTCCTGTTTCTAAAGCCATTTACATATCACCTACTAAAATATTTATTCTTGCGGGCGCCATTAGCGGCGCTTCTACCGTTAAAACCGCCTGCGATTTATTGGCAAACTCGACACTAGCGCACTCGTCCAACGCCTGCTGGAAAAGTGCTTCGTATTTATTGGCGTTATCGTTATCTTGTGCGTACAACGAGACCTCACGCAACGCGCCGTACAAATACACCGCAGGGTAATTAGTCAATACCTGATTGGTCGAGGTTGACGCTAAGTTGTAGCCTTTCCTGTACCGAAAGTCAAAGGTGTGCGCTTCGTTACACTCGTACTCGAACGCAATATTCGAGCCGTCTATCGTGTAGTAACTAGGCTGCCCCTGTGTAGCTGGGTTAACTGGCAGGCTTTCAGGCGTGACGTAAATAATCTCGGTTCTCGCGCCGTAGGTTGTCAGCCAGAGTGCTAACGTACTCAAGAACTGGCTAGGTAGCGCTATGTACCTGCTGCCCTGAGTAGCTGTTAGCTGTATCTCGGCCTCACTTTCGCGAGAAAATAGACGGTTATTTATCCGTTTTTCGGCTAACGTAACAGCATCTGCTGTAAATGCCGTTGATCTGTGGTGAACAGACTCAACTGAAGCAAGCAGTTCAGTGTAATTAGTCAGCGCCATTTATCTTCTTACGACGTGAACGCATAACAGGCTGCTCTACCGGGTCAGTGTCAAGCGGGTGCACTTCTACAATATTACTGTCAATATAAGGCTTAGGCGGGTTCGCGATATCTGTGAAATTATCCACGATGCGCCCTCCTTCAGCTAGCAACCCCTCTATCAAGTCGTTATCACTCGTGATGATCACGCCTCTTTCTTTAGAATATATACGCATAAATACGCCTCAAAAAAGAGACCCCCCGAAGGGGGTCAAGGGAGCATTACGAGGTTGCAAACGGATCAGCCAAAGTACCGGAGCCAACATAACCACCGGTTACGGCCCACTGTGTAGCACTAATAGCCGTGAACTTCAGGCGTGTACCAACTAGGCCGCCCGTAGTAGAACCGGCCATACTGACGGATACATGGGTGGTACCATTGGCTTGGAATACGTCACCAGAATCAGCAACGGTCAACGAGCCGCCCATGACAGAACCTAGCAGGAACACTGTACCCGCGTTAGTGATCACTTTATATGCGTTGGAGGTTACCGCTACCGTAGCGAGAAACTCGAACTGCATACCGAGCACTGGAGCCGGTAACGTGTAAACCACGCCACTAGCGCTGTCCAGCAGGCACAGAGCGCCTGATTCACCCGCTTTCAAAGTACGAGTAGCGCCAACGCTGGCGATAACTTCACGGTGCGCACCGGGTATAACGCAGCCTTGGGCGGTATTGAACCCGACCAAATCAGGTGTAGAGGAAATAGTCATAATTTAGTCTCCGATTAGTTAGCTGCGCCGATACCACGACAAGCCCATTCAGGCCGCAATGCCGCGAACCCGTACAGCATGTCGATACGTAGCACGCGTCTGTTGTTGGTAATGTCACTGGCACGCCACACGCGCAGGCTCATTCCCTCGCGGGTTTCCACTACGCACTTATCAGCATCGTCCATCACTTCCAACGGCGCATTAACGAACTGGAATGCGTCACGATGATACATGATCGGCTGAACGTAGCTTGTAGACGCCGCGCCAACGAAAACGATATCAGCGTTATCAGCCGGGGCGCCCGAGCAATTCTGACGGGGATCGGTTGGATCGTAAATGATAGCCGGCGAGAACGTGATGCTCGTCGTTGTCGCAGCGGTCACCACGAATTGCTTCAGGTGGCTGTAAGGTACCTTGGTTTCAGGATGAACAGCGAATACGCCTACTTCACCCGCGCCTGAGCCGATGGTAAACACGCTACCGACTGCTGGCGCGGCTGAGAACCCGTCAACAGTCAGCGTAGTGATGCCGCTTGTCAACGTGCCGCCGTTAATCTCGCCTGCTACGTCAGCGCCATTAGTGAGTGTCCATATTCTTTCATTTTCATGAAAATCTGCCATAGCTGTACGAACTACAGTACCTTCGGTATATTGCTTGCTGATAGCCGCAGCAGGATTGAAGTACGTTGGCACACCGGCCACAAGACCCGCCATCGTTACAGAGTCAATTTGCACGTGCCTGTTATCCTTGGGCGCGGCTTGTTGGTTCAGCTTAGCACGCATCAAGTTAGGCGTTGTCAGGCTGTTGATAGCCGAACCCGCAGTACCGGCGATGCGTGGTGTTGCTTTGGTGTAAAAAGCCAGTGCTTCACTCTCGACAACGGACAGCAGCTTACTGATCGCTGGCCTAATGTAGCGTTTTGTGAAAGCGGCTACTTGCTGCGGGCTATCGGTCTTCAGCAACGAATCGACGTAGTTGAATTCCATGTCAACACCTTTGAGCGTTGACATCGTTACAGTGTCAGTGGCTTCCGTGATAGGACTGATCTGCATTGCGTTACCGGTACGAACCAAGAACTCATTCGGCTTACGCACGCGCAAAGTATCGCCTATCTTAGCACCGTTCTGACCGAAAGATTCGTCGTATTGACGGTCTACTGTCTGAAGCAGTTCGCACTGTTCATGCAGCTCTGACAACGCTTCTCGCGCCACCATGTCTATAAACTTATATGTATTTGCCATTTATGCAAAACTCCTGTATTAAACGAAATTATCTGCCGCCTTGCCGTCTCCACTTTTGATACTCAGTGAAACTCATCTTGCTAGGGTCAACTTTCGCTGAGCCTTTGCCTGACTTAAGTACGGTCACCGGTTTTGTGACCTGTGGTCTGGGTTTGGCGGCCTGTTTCTTCATCATTTGGTCGCCGATGTAGGCCAGGTGCAGTAGTTTGTATAGCTGTGGGTTAGCCTTTGAAGCTTTCACTTCGTCAATACCAAACCCGAACTTATCTACAGCGAACTGCTGCAAACTTACCTCTAACTGTGGCGACCACTCTTTAATTTCGCGCTTCAATACCGTTTCGCTGGCCTCTAATTGCTGAGCAAGTTCCTGCTGCTGTTGGAGGTGCATCTGCTGTTGTTTCTGCGCTACTTGCTGCGACAACTGATTGCGCTGCCCTTCCAATATCGAGCGCTGTGCAAACAGTTTTTGCCACAATACTGGGTCATCGTCACTGAGTCGGTTCCAATCAACGTGATTAAACTCAGCTAAACGTTCATCCAGCGCCGCGACTCTGGCCGATTCCTGCCAGTGTTCTTGCTGAAACTTGGCTTGCGCCTCGAAAGCTTTACGCTGTTCGGCCAAAGCCATAGTTTTTTGCGTGTAGTCTTTCTGTATTTCTCGTACACCGTGCGCCGCGTCTTTCGGCAAACGGTATTTCGAGCCGCGAAAGTCTACTTCTTCGCTGTCATCGTCTTCGCTGTCATCGTCTTCCTGATCAGCGTCAGAATCTTCTGACTCAACGTCAGAATCTTCTTGTTCTATCTCGGGGTCTTCCGACAGTTCTTCTTCCATTTGTTCAGGTGCTTCCGAGATCGAGTCATCAATCTCTACCGGCTGGCCTTCGTCAAATTCACTCATTGCATTACCTCTGGTTGTACCATTACTGGCGGGACTTGATCAGCGCCCGGTGTTATATCCGGGGTCTGTAATAGCTGCTGCAATGTCTGTATTACTAGCTGCTGCACCTGTTCCGGTTGCATGCCGACTTGCGCGACTTTAAAGCGGTTTGTTTCCGCGTTGTATGCATCGATCTTCACTTTTTCCAGGTCGATCTGCTTATCGTATTGCAGTTTTTGGATTTCCTGCTGCATCTGTTGCGTGATCTGTTGCGCCTGTGCTTGTGTCTGCTGAAGCGCTTGTTGCAACTGCTGAATCTGTGGGTTTTCGCCCGCTAGCTGCGGAGGCAAAAGCGCTTTCGCCCTATCCGCTATTTCATCCGCGCCCGGCCAGTCAAGGTTTTTTGCCAACAAATCCATTGAAATCTGACTGAATGCCGGGTTAACACGCATTAGTTCCACCATCTGGTTCGCTGCTTCTTGCCGCTTAGTAGTGAACCCCGGCCCGACCTCAACAGTAACGTCGTATTTGCCTATAGTCAGGTCGTAAACGCCTTCCAAATTAGGTTGCTCACCCTCTTGCGCCAATTTAACGTTCTGAGATTCTTTACGGTCCTCACCTAGCACGCGTATTATTCTGCCCGGCGTGTAGACGTGCGGTATCAGGTCTAGAATAATTTCCCCAGTTCTTCTCAGCGAACGAGATAAATTATCGATGAAATGGAATGTGCCTGTGTCAGACTCGCGCTGCCGTGCGATGATCGCTTTACCGGAAACCGCGTTATCCTCTTGTCCGATAGACGCGCCAAACATGCCCATTGTCGATTCCATGTCATTAGACGCGCTCATCGACTCTTGTAGAATGCCCGCTGGCACGCCTGCGAACGGCTGACGTTGAGGAGGTGCGGTTCCCCGTTTATGTTGCAGATACGCATAACTTTTAGCGTTAGCCGAAGCCCATTTATCAGGCTCCACATCGAAAGCGCCTTCTTCCCCGATGAACGGGGCTTTAGGCGCCAGCGCTACCAGTTCAGTGCTTGCGGTTCGCCAGTAGTTGTACATGCGCTGCGAATCTTTAGAATCGCGGACCAGTGACTTGAAGTATCGTCTGCCCTCGACGATGACTTCTTCACCATACACAGGGATTATCGGGATTTGTTTCCCCGGCCATTCGTTACGCTCGAGGACTTCAGACCCAGAGATAATGTACTGCGTTACCTTGCTCGACTTTGTTTCACGTGATTGTGTTTTGGTTACGCCTAGCGCAGCGTAAAATTCTGCTTGTTCTTCATAGACAGTTTCATCGACTACCGAACCATCGGACAGCATGCATATTTGGCGCGGTACACTTTCTTTTTCCCAGTACTCGGCTATCCACACGCCATCGTCGTTTTCCCACTCAAAGCCTACCGCGCCGCCTTCGATATCAAAATCGTCGGCCTTTGCATCGGGGTAACGCTCACAAAATTCCTCTTTCGTTATCCTGTCAGTTACATAACAGCATCCCCAGTCTGAGCCGTCAGCACTTGTGGATTCTGGGTCGCCGTATACTGTAAACTGGTTCGGAATTCTCTCGATACTGATATCCTGGTCAAACGTGTCATCGTCTGTGTAGTCAATGTTTACACGTAGGAAACCGAATCCGCTTGAAGCGGTTTGTTGGATCGCAGTGTCGTAGGCGATGTCCGCTTTACTAACAGTTTCGATATTGCGGATTAGACCGTTTATAACCTCAGCCGTCTGAGGGTCGGCGTTATCGTCGACCGGCCTTACTCTGATTGTGGGTTTGTTCTGCCGCGCGTCGTTTACGACTTGCCGTATGTACGCAGGGAATTTATTGATAGTGAGGCATGGCCTGCCTTCTTTCTCGCGGTCATGTTTCGCTTTATCCGGCCATTGCTCACCTAATAGCCCGAATTTGACATCATCAAGGGCTATGTCGCGGTTGTCTTTCTCTTTCTCGACACACAAAAGGAATTTTTCACGGGCATCCTCGATGATGTCCGCGTCATTGTCTTTTTCTGTGTCGTTTTCGTATTCCAAAACCGGCGCCTCCGAGGCGTTAGGTATTAGACTGCCTTATACCGGGTTATTTATATGTTGTCAACTCATCCATGATAATGAACGTTGAGGCCGTTGCATTGGCCGCACTTTATCGAACAGGTCCTCGACCGCTATGCACATCAGCCCGAACGCATCGGCGCCGTGGCTAGACCAGTCATGTTCCGGCCCGAGGCCGATGTTCCGCGCTTCGTCTTTCTTCTCGTGATACCAACCTAGCGCCTCTAACCCAGGCTCGGTAGTTTCTGAATTGAACCAGCAGGCCGGTAGCCAACGACGCACGGCCTCGATACGTTGCATCGCCGCCCCTTTACCCTGGTTTGGAACTACGAAGGTTTCGTAGCCGGCTTTTCTAAAAGCTGATTCGTAGCTGACCGCGAACACCTTGTCCTGTGTTGCGCCGTCATGCGGCAACCAGATATGCGATGTCCCCGGCGTATAACCATGCGATCTCATCCACTCGAGATGTGCTTGGATCGGTTGCCCCTGAACCTCATAGTAATCCAATACTCGTATTTCACGGCCAACGGTTTGAGCTACCCAAAACACGAACGCGTCAGCTTTGGCGCCCGTACCGCCTATATCAGCAAACAGTCGTATAGGTAGTAGCGGATCCGCCGCGACACGTGAGACACGGCCCGATTTACGTGCTCTCGCTAATTCGGCCGCAAAGTAGGCGCCCTCGTTAACAGTCACGTACCCGCCTTCCCAAATATGATCGTATTGCGTTGGGTTATCACGTAGGCAATCTAGCCGCTCTTGATTCAGTACGTCAGGGAAAAATGGATTGTCTGACCAGTTCGCTCGCACAACGACCGCGCCGGTTGGTAGCACCGCGGAGCGCAGCATCTGATCAACGGGATCCTCTTTACGCCTCGGGTTCCATGAGAACCACAGTTCGGACTCGGGTGAACGGATCGTTGGCCGCAGTAAACTCAGTGATCTAGTAGATAGCGTCTGCGCCTCTTCTACCCAGGCACGGCCAAACCCTTCTAGAGATTTTATAGACTCAGCGTTATGGTCTTGCATGCCCTGAAACGTTATCACGCCGTCGCCGGGCGTTTGGATGACCTCGTTGAACACTTTGAAGCCGTCACGCTCACCTAGATTGAATTCTTGCAGCTTGTCTTCAATCAATCGCTTGCTTGACTCTTTCAGCGTTTTCTGAACCTCACGAATGCAAACGGCCCGCAATCCGCGAGCCATCATACAATCCTCTATCAGTTTTTCGGCGAAAAAGTGCGATTTGCCGGAGCCGCGCCCGCCGTGTGCACCTTTATACCGAGACGGTTGCAGCAAAGGCTTGAATGCCCGTGCCGTTTTGAAATTAATCGTTGCCAAGCGGGTCGATTATCTCTCTGACGATTTTGTGCTCTACGGGACCGCCGCCAGCGCCAGTAACCTCTTGCGTCACTTTATCGCCGTACTTTATTGGCCTGAGTTTTGCGGCTATCCATTTGCGCGCGTCTACCCTGAGCCGCGAGCGCGCGATACAGTCTGTGTCAACGCGTTTATTCCCGTTCTCATCGATATATGTGTCATTCTCTCCGTTGTCAGCGATATTTAGGATATCGTCAACCAATGCATCCGCTTGACTTTCGCGGGATTTCTCATAACGGTCACTAAAATCTTTCCGGTTTTGTAGCCAGCGGAACACCATAGCTTTCGCCGGCATATGCTCCGCTTGACAGATGGCCCGCAGGCTTTCGCCATTAGCTATACGCTCGCAAATCTCGTCAGCGATCTCTTCGGTGTAGCCTGTTGGCCTTCCTTTTTTCCTTTTTATCAATTGCACACCGTAACGCTTGCCGTTGTCACGCACACTACGGACCGCGAACCGATGCTATAGCCGCTAGGACTGACCGTAGGCACGTCGTATTGTGTTACGCCACTGCCTAGGCTATACGAACCGTAAACCGGAACAACGGGAACAGCTGGCACCGGTAAAGAGCCGTAGACCGCCGCCCCTGTTGTGTAGGTAGGAGGTTGGTACCCGTAGTTGTAATCATAACCAGCAGCGTATTTACTCATAACCACTAAACAGATCAATGTAAATAATTTTCCCATGATTTTCTCCTCATTTCGATAGAATGTCAACAGCTTGTTCTGATTTTACCTGGAATTTCTTTATCTCATCCAGATCCGCAACCATGCGCTTACACAGCGAGCACACATGCACATCCACACCTATATCACGATCAAGTGTTGCGCACTCTCCGCAATCCCCGCACACTTCGATATAGCTCATAGCACCCTCATCACTGTTAAAAGCCGCTTATCCTGATCATACCACGTGCGCAGTTTAATCCCGTTCCGTTTACCGTAGACACTAGCCGCGATTTGGGCGCGCTGTATCTGCCTACGACCTGCCAGTGGGAAACGTTTACTCGCGCCCAGTGCGATCTCCCTAAAATTGTAATCGTTGTATCCCAAAATACCCCCTTTAATTTTGTATGAGATTCCAGCTTACTCCTGTTATTTTCATATGTCAAATTTTTATATGTTTATCAAAAATGTTTATTTTTAGTATTAACTCCCTCTATTACTCGTGTGGTGATATTCGCTTTAGTGGCGTTCTTCGCTATTTGAAAATCCGTGAAATGCCGGTACGAACTTTACCAGTCGTATATAAGTACTTGATATATATATATATTTATATATAAAGAGTAATAGAGAGAGATATAACATATTGAATTTTATACGGTTTTGTTAAACACTCGAATTTAACCAGCGAGGATGATAGAGGAGGGCGCCGAAACCCGCATGGACAGGCGTAGAGCACCAAGATGCTGAAGAATCCGGGTAATATACGGTAATAACGCCCGAAAAACCGGAATTAAACATTTCTGTTATACATTACATTTATACTTATTTGGTGTTTGTTGTGTGGTATTACGCGTGCGTGATCGTTATTGTTTGACTTTTTAGAATACGCGTGAGATACTCTTTTATGTTTTTACAAAATTAAACATTAAAGAGGTTAAAAAATGAAATGTATAATAGAAATCTCACTCGATTTGGCGACAAAACTAGAATCTCACGGGTCAGACCCGATAAAAATACTGGAGAATAGCGTTCCGGCGGCGCCCCGTAAGCGTGAAACGTCCACTAGTAAAAACGCGGTGTCTGTACTGTCGTCGCTGTTGTCCAAGGGGCCTGTGCTGTCGCAGATAGTCATGGAACGCGCAGTTAAAGCAGGTGTGTCGCGGCGCGCGCTGGCGCACGCGAAGAAAGATCTAAAGGTGGTCGTAGTAAAAAACGGATTCCGGGGGCGCTGGTCGTGGTCTATGCCGGATAGTGAAGTACGCGCTAGTTATAATTCTAAAAAACGTGCGGCGTCTATTATGCTGGAGTTGTACGACGGTGTTGACTCCGTAGACATGAAAGATGTGTACCACAACCTGGCGGGCCACGGGATCGCAGCGGATGTTGTAGACGCCGCCGTAGAGTTCCTAAACTGGAGTACCAGAGCTGAGGGTGGAACTATTTACCTGCAAACGCATAATTTATGTTGACAACGTATGTAACGTATGTATAATTACTTTACATTCAACACAACAAGGGGACAAGAAATGCGAGTAAGCCCAAAAACCATCCAAGCATTAACGCTGTTTGTAGCTGACAAAAAAGAGTTACGTAGCTATCTGAGAAGCATCAATTTTGAGTTGCAACTGGAAAGAACAATTCTGACTGCCACAAACGGCGTCGCCCTATTGACGATATGTATCAACGAACCAAACGACAAAGAGGACACATTTAAAATCATGCCATGTTCGTTTATGAAATCGGAAATTGATTACGATGTTACTCGCGCAGAAGACGGGAAGGTATACATTGCGAACGGGTTAGCAAAAACCGAAGTGCCGCAAGATGGGCTAAAATACCCGGATTTTAGAAGGGTAATCCCAACCAAACAAGAAGAAAACCCGGTTCATAAAAGCTATGACCCAGAGTTGCTGATGTTATTCAAAAAAGCATCCAAACTTTTGTGCGGCACAAAATACCCAGTTGTTCACCCGAACGATATGGTTGACATCGGCCTGAGCAACGTGGTCGGGGTGCAAGCGCCGCTCAGGGTTGGGAATATAAAAAACGAGGACGTGCCGATAATCGATGTCGCTCCAGCATGGTTAGCCGTAGGGGAGAAAAAATAATGACAGTAAAAATACTCAACAGATCAGGCGAATTACTCGTTGAATATGATGTTGAAAATATTCGCGATGCCGACCTGACAGGTGCCGACCTGACGTGTGCCGACCTGAGGGGTGACGACCTGACGGGTGCCACCCTGGCGGGTGCCGCCCTGAGGAATGCCGACCTGACGCGTGCCACCCTGGCGGGTGCCGCCCTGAGGGGTGTCGACCTGACAGGTGCCGACCTGACAGGTGCCGACCTGAGGGGTGTCGACCTGACAGGTGCCGACGTGACG
>Ga0213920_1000766_pt1 | contig 21007 bp, 18 predicted proteins | sample McNCre1117MG_FD_161054 | JGI IMG/M metagenome (GOLD analysis project Ga0213920, IMG submission 161054) | Freshwater microbial communities from McNutts Creek, Athens, Georgia, United States - 11-17 MG | ecosystem: Environmental > Aquatic > Freshwater > Creek | place: USA: Georgia | collected...
ACATCCGCACCACGCTGCAAGCGCTGATTGCGATTTACGACAACTGCAACAGCTTGCACACCAACGCGTTTGACGAAGCCATCACCACGCCCACCGAAGACTCGGTGCGTCGCGCCATGGCGATTCAACTCATCATCAACCGCGAGTGGGGCTTGGCCAAAAACGAAAACCCCAACCAAGGTGCGTTCATCATCGAAGAACTCACCGAGTTGGTGGAAGAAGCCGTGCTGGCCGAGTTCGAGCGCATTGCCGAACGCGGCGGTGTGTTGGGCGCGATGGAGACCGGCTACCAACGCGGCAAGATTCAAGACGAATCGATGACCTACGAAATGCTCAAGCACACCGGCGAGCTGCCCATCATCGGCGTGAACACCTTCCGCAACCCGCATGGCGAACAAGTGATGGACAAGCTGGAGTTGGCCCGCTCCACCGAAGAGGAAAAGCAAAGCCAACTGAACCGCTTGAACGACTTCCACACCCGCAACAAAGAGGCGGCGGCAGTGCAACTCAAACGCCTGCAACAAGCCGTCATCGACAACGCCAACGTGTTTGAGGTGTTGATGGATGCGGTGCGCGTGTGTTCACTGGGCCAGATCACCAACGCCTTGTTTGAGGTGGGTGGTCAGTACCGCAGGAACATGTAAGGCCATGTGACGGGCGCTGTTAAAAAGTGACACAAAGCGCTCGTAACATCGGGGCATGAGTATTCGTCCACCCTTCATCGCCCCCACCCGTCACACCGACGCCGACAGCGCGCTTGCCCAAGTGCAGGCGCTGTACCAAACCAGTCTTGACCATTTGCGACTGGCCATGAAGCAATTTGTGGGGGGTGCTGCGTTTGAGCAACGGGTGCGTGCGTGTTACCCGTTTGTGCGCATTCACACCCAACAAGGGGCGCTGAAAAAGAACAGCGACAGCGCACACCTGAGCTACGGCTTTGTGGCCGAGGCTGGCCGTTACGAAACCACCCTCACCCGCCCCGATTTGTTTGCCGCGTATTACCGCGAGCAATTCCGTTTGTTGCTGCAAAACCATGGCGGCACGCTGGAGGTGGGGGTCAGCCATCAACCGATTCCTGTGCATTTTTCGTTTGCCGAAAACGATCACATTGAAGGCGAGATGAGTGCAGAGCGCCGCCAGCTGATGCGCGAGGTGTTTGACTTGCCCGACCTCACGGCGATGGACGATGGCATTGCCAACGGCACGTTCCAACCGAAAGCGGGCGAGCCACTGCCTTTGTCGCTGTTCACCGCCGCACGCATGGACTATTCGCTGCAACGCCTGCGCCACTACAGCGGCACCAGCCCCGAGCATTTTCAGAACTATGTGTTGTTCACCAACTACCAGTTCTACATTGACGAGTTTGTGCGCTTAGGGCTTGAGGCCATGCAAGACCCCCACAGCGACTACATCGCGTTTGTGGAGCCCGGCAACGTGGTGACGCGCCGTGTGGGTTTGCCCGCAGAAGCCAACGATGCGCTAGGCAAAGTGCCACCCCGTTTACCGCAAATGCCGGGCTACCACTTGGTGCGCGCAGATCACACAGGCATCACGATGGTCAACATTGGCGTGGGCCCTGCCAATGCCAAAAACATCACCGACCACATCGCCGTGCTACGTCCTCATGCATGGCTGATGCTGGGTCACTGCGCGGGCTTGCGCAACACGCAGCAGCTGGGCGACTACGTGCTGGCCCACGGCTATGTGCGCGAAGACCATGTGCTGGACGAAGAGTTGCCGCTGTGGGTGCCCATCCCAGCGTTGGCCGAAATTCAAGTGGCGCTAGAACAAGCGGTGAAGGATGTGACGCAATGCGAAGGCGCAGAGCTCAAACGCATCTTGCGCACGGGCACGGTGGCCAGCACCGACAACCGCAACTGGGAGCTGTTGCCAGACAACACGCCACAACGCCGCTTCAGCCAGAGCCGCGCCGTGGCACTCGACATGGAAAGCGCCACGATTGCCGCCAATGGTTTTCGGTTCCGTGTGCCCTACGGCACGCTGCTGTGCGTGAGCGACAAACCGCTGCACGGCGAGATCAAACTGCCGGGCATGGCCAACCACTTTTACCGCGAACGCGTGGACCAACACTTGCGCATTGGCATGCGGGCCATTGAGTTGCTGCGCCAGCAAGGACCGGCGCAACTGCACAGCCGCAAGTTGCGTAGCTTTGCCGAGGTGGCGTTTCAATAAGCCTTAAGCGGCGTCCCCCATCTTCTCGCCCAAGCGCACACCTTGCGCGGCTTGCCAAGCGGGGTTGAGCGCAATGGTGTTCTTAGGCCACAGCAACACCACGGTAGAACCCAACAAGAAACGGCCCATTTCGTCGCCTTGGCGAAGGCTCAAATCTTGGTCGTCGTACGTCCACTCGCGCACCATGCCTAGGCGCGGCGGGTTGACCACGCCATGCCACGGTGTGGCCATGCTGCCCACGATGGTGGCACCGACCAGCACCAGCACATATGGCTGAGGTGCCTCGCCAGCGGGGACCGGCATGTCAAACACGCACACCACACGCTCGTTGCGCGCAAACAAGCCAGGCACGCCACGCGCCGTGGCGGGGTTGACCGAGAACAAATCACCGGGCACATGAATCATGCGGCGCAAGCGGCCCGCGCTGGGCATGTGGATGCGGTGGTAGTCCTTGGGGCTGAGGTAAATCGTGGCGAACTCGCCGTCTTGGAACTGCGCCGCCAAGGTCGCGTCGCCGCCCACCAGCGCTTGCGTGCTGTAACTGTGGCCTTTGGCTTGAAACACTTGGTCACCATCGATGCGGCCCAGCTGGCTGATGGCACCGTCTACCGGACACACAAATGCCGCATCGGCCAAGGGGCGTGCGCCGGGCTTCAAAGCGCGGGTGAAGAAATCGTTAAAGCAGGCGTACTGCGTGATGTCAGGCTGCGCGGCTTCGTCCATGTTGACTTGGTATTTGCCAACGAACCACGTGATGAGGGCGTGCGTCCACTTGCCGCAACGCGCGCGCGCCACAGCACCCGCGAATTGCGTCAGCAACTGCTTGGGCAAGATATATTGCAAAGCCACAAAGGTTTTTTCATTCATAGGAATGATTTTAGGCGGGCACAATGAAGCGCATGAGCACCCCACTTTTTGAATGCCAACACCTGGTCAAACGCTACGCCGACAACACCGTGGTGAACGATGTCTCATTCAGCATCGCCCCCGGCGAATGCTTGGGCGTCATTGGCCCCAACGGCGCAGGCAAAACCACCACCTTGCGCATGTGCCTCGGCTTGGCACAGCCCGACAGCGGCAGCATCCATGCGTTTGGCTTGTCGATGCCCAACGATGCGCTGGCCATCAAAGCACGCTTAGGCGTGGTGAGCCAATTCGACACGCTCGACCCCGACTTCACCTGCGCCGAAAACCTCATGGTGTTTGGCCGTTACTTTGGGATGAAGAAGGCCGACATTCAAGCGCGCATTCCGCAGCTGTTGGAGTTTGCCGCGCTCACGCACAAAGCCAACGCCAAGCCTGGCGAGTTGTCGGGCGGCATGAAGCGTCGCCTCAGCTTGGCGCGCGCCCTCATCAACGATCCGGATGTGCTGCTGCTGGACGAGCCCACTACGGGCCTCGACCCACAAGCGCGTCACCTGATGTGGGAACGCTTGCAACAACTGCTGCAGCAAGGTAAATCGATTTTGCTGACCACGCATTTCATGGACGAAGCCGAGCGCTTGTGCCACCGCTTGTTGCTACTAGATCACGGCAAAAAGATTGCAGAAGGCACCCCGCGCGACTTGATCGCCCAACACCTAGAGCCCGACGTGGTGGAGGTGTATGGCAACGGCGCCTTGGCTTTGGTGAACAGCCCCATCGCCGCGTTGGCACAACGTGTGGAGACCAGCGGCGAGACCGTGTTTTTCTACACCCAAGACGCAGCGCCCTTGCTGCAAGGCTTGAGCGCACACCCAGGTCTGCGCACGCTGCACCGCCCTGCCAATTTGGAAGACTTGTTTTTGAAAATGACCGGACGCCAAATCCGCGAAGAAGGCTAAACCGCGATGAACACCTATTTCCGTTTCTGGCCCGTCTTCTTGCGCAACCTCTTGGTGTGGCGCAAGCTCGCCATCCCGAGCTTGGTGGCCAACATCGCCGAGCCCTTGATGTGGTTGGTCGCTTTTGGCTACGGCTTGGGCGCCTTGGTGGGCGACGTCACATTGGGCGACGACAAGGTGCCTTACATCTTGTTCTTGGCGAGCGGTTCCATCTGCATGAGTGCCATGAACGCCGCCACGTTTGAAGCGCTGTATTCCGCCTTCTCGCGCATGCATGTGCAAAAAACGTGGGACGGCATTCTGAACGCCCCCATGCGTTTGGACGATGTGCTGTTGGCCGAAATGCTGTGGGCGGCGTTTAAAGCGCTGTTCACCATCACTGCCATCTTGGGCGTCATGTTTGCACTGGGCATCACGCACAGTTGGAAGTTGCTGGCCGCTTGGCCCATCTTGCTGTTCGTCGGCATCACCTTCAGCTGCATCGCGTTGATCTTCAATGCGCTCGCCAAAGGCTATGACTTCTTCACGTATTACTTCACCTTGTTTTTGACGCCCATGATGTTTTTGAGTGGCGTGTTCTTTCCGCGCGATCAACTGCCAGGCATCGTGCGCGACATCTCGGCCTGGTTACCGCTGACCCAAGCGATTGCCTTGGTTCGCCCACTGTTCATGGACCAGTGGCCCACCGATGTGGCACTGCATTTGGGCGTGCTCGCGGTGTACACGCTTGTCGCTTGGAAGATTGCGCTGCACTTGACGAAAAAACGCTTCAAAGCGTGATGACATGCCGCGATTCAGCGCCCCCATTTGGCCGTAGCGATCGCGACAAACGTCAGCCAATCGAAGGTCAAGCCTCGGTAACATGGAATCTTTGATTTAAACCGCTAAGGGAGTTTTCCAATGAGCATTCAAACTGTAGGCATCATCGGCGCCGGCACCATGGGCAACGGCATTGCACAGGCCTGCGCTGTGTCGGGCGTGAACGTGGTGATGGTGGACATTTCTGAGGCGGCCGTGGCCAAAGGCGTGGCCACCATTTCAGGCAGCTTAGACCGCTTGATCAAGAAAGAAAAAATCACCGAAGACCACAAAGCTGCGGCGCTCGCCCGCATCAAAGGCAGCACCAACTACGACGACCTCAAAGACACGCAATTGGTCATCGAAGCCGCCACCGAAAACTTTGAACTCAAAGTCAAAATTTTGAAGCAAGTGGACGCCTTGCTCGACGCCAGCGTGCTGATTGCATCCAACACCTCGTCGATCTCAATCACCCAACTCGCCGCCGTGACCACACGCGCCGACCGTTTCATTGGCATGCATTTTTTCAACCCCGTGCCCATGATGGCGCTGGTTGAAATCATCCGTGGTTTGCAAACCTCTGACGCCACGCACGCCGCTGTGCATGAGCTGTCGACGCGCTTGGGCAAGAGCCCCATCACGGTGAAAAACGCCCCAGGGTTTGTGGTGAACCGCATCTTGGTGCCCATGATCAACGAAGCCTTCTTTGTGTTGGCAGAAGGTCTTGCCACCGCCAAAGACATCGATGCCGGCATGGTGCTGGGTTGCAACCAACCCATTGGCCCCTTGGCCTTGGCCGACATGATTGGCTTGGACGTGTGCTTGGCCGTGATGGAGGTCTACCTCAACGAATACGGCGACAGCAAATACCGTCCTTGCCCCTTGTTGAAAGAAATGGTGGCCGCCGGTCAATTGGGTCGCAAAACGGGCCGTGGCGTTTACGTCTACTGAACGAATTTTCAACGACCTGACAAGTACCTCGCGCCATGAAACTGGCTCTGCTCTCCGACGTGCACAGCAACTTGCACGCACTTGATGCGTGCTTGCTGCATGCCCAAACACAAGGGGCAGACCGCATCGCGGTGCTGGGTGATTTGGTGGGCTACGGCGCCTTTCCGTCAGAGGTGGTGACGCGTTGCCAAGCATTGCAAGCGCAAGGCGCCATCGTGCTGCGTGGCAACCATGAAGAGTTGGTGCAACGCCACGCGGGCATGACGCCCAAGACCGATCAAACGCTGGGCGAGCAAACCGCGCAATGGACGCATGACCAGCTGTCCCCCGCTCAGCGCTTTTGGTTAGAAATCTTGCCGCTGACGGCGCACCTTGAGCAAACCTTGCTGGTGCATGCCAGCGCCGATGCGCCAGAAAAATGGCGTTACATCACCGATGAGCGCATTGCCGCGTTGAGCTTGGATGCCGCGTGCGCCAACCCCGAGGTGCGTTATGTGTTTGGTGGTCATGTGCACCACCCCTCGCTGTATTACCGGGGCACGGGGCGCCAGTTGATGGCGTTCAAGCCCACCGCAGGCGTGGCCATTCCGGTGCCCTCTCACCGCCGCTGGATCGCCACCGTGGGCTCGGTCGGGCAACCACGCGATGGCAACCCACGCGCCATGTATGCGCTGTTTGACAGCACCGCTGGCAAGCTCACGTTTCACCGCGTCGCCTACGACAACATGGCGGCCGCACGCTGTGTACGCGAAGCAGGCTTGCCTGAGTTTTGTGCACGCCGCTTGGAGACGGGGCAATGAAACGCCTAGAACTAGGCACCACCTTGGACGGCTTTTGCATTGGTGCCTGTCTGCATGCAGGCGGCATGGCGCACATTTATGAAGTGACCTACGCCGACCAACGCCCTGCCCCGTTTGCGATGGTGATGAAGGTGCCCCGCATGACGGCGGGTGACGGTGCCGAGAACATCGTGAGCTTTGAAGTCGAGCATCAAATCTTGCAGCTGTTGCAAGGCATGCATGTGCCCCGCTTTGTGGCGGCGGGTGACTTGGTGAATTTGCCTTATTTGGTGATGGAGCATGTGCAGGGCCAAACCTTGCAGCAGCGACTCGACCACTTCACGCAACAGCACACACGCCCCAGCGCCGCGGAGATCGCCCAAATTGGCGCCGCTGTCGCCCGTGCGCTGCACAGCCTTCACCAACAAAATACCTGCCACCTCGATCTCAAACCCGCCAACGTGTTGATGCATCCCGATGGCCATGCCGTGCTGCTTGACTTTGGTTTGTCTTGCCATGCGCACTACCCCGACTTGCTGGCCGAAGAGCTGCGCAAGGCCGTGGGTTCACCCGCATGGATTGCCCCCGAACAAGTGGTGGGCGTGCGGGGCGACCCACGCAGCGACATCTTTGCGCTGGGTGTCGTGCTGTATGAGTTGGCCACGGGCGAGTTGCCTTTTGGCAATCCTCAAACCGACGGTGGCATGCGCCAGCGCTTGTGGATGGACCCCAAGCCGCCACGTCAGTGGCGCGCCGATGTGCCGGAGTGGCTGCAAGAAGTGGTGCTGCGCTGCCTAGCCCCCGAAGCGGACCAGCGCTACCCCTCTGCCGCGCATGTGGCGTTTGATTTGGAAAACCCAGAAGCCATTCACGTGACGGCGCGTGGCCGTCAGCTGCAAGGCACGTCTTTTTGGACGCACCTCAAACGCTGGGTGAAGGCGGCAGGCATGCACTACCAACCCAGCGCCATGCCGACGCAACAGATTGACGAAGTGCCCATCGTCATGGTGGCCGTGCCACACCACGAAGCGAGTGACGCCACCCTCTATGCACTGCGCCAAGCGGTGGCACGGGTCTTGAAAAATCGTCCGGGCGCGCGGTTGACGGTGGTCACCGTGATTTCAACCAGCCAAACCAGTGCGACAGAGAGCGCGAAAAGCGAAACATCCGTTCACCGCCAACACCTCGCCCAGTTGCACCAATGGGCCCAACCACTGGACATCGCCCAACACCCCACATCGTTCCATGTCCTAGAAGCCAACGATGTGGCCAACGCGCTACTGCGCTACGCCGAAGGCAACCATGTGAGCATGATCGTCATGGGCGCGGCCACGCATGGTTTGCAGATGCAACGGTTTGTGACAACCGTACCGATCAAGGTGGCGATGGACGCCCCTTGCACGGTGATGTTGGTGAAACAGACGCTGCCTTTTGAGAGGCTCTGAGCGCCCGTCTCAGCCTTGCATCAATCGACTTTGGCGCCCGAGGCCTTCACCACTTGCGCCCATTTCTTGTGCTCGGCATCGATAAACTTGGCAAACTCGGCGGGGGTGTTGCCGCCAGGAATCGCACCTTGCGACAACAGTTTTTCTTTGACGGCAGGCGAGTTCAGGGCCTTCGCCACTTCTTGCTGAATGCGAGACACCACCTCGGGTGAAGTGCCTGCAGGGGCCAACAAACCAAACCACGAACTGGCTTCGTAGCCCTTCATGCTGGGGCCGCCAGCCTCTTCCACCGTAGGCACATCAGGCACTGCCGCGGAACGCTGGCTGCTGGTGACGGCCAAGGCTTTGAGCTTGCCAGATTTGATGTGCGGAATGGACGATGGGAGGTTGTCGTACATCACGTCCATGGAGCCACCCAACAGGTCGAGCAACGCGGGACCTGAACCTTTGTAGGGGAAGTGAACCATGAAGGTGCCACTCATGCTCTTGAACAACTCACCCGCCAAATGGATGGAGGTACCGTTACCGCTGGACGCCATGTTGAGTTTGGCGGGGTTGGCTTTGGCATACGCGATGAAGTCGGCCACGGTGTTGATGTTGCGCGCTTTCGCCGCCTCGGCGTTGACCACCATCACGTTAGGCACACCGGCCACCACGGTGATGGGCGCGAAGTCTTTGATGGGGTCAAACGGCAACTTGTTGTAAAGCGCGCGGTTGATGCCATGCGTGCCGACCGTGCCCATGAGCAAGGTGTAACCATCGTTGGCAGATTTGGCCACGATGTCGGCACCGAGGTTGCCACCTGCGCCCGCCTTGTTGTCCACAAAGAACGTTTGACCAAATGCTTTGGACAACTCAGGTGCCATGGCGCGGGCCAAGATGTCCGTGGTGCCGCCTGGGGCAAAAGGCACCACGATGCGCACAGGCTTGGCGGGCCAAGCTTGCGCTTGGGCGTGCACACCTGTCAACGCAGCCGCACTCAACACAGCCGCTTGAAGGCTCAATTGCAATAAATTTCGGCGTAAAAACATACGGTCTCCTGATTTGATTTTCTGGGGTGATGATGCCACCGCATTCATGCGAATTCGGTCACCTATGTGAAAGCGGGTGAAGTGATTACCCCTAATAAAAAAGCCACCCGTAGGTGGCTTCTTTATCAGTCTGCGTAAACGCCAGCAGCCTGAATGACGGGCCCCCATTTGGCGATTTCTGAAGCCACAAATTTCTTGTGCTCCGCAGGATCGGTGCGCTTGTCGGTCACGACAACTGCGCCCAAACCTTGTTGCTTTTTGATGAACTCAGGGTCCTTCAACGCAGCTTTCAATGCGGTGTTCAGCTTGGCCGTGACATCGGCCGGTGTGCCTTTGGGTGCATACAAACCGTGCCAAATGCTGACTTCAAAGCCTTTGAGGCCTGACTCATCCAACGTGGGCAAATGCTTCAGAGCGGGCGTGCTCAAGCGCTTGAGCGACGTGACCGCAAACGCCTTGACCGTCTTGCCTTCGATTTGGCTGGTGGTGTTGGTGGTTTGGTCGCACAACAAGTCAATCTGGCCACCCATCAAGTCGTTCATGGCGGGTGCTGTGCCTTTGTAGGGCACGGTGGTCATGTCGATTTTGAGGGCGCTTTGGAACAACAAACCGCACAGGTGCGATGCAGCCCCCAAACCGGCATTGCCCAAATTGACCGAGCTTTTGTTTTTCTCAATCCAAGCGGCCAACTCTTTGTACGTGTTGGCGGGCAAGGTGGGACGACCAATCAGGGTCATGGGCACGTCGTTGACCATGCCCAAGTACTCAAAGTCTTCCAAGGTGTTGTAAGGCATCTTGCGGTACAGCGCAGGCGATGTCGCCATGCCGATGTGGTGCAAAAAGATGGTGTGCCCGTCTTGCGGCGCCTTGGCCACTTTGTTGGCACCGATGGTGCCGCCAGCGCCCGCCACGTTTTCAACGACCACGTTAGCGCCCAAAGGCTTGCGCATGGCTTCGGCCAAATCGCGTGCCACGCGATCCGTAGGACCTCCGGCAGTGAAAGGCACCACGATGGTGACCGGCTTGTCTTTGATGGGGAAATCTGCGGCTTGCGTGCCAGTGATTGCGGCAAAAGCCAGCAGGCTCAGGGTAAACAGTTTTTTCACACATATCTCCTTAGTGATCCCCAAATGGTAAAACCCGCGACACCTGAAAATGCCGCGGGTTTTACTTACTTTGGGATGTTTTATTGCCCCATCACTCACTGGTAGGTGCGTGCATCCTCAATCACCTTGCCATCGTTGGGCAAACTACCGACGGCCACCAAAGTGACTTCCGCACGCAGCTTGGTGATGTCGCGCACGGCATCTCCAATTTTTTGCACCAAGCCCTCGGCCTCTGCGGCTTCGACATTCAAACGCATTTGATCGTTGGCCATCTCGCCGGTGACAACGAGTCGGGCACGCGCGATTTCAGGGAAACGCTTGACCACCTCAGCCACTTGGCCGGGATGCACAAACATGCCACGCACTTTGGTGGTTTGATCGGCTCGGCCCATCCAACCTTTGATGCGCACGTTCGTGCGGCCTGTGGGACATGGGCCTGGCAACACGGCTGACAAATCGCCTGTGCCAAAGCGGATCAGCGGGTAATCGGGGTTGAGCGATGTCACCACCAACTCGCCGACTTCACCTTCCGGCACCGGATCGCCCGTGCCGGGGCGCACGATCTCCACAATCACGCCCTCATCCAACACCAAGCCTTCGCGCGCCTCGGTTTCGTACGCAATCAAGCCGAGGTCTGCCGTGGCATAACACTGATAACCCGCAATGCCACGCGCCGCCAACCAGTCGCGCAAGCTAGGTGGAAAAGCTTCGCCAGACACCAGCGCCTTTTTAACGCTCGGCAAAGCCACGCCCATCTCGGCCGCTTTTTCCACGATGATTTTCAAGAAACTGGGCGTGCCGATATAGCCCGCTGGCTTCAATTCGGCCATCGCGCCCACCTGTTGTTCGGTTTGGCCGGTGCCTCCCGCAAAGACCGTGCAGCCCATGGCATGCGCCCCCGTTTCCATCATCGAGCCCGCGGGCGTGAAGTGGTAACTGAAGCAGTTGTGAATCAACTCATTGGGGCGAAAGCCTGCTGCGTGAATGGCACGGGCCATGCGCCAGTAATCAGGCCGTGCGCCTTCAGGCTCGTAAATGGTGCCGGGGCTGGCAAACACGCGCGGCATGGCTTTGCCAAAACCAATCGCAGAAAAGCCGCCAAACACGTTAGTCGCGCGTTGGGCCTGCTGCTGCGCCAGCAATTCGTATTTGCGAATGACGGGGAGCTTGGCCAAGGCGGCTCGGCTGTTGACGCTGGCAGCATCAATGCCCGCCAAAGAGGCCGTGAAAGCGGGTGAGTTTTTTTGTGCATGCGCCACTTGCTGAGGCAACGCGGCCATCAAGGCGGCTTCGCGTTCAGCAGGGTTGCGCGTTTCGAGAGCGTCGTAGTGTGAAGAGGTCGTCATGACTTGCATTCAAGGTGTGTGAATTGACGTATGACGTTAAGCCAACCAACGCTTGCGACGTTTGTAGCTCTTGGCATCCTTGAAGCTCTTGCGTTCACCGCCGCCCATGCCGAGGTAAAACTCTTTCACGTCTTCGTTGTTCGCCAAGTCTTGCGCGGCGCCGTCCATCACGATGCGGCCTGACTCCATGATGTAGCCGTAGTCGGCGTACTTCAGGGCCATGTTGGTGTTTTGCTCGGCAATGAGGAAGGTGACTTTTTCTTTGTCGTTCAAGTCTTTGACGATGTTGAACACCTCTTCCACGATCTGCGGTGCCAAGCCCATCGAGGGCTCATCCAGCAACACCATGTTGGGGTTGGCCATGATGGCGCGACCAATCGCGCACATTTGCTGCTCGCCGCCCGAGGTGTAGGCGGCTTGCGAGGTGCGACGCGTCTTCAAACGTGGGAAGTAGTTGTAGACCTTCTCCAAGTTGGCTGCGATCTCGCCTTTGTCGCTGCGGGTGTAGCTGCCCGTGAGCAAGTTTTCTTCGATGGTCAAGTGGGCAAAACAGTGCCGCCCTTCCATCACCTGCACCACCCCGCGTTGCACCAAATCAGCAGGCGTGAGGTTTTCGATGCGCTCACCGCGAAACTCGATGCTGCCTTTGGTCACCGCACCGCGCTCGCCTTGCAGCAAGTTAGAAATGGCGCGCAAGGTGGTGGTCTTACCCGCACCGTTACCACCTAACAAAGAGACGATGCTGCCTTCTGGCACTTGCAGCGAAACGCCTTTCAAAACCAAGATCACATGGTTGTAAATGACCTCGATGCCGTTGACGTTGAGAACGATGTTGTTGGCGCTCATAACTTACCTTGCTAAAAAAACGTTGCTGGTTGAACCAAACCTCAAACCCAACCTTGGCGGTTGAGCCTGAGGTTTGGTGGCTCGCAGGAGCCACCAAACGATCAGCCACACGGGCTGATCTGCGTCAGATTAAGACTGGCAGTCTGCAGGTGTGCGACGTGTCAGCTTTTTCTCTGCGGCGTACTTGTCAGCGAACTGCTTGACCAAAGGCTTGATGATGGATTCATCGGCCTCCACCCAATCAGAGCTGTACACCCACTTCTTGCCGTCCCATGTGTGCAGACGAGCAGAGCGTGAACCTTCGTGGTCCAAGCAAGAGGTGCTGATCGGCTTCATCACGGTGCCCAAGCCCAATTTGTCGAGGGCTTTTTGGTCCAGGGCCAAATTCTCCAAGCCCCAACGAATTTGCTCGCCGTTCATGACTTTGCCTTTGCCAAAACGCTCTTGCGCGCGGCGAACACCTTCCACAGCCAAAGCGGCGCTGACCAAGCCACGGTTGTAGAGCGTGGTGCCCACTTCTTCGACAGGACCTGTGCCTTGCTTTTTGCCATGGACGACAGACTTGATGTCCGCGATGACTTTGCCGCCTTCGCCTGTGGCGACCAAACCGTTGTAGCCCTTGGCAGCTTCGCCCACGTCTTTGACGTCGGGTTCAGCAGCGGACCACCACACGCCATACATTTTTTCGCGCGGGTAACCGGTGGCCACAGCTTCTTTCAAAGCGGCAGAGTTCATGACGCCCCAGCCCCACAACAACACGTAGTCAGGACGGGCTTGACGCACTTGCAACCACGTGGCTTTTTGTTCCACGCCAGGTGCTGTCACGGGCAAGAGTTGCAAATCGAAACCTTGAATCTTGGCGCGCTCTTGCAACAGAGGGATGGGCTCTTTGCCAAACGGGCTGTCGTGATACACCAAGGCAATTTTCTTGCCCTTGATGTTGCCGCCTTCTTTCTTGGTGATCAGCTGCATGATGATGTCAGCGCCAGACCAATAGGTGCCTTGCAAGGGGAAGTTCCACTTGAACACTTGACCGTCACTGGACTCTGAACGGCCATAGCCGCCAGTGATCAATGGGTTTTTGTCTGTGGGTGCTTTTTCGGTCAACGCGAAAGTAATGCCCGTTGACAAAGGCTGGAACACGCCGCCTTGTGATTTGCCCTTCAGGCGCTCGTAACACTCCACACCACGGTCTGTGGCGTAGGCGGTGTCGCACTCTTCGTAGGTGATCTTGACGCCGTTGATGCCGCCATCGCGTGTGTTGATCAACTTCAGGTAATCCACATAGGCGTTACCCCATGGCACACCGTTGGGTGCATAAGCGCCCGTGCGGTAAGGCAGCACAGGGAAGAACTGCTCTTTGGCTTGCGCCTGAGCGGATGTCGTGACCAAGGCGCTGGTCATGCCCGTGGCAGCCACGGCAACAGCCAACATGAGGGAACGAATTGTCATTGAAGTCTCCTTAGAAAAATTTATGCGAACACCAGAAAAATAACTCAGTGTGGGAAAGGCCACAAGCGCAGCTTTTGCTTGCCCATGCTCCACAACTTGGCCAAGCCGTGAGGCTCGACGATCAAGAACCAAACAATCAAGGCACCGAAGATCATTTGCTCAGCATGTGTGAGCGCGGCGGTGCTGACGGGTATGCCGACCAAGTCACCCAACCAAGGCAAGGCGTGGTTGATGATGACGGGAAGAATCACGATGAAGCCCGCGCCAAAGAAACTGCCCATGATGGAGCCCATGCCGCCCAAGATGACCATGAACAGCAGCTGGAACGAACGGTCCACCGAGAACGCCGCAGGCTCCCAAGAACCGAGGTACACAAAGGCCCACAAAGCGCCAGCCACCCCCACGATGAACGAGCTCACCGCAAAGGCGCTGAGCTTGGCGTACATGGGGCGAATGCCGATCACCGCAGCGGCCACGTCCATGTCGCGAATGGCCATCCACTCGCGGCCGATGGCGCCACGCACCAAGTTTTTGGCCAACAAGCCAAACACCACCAAGAAGCTCAAGCAGAAGATGTACTTCTCAAACGGGGTGTTGATGGAGAAACCAAACACCTGCAAGTCAGACACCGAGGCCGTGCCCGAAGCCGAGTCGTTGGTGAACCACTTGATACGCAAGAACGCCCAGTCGCAGAAAAACTGCGCCGCCAGCGTAGCCACCGCCAAGTACAAGCCCTTCACACGCAAACTGGGAATGCCAAAGAACATGCCCACCAAGGTGGCAAAGAAACCGCCCATGAGCAAGGCCACGATGAGCGGCATGCCTTCAATGCGCACAAAGAAGTTGTAGGCGGCATACGCGCCGACCGCCATGAACGCGCCTGAGCCCAAAGAGATCTGACCGCAATACCCCACCAAGATGTTCACCCCCAAAGCGGCGAGCGACAAGATGAGGAAAGGAATCAAAATCGCACGCAGCATGTATTCGTCTGCGAGCATGGGCACGCCAATGAAGGCGAAGGCGATGAGCAACAACACGCCAATGCGGTCTTGCGTGATCGGGAAGATCTGTTGATCTGCCTTGTACGTCGTTTTGAATTGACCGTTTTCTCTGTAAAACATGATTCTTTTCCTTACACGCGGTCGATGATTTTTTCGCCAAACAAGCCTTGCGGACGCACCAACAAGAAGCCCAAGGCCAAGACATACGCGAACCAAATTTCAATGCCGCCGCCCACATAAGGGCCGAGGAACACTTCAGACAATTTCTCGCCCACACCAATGATCAAGCCGCCGATGATGGCGCCGGGCACCGAAGTCAAGCCGCCCAAAATCACCACAGGCAACGCACGCAAAGCCACCGTGGAGAGCGAAAACTGCACGCCAAGCTTGGAGCCCCAAATCATGCCGGCCACCAACGCCACCACACCGGCCACGCACCAAACGATGACCCAAATGCGGTTGAGTGGAATGCCAATGGATTGGGCCGCTTGGTGGTCATCCGCCACCGCACGCAGTGCACGACCGGTGGTTGTTTTTTGGAAAAACACACTGAGCAAGGCCACCAAACCAGCGGCGATGAAAGCGGCCACCAAGTCTTCTTGGTTGATCATGATGCCGCCATCAAAGGTGGACTCCATCAGCATCCAAGGTTCTTTGGGCATGCCCACATCGATCTTGTAAATGTCGCTGCCAAAGATGGACTGACCCAAGCCATCGAGGAAGTAGGTGATGCCCAAGGTGGCCATCAACAAGGTGGTGCCTTCTTGGTTGACCAAGTGACGCAACACCAAGAACTCAATCACCCAAGCCACGACAAACATCACCGCCGCGGCGCCAGCAAAAGCCAACAGGTTGACGAGTACAAAGTTGTCGATCCCCGTCAGCGCTGGAATCCATTCGCCAAAGCGGGCCATGGCCAACGCAGCAAACAGCACCATCGCGCCTTGGGCGAAGTTAAAGACACCCGAGGCCTTGTAAATCAGCACAAAGCCGAGGGCCACCAACGAATACAACATGCCAGCCATCAGGCCGCCAAAGAGGGTTTCAAGAAAAAATGCCATGTTCTTGTCCTTAGTGAGAAGTGCCGAGGTAGGCGCTGATGACCTCCTCGTTGTTGCGCACCTCATCGGGGGTGCCGTCGCCGATCTTCTTGCCGTAGTCGAGCACGACGACGCGATCAGAAATATCCATCACCACGCCCATGTCGTGTTCGATCAACACGATGGTGGTGCCGAACTCGTCGTTCACGTCCAAGATGAAGCGACACATGTCTTGCTTCTCTTCCACGTTCATACCGGCCATGGGCTCGTCGAGCAACAACACTTGCGGCTCGAGTGCCAACGCACGACCCAAGTCGACACGCTTTTGCAAGCCATAAGGCAGTTGACCCACGGGGGTTTTGCGGAAGGCTTGAATTTCCAAGAAGTCGATGATGCGCTCGACCTTTTCGCGGTGCGCCATCTCTTCTTGTTCAGCAGGGCCGATGCGCAAGGCTTGCATGAAGATGTTGCTCTTCATCCGCAGGTTGCGACCGGTCATGATGTTGTCGAGCACGCTCATGCCTTTGAACAAGGCCAAGTTTTGAAAGGTGCGCGCAATGCCCATGGTCGCCACTTGGTGGCTGTCCATGTGGCCGAAGGTTTCACCACGGAAGGTGATGGAGCCCTCTTGCGGCGCATACACGCCGTTGATGCAGTTGAGCATGGAGCTCTTGCCCGCACCGTTAGGGCCAATGATGGCGCGCACTTCGTGCTCTTTGACGTTGAACGAAATGTCGGTCAAGGCTTTCACGCCACCGAAGCGCAGGCTGATGTTTTTGACGTCGAGGATGACGTCGCCGATTTTTTTGCTCATGCTGCTTTCCCCACAGGCGCGAAGGTTTTGGCGTCAGACAACTTGAGCGTGGCGCTCACGCTGCCGGTGCGGCCGTCTTCAAACTTCACCACGGTTTCAATGAATTGCTCGGTCGCGCCGTTGTACAGAGCGCCGACCAAGGCGTCGTATTTTTCAGCGATGAAGCCGCGACGCACTTTGTTGGTACGGGTGAGTTCACCGTCGTCTGCATCGAGTTCTTTGTGCAACACGAGGAAGCGGCTCACTTGGCTGCCGGCCAACAGTTCGTCAGCGGCCAAATCAGCGTTGACCTTTTCGACGCACTCTTTGATCAGACCGTACACCTCGGGCTTTTGCGCCAAATCGGTGTAGCCCGCGTAGGGCAAGTTGCGGCGCTCCGCCCAGTTGCCCACGGCATCAAAGTCGATGTTGATCATCACGCACACTTTTTCGCGTTGGTCGCCGTAGGCCACCACTTCTTTGATGTGCGGGAAGAACTTGAGTTTGTTCTCGACGTACTTAGGCGCAAACATGGCGCCGTCGTTGGCCCCGCCTTTGATGCGGCCCACGTCTTTGACGCGGTCAATGATCTTCAAATGGCCATGGGCATCCAAGAAGCCGGCATCGCTGGTGTGGTACCAGCCGTCTGCGGTCAGCACTTCAGCGGTGGCGGCGTCGTTCTTGTAATAGCCTTTGAGCAAGCCAGGCGACTTGACCAAGATTTCGCCGTTGTCGGCGACCTTGATTTCCACGCCAGCGCAAGGCACACCCACAGTGTCAGCACGCGCTTCGTGGTCGGGCTGCAGGCAGACGAACACGGCGGTTTCGGTGGAGCCATACAGCTGCTTCAAGTTCACGCCGATGGAACGGTAGAAGCTGAACAAGTCTGGACCAATCGCTTCACCCGCGGTGTAGGCCACGCGCACGCGGCTCATGCCAAGGTTGTTGCGTAGCGGCCCGTACACAAAGAAGTTGCCCAAGGTGTAGAGCAAGCCACCCAGCAAGCCAATCGATTGGCCAGCCATTTTGGTGGGGCCATATTTGCGAGCCACATCCATGAAGTAATGGAACATGCCGCGCTTGATGGCTCCGGCGTCTTCCATGCGAATCATCACGCTGGTGAGCAAGCCTTCAAACACGCGGGGTGGCGCGAAGTAATAAGTGGGGCCGACTTCTTTCAAGTCGATGGTGACGGTGGCGGCAGATTCGGGGCAATTCACCACATAACCGCAGTACAACCACTGCGCGTAGCTGAAGATGTTTTGGCCAATCCATGCGGGTGGCAAATAGGCCAACACGTCTTCTTCAGACGTGAGCTTGTCAAACTTCGCACCGGCTTCGGCACGGTTGATCAGTGAGTCATGCGTGTGAACCACGCCTTTGGGATTTCCCGTGGTGCCAGAGGTAAAGAACATGGCGCCCACATCCTTCGCGTTGGCCTTCTCCACCTCGGCACGGAAGAACGCGGGATGTTGCTTGGCATACACCTCACCTGCGGCCAACAGTTCATCGAGCGACGCCAAGCCAGGCTCGTCGTACTTGCGCAGACCACGCGGATCATCAAAAAAGATGTGTGCAATTTGTGGGCATTGCTCGCGAATTTCGAGCAACTTGTCGACCTGCTCTTGGTCTTCCACCACGCAGAAACGCACTTCGGCATTGTTGAGGGGGAACACGCATTCGGGCCCCGCTGCGTCTTGGTACAAAGGAATTGGAATCGCGCCCAACGACTGCGCCGCCAACATCGTGGCGTACAGGCGAGGACGGTTAGAGCCCACCACCACCAAATGCTCACCGCGCGTCAAGCCGGCTTGATGCAAGCCGCACGCCATACGTTCCACCAAACGGGCCATGTCCGCCCAAGTGGTGGTTTGCCAAATGCCGTATTCCTTCTCGCGCATGGCGGGAGCCTCGGGGCGCTCGCTGGCATGCTGGAGTAACAGTCGGGGGAACGTGGTCTGCATTCCGAGTCCTTGTTCAAGTGTTCTATGTCGACGAATGTGGCTGTCTCGTTTGAGACGAGATCATCCTGTTGGGCGCGATCGTAGGACTATGTTTGACGCCAAGTTGTCGTTTCGACGACAATTTAGGGTAGACACCTACAAGGACTTACCCGAGTCTTACCTCTCAAAACGATAGTGATAACTTAGGACTGCCATGGCGACAGAATCCAGTGTTTTTCAGCGACGTCGCGCGCCCAGCGTGGCTGAAACCAAGCAAATCCCTTGGCTGGCGTTGCTCACGTCGGACGAGCGTGCGCGCATCACGCCTCAGTTGGTGGTGAGTGACCCGATGCCTGGTGATTACGTATGCCGCATGGGCCGCTCAGCGACGTTCTGGTTTGGTGTGATCGAAGGTTTGCTGAAGATGAGCACCGACAGCGCGAGTGGTCGCACCATCACGTACACCGGTGTGCCACCGGGAGGCTGGTTTGGCGAAGGCACGGCCATCAAACGCGAGCCCTACCGTTACAACATCATGGCGCTGCGCCGCAGCGTGGTGGCGGGGTTACCGATCGACACTTTCCATTGGCTGCTCGATAACTCCATTGGCTTTAACCGATTTGTGATGAACCAACTCAATGAGCGCTTGGCGCAGTTCATCGAAGCGCGTGAGATTGATCGCTCGAACAGCCCCGATGTGCGCGTGGCGCGTAACTTGGCAGCGTTGTTTAACCCGACCTTGTTCCCTGGGGTGGGAGAGATGCTGCGCATCACCCAGCAAGAGTTGGCATATTTGGTGGGACTGTCACGTCAGCGGGTGAATGTGGCGCTCAACACGCTGCAAGAGCAAGGCGCGATTCGCATTGAGTACGGCGGCATGCGCGTGCTTGACTTGACCGCCCTACGCGCCTACGGCACAACGACCTGAGCGGCAAATGCTGGGCCGCCACTCGTTAAACTCATCGCCTTACTTGCACCGCTTATGTCAGACACATCTCAAGACCTCACACGACTCAACAAACGCATGGCCGAACTTGGGCTTTGCTCACGCCGCGAGGCCGACGCGTGGATTGAGCAAGGCTGGGTCTTGGTCAATGGCCGCCCTGCTGAAATGGGCGTGAAAGTTGGCCCGAATGATCGCGTGGAAATTGACCCACGCGCCAAAGGTCATCAAGAAACGCAAGTGACCATCCTGCTGCACAAGCCCATGGGCTATGTGAGCGGCCAAGCCGAGGACGGCCACGAACCCGCCATCACACTGATCCATGGCCGCAGCCACTGGCGCGAAGACACTTCGAAAAACCGCATTCAACCCTCGCAACTGCGCGGCTTGGCCCCTGCCGGTCGCTTGGACATCGACTCGGTGGGCTTGCTGGTGTTGACGCAAGACGGCCGCGTGGCCCGCCAGTTGATTGGCGAAGACAGCCACATGGAAAAAGAATACTTGGTGCGCGTGACCTACCAAGGCGAAGCCCTGAATGTGCAAAAAGTATTTCCACGCGAGCAACTGGCACGCCTGCGCCATGGCCTGAGCCTAGACGGCAAGCCCTTGAAGCCGGCCCAAGTGGAATGGCAAAACCCCGAGCAACTGCGCTTTGTATTGACCGAGGGTAAAAAGCGCCAAATTCGCCGCATGTGCGAGCAAGTGGGCTTGCTGGTGGTGGGGCTCAAGCGCATCCGCATGGGGCGCGTGGTGCTGGGCAATTTGCCTGTGGGACAGTGGCGCTATTTAGGCGCCCACGAACGATTCTGAGCGAGGCGAAGCACTCTCTTTTGCTAACTCTTGAAATTTTGGCCAACGCCCCACATCTTGGGGCGTTGTTTTTTGTAATTTAGTTTTTGAAACCATGACCAAACAAACCCATTCCTTCCAAGCCGAAGTCTCGCAGCTGCTGCACCTTGTCACGCACTCGCTGTATTCCAACAAAGAAATCTTCTTGCGCGAATTGGTGTCTAACGCCTCTGACGCCTGTGACAAGCTGCGCTACGAAGGCCTGAACAACGATGCTTTGTTTGAAGGCAACGCCGACCTCGAAGTGCGTGTGAGCTTTGACAAAGATGCCCGCACCCTGACCATTGCCGACAACGGCATTGGCATGAGCCAAGAAGAAGCCATTGCCCACCTCGGCACGATCGCCAAGAGCGGCACGCGCGAGTTCATGGGCAAGCTCAGCGGCGACCAAAAAACCGATGCCAAAGACCAAGGCGCCTTGATTGGCCAGTTTGGCGTGGGCTTTTACTCGGGCTACATCGTGGCCGACCGCATCACGGTCGAGTCGCGCCGTGCAGGCTTGAAGGCCGAGGAAGGCGTGCGCTGGAGCAGCACGGGCACGGGCGACTTTGAGGTGGAGACCATCACCCAAGCCGAGCGCGGCACCAAGATCATCTTGCACCTGCGTGACGATGCCGAGGAATACTTGAGCGCATGGAAGCTCAAGTCGGTCATCAACAAATACTCAG
>Ga0213920_1000767_pt1 | contig 21005 bp, 18 predicted proteins | sample McNCre1117MG_FD_161054 | JGI IMG/M metagenome (GOLD analysis project Ga0213920, IMG submission 161054) | Freshwater microbial communities from McNutts Creek, Athens, Georgia, United States - 11-17 MG | ecosystem: Environmental > Aquatic > Freshwater > Creek | place: USA: Georgia | collected...
GCAGCACGATTTTGCAGGTGGCTTCAAAGTATGTCGGAACCCCATATGTCTTCGGTGGCGAAACTCCAGCAGGTTTCGACTGTTCTGGCTTCGTAGCCTTTGTCTTCTCGCAGTTTGGTGTTGACCTGCCTCACTCGGTGCATGGCCAAAACCGCTTGGGAATCTTGATTAAGCCTGAGGATGCCGTTCCTGGCGACCTGGTTGTTTTCGATGATTTGAGCCACGACGGAATCTATGCCGGCAATGGAAACTTTTATCACTCGCCACGCCCTGGCGACGAGGTGAAACTCGCGCCGATCTTCACCAGCAACATTCACTTTGTGCGATTGGCAACCAAGTAGACCGCGAAAACGGTTTGATAACGGTTCGTTAAAACTTCGTAAAACACCCCCACAATAGGTCGCCCCTGGCTGTTCTCGGCCATACTCTGACTTCAGTAGCAGTTATCGATTGGAGTGGCGATGCGCCTGAAGTGCCCATGTCAATCTATAAATGTTGCCCAACAACAACTTGATAGCTAATCGCGTCGCCATTCATGGCGGCGCGTTTTTTTATTTGAGAGGGATTTGATGCGGACGTTGGTTCTGAACGCGGGCTATGAACCGCTGGCAGTGGTTTCGTTTAAGCGCGCACTCATACTGGTCTTGAATAACAAGGCAACCGTGTTGGCCGGCGCGGCAGAGGCCACGGTTCACTCGGCGCATGAAGAGTATGAGCTTCCATCGGTGATTCTGCTTTCGCGCTATGTGCGCATCCCCGGAAGTCGCAATGTTCCGGTTTCTCGTCGAGGTGTGCTTCGTCGAGACGGCCACGCGTGCGCATACTGCTCTCGACCGGCCAACACAATTGATCATGTGCAACCGCGTTCAAAGGGTGGCCGTGACACCTGGGAAAACCTGGTCGCCTGTTGTTTCGCGTGTAACAACCGAAAGGGTGACAAGACTCTCGGCGAATTGGGTTGGAAGCTGAGTTTCACTCCAAAAATGCCGAGCGGGTCGGTCTGGAGTGTTCGTGGAACCGAGCGACTCGAACCAGATTGGAACCCGTACTTGCAGGCGGCCTAGCCGGCTGATGAAAAACGTGCCCCCGAGAAGAATCGAACTTCCGCACATGGTTTAGGAAACCACTGCTCTATCCACTGAGCTACGAAGGCGTGAACTTCAAATATACGCGCATTCCAACCGGTCAATTTTGGCAAGCCTAAGTCGATTGTGAATCACAAAAAGTTAGGGTTTAACCATGGTTGATAACGTGGTTTTCGGTGGTCGAATTTCCCGTGCGCGGTGGGATGCCTGGCGGGAAGAAATTTCTGCGATTGGCGTCACGAATCCGCTGATTAACTTCGAAACCAATACCTTCGGTCAAATTGACCTCGAACGAAGCCACCCTGGCGGTTTTTCGCAGTTCGTAACCGGCCGCCCGACTCTGCTGTCAAACCTGGTTAGAGACCCACTAGCTTATTCGCGAGCCTTGGCCGCCGCGAGACGAATAAGTGCCAAAGCTGATCGCCTGCACAAAGATTTCGGCCTCAACACTCTTTATCTTTTGGGCGGTTTAGCCAACTTTGAGGCAGACGGCTTCGACCTCAACGAACCGATTTTGCTTTGGCCAATCACTCTCGAAAAAAAGGGTGATGACTATGAACTTCTCAAATCAGGGAGCCCGATCGTAAACCCGGCTTTTGTCGACTCGCTCGAGGTTTGCTATGGGATCAAACTGAATGAGGCCGAACTGTTGGCCCGCCAGAATGAGAGTTCTGACCTGGTTCCGGTCACCGTTCTCAACTATCTGGCAAATCTAACCAGCGAAAAAGCCAAACTCGACCTAAGGCGCATCCTTGTAATCGGAAACTTCACGGTTGCCCCGACGCACATGTTGCGAGACTTCGTCGCAGCTGACACCAGCCTTTTGGGCCAGCTCGCCGGAGAGCCGCAGGATGGTTTGCCTGAGGTGGAGGCCTCGGAAATGCTGTTTGTCGCCGATGCAGATGCAACGCAGGTGCGAATAGCGGCAAGAGCTCTTGCGGGGCAAAGTTTTGCCGTGGAAACACTGCCCGGTTGCGGTTACCTTCAGACGGTAGTGAACACGCTAGGTGTCTTGGTCGACGCCGGCAAAAACGTGGCCGTGGTTGCTCCTCGACGTCAAACCCTGAACGAGCTGGCCGATAGGCTTTCGGCTACGGGCCTCGCAGGTTTAGGCGTTCGCGCGCACTCCACCTGGGTCGACGTTGTGGCTGGCATCTCGCGAAGCGAAAAGGCTCAGCCAGTCGATCTGGCCGCAGCCAGGGGGCGGCGTCTGGCTGCAGAGCAAGAACTGGATGCCTATTTCAAGGCCCTAGACCGCAAGGTTGAGTCGCTCGGTGTGTCAATTTCAGACATCTTGCGTGAGCTTTCAGCGCTCAGCGCTATGCCTCACCCTCCGGTGACCAACGCAAGAATCGATGCCAAACACCTGACCGACCATCTCGACCGCAGCAACGCGATCACACTCTTGGCCGAGGCCGAAGAGTTGGGTGAATTCAAGTTTGGCCCGCAAGACACTGCCTGGTATCAAGCCCAATTTGACTCGCCTGGCGAGGTGGCTCAGGCCATTGCTTTGGCTAAAAAGCTTCGCGATGACTCGTTTCCAAATCTTTCGGCTCAGCTTGCCGACTTCATCGCGAGTGTCAATTTCAAGCCAGCGAACTCGGTTGAGGATTTTGGCGTTTACCTCAAGTTGTTCATGGGGGTTCGTGAGACCCATGATCGCTTCGTATCGGATGTGTTCGACCGCCCGCTGACCGAACTGATCGCAGCCACGGCACCGCGCAAAGGCGTAGACAAGGCAGATCGCACCAAGATGTCTGGTGTGAATCGTCGTCGGTTGAAGAAGTTGGCCAAGGACTATCTGCGTCCCGGAATGCACGTCGCCGACCTACATGTTTCTTTGCTGGAAATCCAACACCAGCGTGAGCTATGGCAGCGATACTCGTTGAGCCCGATTAGCCCTCAGGTTCCTGCCGGAATTAACGACGCGCAAGTTGCTTATCAATCGTTTGTCGCTGACCTTGAGGCCATTCAGAGGCATCTGGATCCAGAATCAACTGAAGTGCCACTCATGAAGCTCGAACTCGACAAGTTGAAGCTCAAGCTGCAATCGCTGGCGGAGGACACGGATGCGTTGGCCAACCTTGGCGACCGCGCCATGCTTGCCGGCCAACTGCGCTCATCGGGGCTAGGTCAGCTGGCTAGAGACCTTGGTCGCCTGCACACTCCTAAAGACCGTCTTGCCGTCGAGTTAGATCTTGCCTGGTGGCAATCGGCTCTCGAGTATGCCTTGGCGCAAGATTCGACAATCCTTGGATACTCAGCCGATCGGATCAGCGCCAATGAAGAGGCTTTCCGGTTGGCCTACGAGAATCAAATTGAACTCGGAGCCAAGCACCTGGCGAAGAAACTTGCCGATGCTTGGCACGCAGCTTTGGCTAAACATCCGATTGAGGCTCAATCACTAAAAGACTTGCTGAAGCGTGGGGCCGCCTCGTTTGCTGAACTAGAGGTGGCTGCGCCCTCGATCGTTCCGACGATCGCTCCGGTGAGATTGCTCTCGCCTTATGAAGTTTCTGGAAACCTAGGCGATGGCATTGACGTGCTGTTGGTTTTGGATGCTGCTGGATCGACCATCGCCGAAAACCTAGGGGCCATTCGCCGCAGCGCTCAGGTTATCGCCTTCGGCGACGATGCCATTGCAATGCCGACCGGTTTCGAGATTGAACCTCGGGCCATACCCCTCGGTCGCGAGTTGCAAACGGCATCGGTTTTTCAAGAGGTCCGTCGCATTTTCGGCTCTGAGGTCTTGCGTCACAGCTATCGCACTACCAGCCAGGCCTTGGCCAGCCTGATAAATCGCGAGTTCTATCAAAACCGCATCGAGTTCGAGCCGAGTGCCGCAGAATATCTCGGCGAGAAGACCTACAACCTTGATTTGGTGCTGGCAGAAAATCGTGCCAGTTCGACCATTGAAGGAGCAACCGAAAGCCTAGATGCCGAGGTTGAACGGGCGGTTGAACAGGTCTTTCACCATGCCACCTGGCACCCTCAGGATTCCCTGCTCTTGGCGAGTGCCTCTGCGGTTCATGCCGAGCGAGTTCGAACTGCCGTTCGCGAGGGTCTGAAGAAGCGCCCTGAGCTGGCCGAATTTTTCCACAGTCACGGCCGTGAAATGTTTGAAGTCTTGGCCATTGCTGACCTAACCCATCGCAATGCCGATCGCGTGATCTTCTCGATTGGTTTCGGCCGAACCTCCCACGGTGCGGTGCTGTCAAACTTTGGTCAACTGAGTGAACCCGAGGGCCGTCGCGCATTAGCCAATCTTTTGGTTAGCGCCCGCCGAGAAATCACGGTGATTTCTTGTTTCGCGGCCGAGGACATCCCTGAAGATCGTCTGAGCAATGGCGCGCTGTTGCTGAGGGATCTGCTGTTGGCGGCACACTCGACTCCTGAACCAACAGATTCTCAACCAGACCCGATGCTCAATGACCTTGCTCTGAGACTAAAGAAACTTGGGGCTCGCGTGGATGAAAGTCTGTCTGCGACCTTGCCGCTCGTAGTCAGCTATGCCAAGCAGGCGGCGGTTATTGAGCCGGACTGGTCGCTCAAGGGATTGAACCGAAGTGAGAAATTCAGGATTCGACCTGGATTGCTCAAGGCCTTGGGTTGGAACTACATTCGCGTGCACAGCTTCGAGCTATTTTCAGATCCACAGGCCGTAGCCTTGCGCATCGCCGAACAACTGGGAATGCAGATTTCAAAGCGCCCAACGCCTCTGTTCGACCCTGCCGATCGAGCTTTTGAAGACTCGGATGCTGCCTGGGGTGATCGCTCAGACTCTAATGATGCGCGCCTGCGCGGAGACAAGCCACCGCACTGGGGTTAGGTTCTAATCGCTCTTTTTGCTGGTTGAACCCGAGTCATTTCGATAAAAACCGCTGCCTTTAAAGGTGACGCCAACTTTTCCAAACACCTTACGAAGTTCGCCGCCACATTCTGGGCACTTAGTCAGAGCGGCTTCAGCAAAAGACTGCTGAACATCGAATGCGTGTTCGCACTGCTTACAGACATATGAGTAGAGGGGCATGCTTCTAGTTTAACCGGTCGTTGAAGAAGGTGACATTAGTCGGGGTCACGACCGCGTCGACCGGCTTGTCATGAGGTTCGGCTGGCACTGATTCAAGCAATTCATCGTCGAAAACGACAGCCACTACCGGAGCCAGCGACTCAATTTCTGCCAATGCGCGATCATAAAAACCTTTGCCCTTGCCGAGTCTTTGACCACTGCTGTCAATCGCTAGGGCTGGCACGAAAATGAGATGTGCGTTTGACAGGGAGGCCGCTTGACCAACAGGTTCGGCAAATCCAAAGATTCCGGTTTGGGTTTCACCTTCAAATCTCACCCAGTCCAGGTTGCCATCCGGTTTTGAAATTGGAACTATGACTTCAATTTCATTTTCGATTGCCCAGTCGATAAAAAGCTCTGTGTCTGGCTCGTCACCATAGGCCAGATAGCAGGCGATTTTGCTCGCTCCCTTGGCGAGGCATAGCTCGGCCATCTGAACGCAAAGTGCGCGAGCCATGTCTGCGTCCAAGCCGCGGCCAGTTCTGCGAAGTTTCAATTCGCCTCGCAATTGGCGTTTCTGCTCATCGATGGCATTCATGGGACTAATCTTGCCATCGTGCCCACCACTTTTTCTCTCACCCACGGCGATGTGACTCTGCGCCTTCTGCGTCAGCGGGATGCCAAGGCGCTGCAACGGCTAATCCTGGGCAACCGAGAGTGGCTCAGGCCATGGGAGGCGACCAACCCATACGGGCCAAATTCCTTCGACATCAAGTCGATGGTCAGGGGTTTGATTCGCCAACTCGATAATCAGACCGGCCTGCCATTCGTTATGGAATATCGGGGTGAACTTGTAGGTCAGCTAAACGTTGCAAACATCCTCTATGGTTCGGTCTCGAGCGCAGTGATTGGCTATTGGGTAGTTCCCGAAGTCGCTGGGCGAGGGGTGACCCCGACTTCGGTCGCATTGGCAACTGACTATTTATTCGCTGCCGTGGGCTTGCACAGAGTCGAAATCGACATCAGGCCTGAGAACTTGGCATCACTAAGAGTGGTTGAGAAACTGGGCTATCGCTTCGAGGGCTTGAAGGAGCGATACATTCACATCAATGGTGCCTGGCGTGATCATTTCGTCTTTGCCCTCACTCAGGAAGAAGTGCCAGGCGGGGTCTTGAATCGTTGGATCAAGGGCGTGGTCCCGGCGCAAAACTACCCATACAAGGATGAAAGCGCCTCTCGAATTAAACACACCGAATTAAATGCCGATGAGATGGGCAGCTAGCTCATATCTTTGAAGTATGAACTTCGAAGGATTCGGCGGCTTGGCCCTTGCAGTGGTGGCTGGGCTATGGCTCATGGTCTTCGTTCCATCATGGTTCAAGCGTGCGCAAGACCGTGACCGTGGTGTCTTAAATGAACGAGCGCGCGGCTCAAAAACTAAGCGAAATCAGACCTCGGGTCGACGCCCTTCGGTGGATAACTTTGCTGCACTGGCGAGAGAGTATGCAGCCGAGCAAGAACCATTGAAGGTAGAAGAATCGAACGGTCGAGGATGGGTTCGCACCGAACTTCCCGAACCGAAGATGGCCAAGGGAACCCTCGAAGTGGTTCAACTGGCCGAAGTTTCGACACTGGATTCGGCACGTGAGCAGGCTGCCGCCCGCAAGCTAGAACAGCACGAGCTCGATGAAATTCTTCGTCGCAGACGCGCGAACGGCTAGTGCTTAATTAGCTCAACTCGCTAGACTGAAAAAGATTTCACAATCCCCCCGAATTTAAAGGATCAACATCATGGGCATTTTCGATAGCGCAAAGAAGCTATTTGCTAAGAACGCAAAGAACTTTGCTAAGGACGCTGGCAAGCTTGCAGCCGAGGTAGTAGACGAGGCCGCAAAGGTAACCGCAGACCTAGAGAAGCAGGTTGAGAAGCAGGTCGCCGCCGCCGAGAAGAAGGTGGCAGCAGCCGCCAAAACTGTTGAGAAGAAGGTAACCGCTACTGCGAAGACCGCTTCGAAGGCAACTCAGGCTGCAACCAAGACCGCGGGCACCGCAGTCAAGAAGGTCGCTAAGACCGCTGCTAAGACGACCGCTAAGGCAGCTGCTCCAAAGCCAGCCGCAAAGAAGCCAGCGGCTAAGACCACTGCCGCTAAGCCTGCAGCAAAGACCACCGCGGCAAAGCCTGCTGCAAAGCCAGCCGCTAAGCCAGCCGCTAAGCCAGCCGCTAAGCCAGCCGCTAAGCCAGCCGCAAAGACCACTGCTGCTAAGACCACCGCAGCAAAGCCTGCCGCAAAGCCTGCCGCAAAGCCTGCCGCGAAGACCACCGCGGCAAAGCCAGCTGCCAAGCCAGCTGCTAAACCAGCTGCCAAGAAACCAGCAGCTAAGTAACTAGATGCGAAAAAACCCGCCACTTTGAAAGTGGCGGGTTTTTTCATTTCAACTATTTTTCAGTTACCCAGGCACAGGCTTGCTTGAGGGTTGGGTGCTGGAACTTGAAACCAGTTTGCAGCAGGCGGTCTGCGGTCATGTTTTGACTGCAAAGCAGCAACTCAACCGCTGCCTCACCGATGAATGCCTTCAAAGCAAATGTCGGCACAGGGATGAAGCTAGGGCGTTTCAACTCTTTTGCCAAGGCCTTGACGATTTGCCCGCAGGTAGCAGGCTCTGGAGCGGTTAGGTTATAGGCGCCTTTTGCCGAAGGTGTGTTGATCAGGTGGATGATGGCAGCCGCCTCATCGGGTTGAGAAATCCAGGCCCACCACTGCTTTCCTGAACCAAGTGGACCACCGATGCCAAGCTTGATTAGCGGCAAAAGTCGGCCAAGTGCGCCAAGTTGCCTTGACATCACCATCGTTGTTCGGGCGAGAACCACTCTGACTTCAGTGGGCGCCTTTAGCGCTTCCTGTTCCCAGGCGTTTGCCAAGTCACTCAGGAAGCCCTTGCCCTTGGGTGCCGATTCACTCAGAATCTTGTCGCCACTGTCGCCATAAAATCCCGACGCCGAACCGCTCACAAAAACCTTGGGCTTTTGCTTGGCTGTCTGCATCGCCTGCACCAGGGTGCGCGTTGAATCTAGGCGTGAGTTCACAATTTCTTGCTTGTATTTGGCGGTCCATGGGATTTTTCCGGTAGTAGCTCCGGCCATGTTCACCACCGCGTCCACGGTATCCATCACTCCTGGTTGAATGAACCCGCTTGTGGGATTCCATTCAACCTCGTTGGCCGCCACCGCTTTGCGACGAACCAATCTAAGTGCCTCGTGCCCCTGAGATTCGAGCTGTCGAATAACTTCGCTGCCGACGAGGCCGGTGGCTCCTGAAATTAATACGCGCATTTTTAGTTGAATTCCTCTGGGTTCGGTCCGGTGCGGAAGCCGGAATCCAAGGTTGCGATTGCCGCCATGTCGTTGTCATCCAAATTGAAATCGAAAACCGAAATGTTCTCGATCAAACGCTCTGGATGCGAGGTTTTTGGAATCACCAGGTTGCCCAGCTGAACATGCCAACGCAAGATGACCTGCGTCGGAGTTTTAGCATGCTTGTTGGCGATATCTACGATCACTTTTTCGTTGTGAAAGCGGCCGCGAGCCAGTGGTGACCAAGCCTCGGTGGCGATCCCATGAGAGCTGTTGTAGGCCCGAAGTTCTGGCTGCTGCAATGCCGGGTGGAGTTCGACCTGATTCAAGGCCGGAACCACGCCACCGGCTTCGATAAGCCTGTGCAAATGCATCGGGTGGAAGTTCGAAACCCCGATGCCCTTGACCTTGCCGAGGGTCAAGGCGTGTTGAAAGGCTGCCCAGGTTTCGACAAATTTGTTTTGTGCCGGTGCCGGCCAATGGATCAAAACCATGTCAACGTATTCAATTTCGAGACGTGACAGGCTTTCATCGATTGCCTTCAGCGCCTCGTCGTATCCGTGGTGATCGTGCCAAATTTTGGTGGTCACATAGATTTCATCGCGAGAAATGCCGCTTCGTCGAACGCCTTCGCCAACCTCTTCCTCATTGAGATAGAGAGCGGCGGTGTCAATCCGGCGATAGCCGGTCTCGATGGCCTTTGAAACCACGTTCGCCGTTTCAGTTGGCTCGAGCTTGTAAACGCCGAGGCCGAGCTGGGGGATTTGTTGGCCGTTGTTCAGTTCGATCAACGGCATATTCTTTGGATCGAATGACATTAGTTGCTCCAAGGTCCGAAAACTGGATTCCACTGATTGATCACGCGCTCGCCAATGCAACCTGCTTGATCAAATGGGTCTTGATCAAGTAAACCGGCAAGTTCCTCGAGTGATTCCGCCCTAAAGATAAGTAGTGCACCCGGGTTATCAACCAGAGGCCCACTCGCGAGCATGATTCCCTGGTCTAGTAGCCCCTTCAACCAGGCTCGATGGATCGGGCGAACCTCATCCATGGTCTCTGTGTCAGCGACATAGAAATAGTTGACTGCGTAGGTGTTCATTAGTCCTGCTTCCTTGAAGGTGACATTGTGTCGACGGCCATGATGGCAACCAGTATGGCGCCGACGCCGAAAACTATTGAGACGAGAAAAGCCGAGGTGTTTGAAACCGAGTCAATCGCGATGCCAGAGAGAGCTGCGCCTGCCGAGTAGCCCATAAGCTGCCCGGTGCTTGCCCACCCGTTGGCTTCGGCGGCATCCCCGGCCTTGAGGTTGCCTGCGATCGCTGCCCCAAGGATGCCGAGTGACGGCGCTACCCCTAGCCCAGCAATGAACAGGCAAATTGAAATCCAAATCGGGTTGCCAGGTGAAATCCACAGCAGCAGATAACCGAGCAAAACAACACCGAGCAGCCAGGTCAGCGACCACCGTGACTTGACCCGGTTTCCTAAAAATATGCCGCCAACAATCGAACCGAGCGAAAGCGCACCAATGACCACACCTGCGAGCGCCTTTGGCACGATCGCAACCGTGCCAACCTCAACCCCGCTGAAACCACCAATCAAAAGCAAACCTAAGATTGCCGTGGTCAAAACGATTTTGTTGGTGAGCACGCCACCCATTCGACGATTTGAACTTGGAATGACCATCTGGCTGACTTCTTTGTTTGAGCAGAACCAGATTGCTCCAGTGACCTGAACCAGGGCCATCAAAACCACCACGAAGGCCGTATTTACCTGTGCGGCTAAGACGGTCGCCAGAACTGGGCCGATGACCCAGATGAGTTCCTGTGAGGTTGCATCCAGCGAGTAAACAGCCGGAAGGTCTTTTTTCTTGACCAGGGTCGGATAAATCGTGCGGGCCGCGGTCTGAATCGGTGGCGAGGTTAGACCGACAACCAGTGCAAGCCCGATCATGACAACCGGAGGGGCGTTCAAGAGCCCAATTCCGGCCATTGCCGCTGCACCAATCGAGGCAGTGGTGATTAGCACCCTAGAGGTTCCATAGGTGCCCAGCAGGCGACCCAGAACCGGCCCTGAAATGGCTGCTCCGATGGTGTCAGCGCCTAGCGCAAGGCCGGCCACAGCATAGGAGTGGTGAACGTGTTGAATGTGCATCACGAACGCTAGCGTCATCATGCCGAATGGGAATCGGGCGAAGAGTTGCGATGAGATGACTCGCAGAAAACCTGGTGCTCGGAACAATGCTCCGTAACTACTCATTTTTTAGATCCAACTCGGAAGCCACATGTGAAGGTGCCAATACCAGTAAGGAGTCCAGGTGCCGATCCAGATTGGTAGGAAGAATAGGCTAACCGCAAAAGTCAAACCCAAATAACCGCCCACGCGTCGGATGGCAATCGGCAGTTCATCTCCGCTTCTGGTGTGCACATACATGCGAAGCACATAGACAAGGGCGAGGATCATCCACGGCAAGAACGCGATTGCATAGAACTGGAACACCGTGCGGTTCATGAATGCGAGCCAAGGCAGATAACCACCGGCGATGCCCAACAGGATTAGCCCACCGACCTTGCTCTTTCGGGTCACAAAAAGATAGGTAAGAAATAGCACGGATGCCGCCGCCGGCAACCAGATGAAAGGGTTGCCCAGTGCGGTGATTGCGCTAGAGCAGCCTGTGCTTGAGGTGCAACCGCCCTGGCCGGCAGATAACCCCTCATAGAAAAAGCTCGTTGGTCGAATGTCGAGGAGCCAGGTGACTGGGTTTGAGGCGTAACTGTGGGGAGTGTGTAGGTTGATGTGGAAATTGAAGGCATCCCGGTGATATTGGATTAGCGCCAACAGCGGGTTCGAATCTGATTTTCGGTCATAGCCGCCACCGGTGACCAGCCAGCCAGTCCAGCTGAGCAAATAGACCGCCAATGCGGTTGGAACCAGGATGGTGAAACTAATCGCGGCTTGAATCGCACTTGGAGCCAGCCAGGTCTTCGGCTGCAAGGCTTCGCCATCTGCGAGCAGAGATCTCGCTTGCCGACGTCGCTCGATGGCATCGCTGATCGCAACATAGAGTCCAAATGCAGCTAGAAAGTAGAGCCCGGACCATTTGACCGCCGTGGCAGCCCCGAGCGCTAGCCCGACCGCGAGCAACCAAGGCTGACGCCAGGTGGAGCGGTCCAGTCGCCGATTTTGCAGGTGTTTCAGCAAAAAATAGAAACCGAGCAGTGCGAAAAACATCAGAATTCCGTCGAGCAGCGCCGTTCGGCCTAGCACAATGGCATGCCCATCGATGGCCAAAAGGAAACCGCTGACCAGAGCCCAAACTCGGGTTTGAAAGAGTATTTTCGCAATCAACATGATTAGGCCGACCGAGGCAATGCTCAGGATTGCGACACTGATGCGCCAAGAAAAACTGTTGCTCGGCCCAAAAAGCCACATTCCAAAACCGATGATCCATTTGCCGAGCGGAGGGTGAACTACAAAACTCGGATCGCTCAAAAAAGTGTTGACCTGGCCGGCCTCGAAGGCGGGGTTTGGGTTTTGCGGCCAAGACTTTTCGGCTCCGGTTTTCCAGAGGCTCCAGGCGTCTTTGACGTAATAGGTCTCATCGAACACCAACTTGGCGGGATAACCGAGGTTCCATAGGCGAAGGAAGGCGGCTAGCGCAATGACCAGCCAAGGCGCAGTCAGATTGAATCTGCGACGACTTTTTTCATCAGCCAGGATTCGATTTAGTAATGCAACCACGCCCTAATGCTAGACAATAGAGCGTGCTCATCCTCGCTGCGACTCCCATCGGAAACCTTTCCGACGCTTCACCGCGTCTAGTCGAGCACCTGGTCGGTTCAAAATTCATCGCCGCTGAAGACACTAGAAGCGTGCTCAAGCTGGCCAATTCGCTCGGCATCAAACTAAACGCCCGTCTCTTTAGCCTTCACGAGCACAACGAGGGCGACCGAATTGAGCAGATTCTTGAAATCGCGGCGGATGCCGATGTTTTGGTGGTCAGCGATGCAGGCATGCCAACGGTGAGTGATCCTGGATTCCTTTTGGTTCGTGCCGCGGTTTCGGCAAACATCGAAGTGACCGTCATCCCGGGCCCATCGGCGGTGCTTTCTGCGCTCGCCGTTTCTGGCCTGCCAACCGACCGATTCACCTTCGAAGGGTTTCTGCCGCGAAAAAGTGGCGATCGAAAAAAGGCCTTCGAGGCACTAGTGCGCGAGCCTAGAACCATGGTGTTTTTCGAATCTCCCCACCGAATTCTTGAATCGCTGCAAGACGCTGCTCAGGTGCTCGGTTCCTCCCGGCAGGCCAGCGTCTCGCGCGAACTGACCAAGAAATTTGAGCACACTGAACGCGGAACCCTGGTCGATTTGGTTGAGTGGGCCAAGTCTGAACCTAGGGGAGAGATGGTCTTGGTCATCGCCGGTGCAGAGGCAATCGAAGTCAAGAGCGAAGACCTAGTTCAGCAGGTACTGGCCCTGATCGAAGACGGCGTGGGCCTGAAGCAGGCAGTGGCAGAAATCGCCGGAGCGGCATCGGCCAGCAAAAGTGAGCTCTACCAGTCGGTGCTCGAGGCTCGCAAAGCTTTAAGATAGAAGAATGCCAAACACCAAAGGTCAGTCGTTTTATGTGACGACGCCTATTTTCTACGTCAACGACGCCCCTCACATCGGCCACGCCTACACCGAGGTTGCATCAGACGTTTTGGCGCGTTGGCACCGTCAGCGTGGAGAGCAGAGCTTTTTGCTGACCGGAACCGATGAGCACGGTGAAAAGATTCTTCGCACCGCATCGGCAAACTCGGTTTCGCCGCAGCAGTGGGCAGACAAGTTAGTCGAGCAATCTTGGCTTCCGCTGCTTGAAACCATCGATATTGATAACCAGGATTTCATTCGCACCACCGAACCTCGACACGAAAAGAACGTGCAGAAGTTTCTTCAGCACCTCTATGACACCGGGTTTATTTATCGCGGCGAATTCGAGGGCAACTATTGCGTCGGCTGCGAGGAATATAAGACCGAAGCCGACCTCATGCCTGGCGAGGGGGCTTTTGCCGGGCAGCCGGTGTGCGCCATTCACTCAAAGCCAGTTGAGAAGCTGGCAGAAACCAACTATTTCTTCAAGCTGAGCGAATTCGAGCAGCCACTGCTTGATTTCTATGTCGCAAACCCTAAATTTATTCAGCCAGAGTCAGCTCGAAACGAAGTGGTTTCTTTCGTTCGTCGCGGTTTGACCGATCTGTCGATTTCTCGCTCCAAAGAGAAGTTCGACTGGGGAATCGACATCCCGTGGGATAACAGCCACATCACCTATGTCTGGTTTGACGCTCTGCTGAACTACATCACCGCAATCGGCTATGGCGAAGACTCGGCCGAAGCTAAGGCGCAGTTCGAGTCGCTTTGGCCAGCAACCGTGCAGGTGGTTGGCAAGGATATTCTTCGCTTCCACGCGGTTATTTGGCCTGCGATGCTCATGGCTGCCGGGTTGCCACCGGCGAAGCAGGTCTTTGGTCACGGTTGGCTGCTTGTCGGCGGCGAGAAAATGTCGAAGTCGAAGCTGACCGGAATCGCGCCAAGCCAGATCACTGACACCTTTGGTTCTGACGCATTCCGCTATTACTTCATGAAGGCGATTGCCTTTGGCCAAGATGGCTCCTTCTCTTGGGAAGACCTCTCGGCGCGCTATCAGGCCGAATTGGCAAACGGTTTCGGAAACTTGGCTTCGCGTGTAGTCGCGATGATTCACCGATATTTCGATGGCGTGCTTCCGGCTCAGGGTGAATCAACCGACGACGACCTCAAGGTTCAGGCGGTCGCCGCCGCGGCCGTGGCAAACGCCGATGCGGCCATCGATGAGGTCGCCATCCAGGATGCCCTGATTGCGGTTTGGACCTTGGTCGACGAGCTGAACAACTACATCACCGTGCAAGAACCATGGGTTCTGGCCAAGGATGAGGCCAAGCGCGAAAGACTAGGGGCGGTTCTTTACACCGCCGCCGAGGGGCTTCGCATCCTGGCAACTTTGATGGCTCCGGTCACGCCAAAGGTGGCCGCGAAGCTGTGGTCAACTATCGGCGAAGGTTCTCTAGGGGCATTGGCAGGTCAGCCGCTCTCGAACGCAGCCACCTGGGGGCAGTTGAAATCAGGAACTGCGATCGGCGAACTCGAGCCGCTGTTCCCGCGCATCGAAACTGACGCAACCGAAGCGAAGTAAACATGACTGCAGAGCAGTTCGTTCGTAGTTCGAAGGCTGGTGCCGAGGTGCCAAACCAGACTTCGGGCAAACAAAAACAAGCTCCTAGCTTCCCGCCAAACCCAGAACCTCTCGAGGTTGGCGTTTATGACAATCACTGCCACCTCGAATTCGAATTCGACGAAAAGCTCGGGGTAATGCCCTGGCGTGAGAACCTCGATCGGGCGCAGAGTGTTGGCATAAAAGGTGTCGTTCAGGTGGGTGTGACCCTCGAGAGTTCTAAGTGGTGCGCAGAACTGGCAAAGATTGATCCTCGTGTTTTAGCTGCCGTGGCTTTGCACCCGAATGAGGCTCCGCTCTATAAGAATCGCGAAAACTTGAATTCGGCGATTGCCGAAATCGAAGCCTTGGCCAAGCAGCCTCGAGTGCGTGCTATCGGAGAAACCGGCCTGGATTTCTTTCGCACCGAAGGTGAAAATGACCTCGAGTTGCAGCAGCACTCGTTTGAAGAGCACATTCGAATCGCTAAAGAAAACGATATTGCCCTGATGATTCACGACCGTGACGCTCACGACCAAGTGGTCGAGACGCTGAAGCGGGTTGGCGCTCCTGAAAAGGTGGTTTTTCACTGCTATTCGGGTGACACCGATCTTGCGCAAATTTGCATCGAAAATGGCTGGTACATGTCATTTGCCGGCAATATCACCATCAAACGCAACCAGCACCTTCGCGACAGCCTAATCATGGCGCCCAAGGAGCTAATCCTGGTTGAAACCGATGCACCATTCTTGGCTCCGGAGCCGTTCCGAGGTCGCCCTAACGCGCCATACCTCGTGCCAATCACGGTTCGTTTCATGGCCGAGCAGCGTGGCGTCCACGTCAACGAATTAGCCAGCCAACTTGCTCTAAACACCGAGCGAGTCTATGGCTCTTGGTCGGAGGGGTCCTAGTGGCCGAAGTGCAACTCTTGGGAGGGGTCGACATCCGTGAATTAGCGGCGCGACTCGACGTGACTCCGACCAAAAAACTTGGGCAGAACTTTGTTACCGACCCAAACACAATTCGTCGAATAGTTTCTGCGGCGAAGCTCTCGGGTTCTGAGACCGTGGTTGAGATTGGTCCGGGGCTGGGCTCATTGACCCTTGGGCTGCTCGAGATTGCCAAAAAGGTGATCGCTGTCGAAATCGACCCAAAAATGGCCGCTGAGCTAGAGGCAACGATTGCCAAGCGAGCTCCGGGCACCGATTTCACGCTGGTGCGCAATGATGCCCTGAAGGTTACCGAGTTGCCGGCCAACCCCGACGCTCTCGTAGCCAACCTGCCGTACAACATTTCGGTGCCCGTGCTGCTGCACTTCTTAGAGCACTTTTCAACCATCCAGACTGGCTTGGTCTTGGTTCAAGCCGAAGTGGCCCATCGATTGGCTGCCACGCCGGGCTCGAAAATTTATGGAGTTCCGAGCGTGAAACTGGCCTGGTATGCCGACTCGGCTCTAGCCGGAAATATCGGTCGAAACATATTCTGGCCGGTTCCAAACGTTGATTCTGCCCTCGTCTATTTTTCAAGGCGAGCCATTCCGCTCGGCGACGAGGCGCTGAGGTTGGCCACATTCGAGGTCGCCGACGCCGCTTTCGGGCAGCGCCGCAAGACACTCCGTCAGGCCCTTGCCGTCTGGGCGGGTTCGGCTGCCGATGCCGAAAGAATCTTGATCGCCGCCGGAGTGAGCCCTCAGGCACGTGGCGAAGAGTTAGATGTCCACCAATTCTTAGCGATAGCAAAGGCAAAATAATGGCACTTTTCCGTCGCGGCCTGCCGCCGATCGACCCACACATCGAGGCTGACAAGGTCTTGAAAGAGACCGGTCACCAGCGTGAAGAATGGTTCAAGCTCTTGGATGAGCAGCAGGCTTTCATTTGGACCGCAAAGCAGATCGTCGCCTGGTTGAAAAAGCGAACCAAGTTGAACGATTGGTGGGCTGAGTCAATTGGCCTTGCATATGTTGAGGCAAGGGGTTTGGCAAAAACCTCTCAGCAACCGACCGGCAGATTCACCTTCACCTTGAAGCGCGAATTCGATGTTGAGCTTTCGCGTCTGTTCACCGTCTTGAACGACGTGCAATCCTGGGCAGTCTTTGATCGACCTCGAGTGTTGACTGCGAAGGGCGGAAAAATCTCTCTGGCATTCGATGACAAGACCAGGGCACACATTCAGTTTGTGGTCAAGGATTCCGGTTCGATCGTGCTGCAGGTGCAACACGAGTTGATTCCGACCGAGGCTGGAATCAAGCCTCGCGATCTTTATTGGCGCGAAGTGCTCAGCGGCGTCCAGCGAAGACTAGAGGTCTAGTGTCTTCGTTGCATTCGGTCACCGCCTCGGCCCCTGGCAAGACCAACCTATTCTTTGCAGTCGGGCCACTTCTGACCGATGGTTTTCACGATGTGGCAAGCATCTATCTCGCACTAAATCTGCGAGAAGAAGTCACTGTGTCGCCCTCAGAGGCCTGGAGCGTTTCGATTTCGGGCAACGTCTCGCCTGATCAGATTTCCTCGGTTCCAACCGACGAGTCGAATCTAGTTGTTCGGGCAGCCAAACTCGTGGCTTCGATGGCCAACGTCGAGGCAAGGCCGCTGAAATTTCAAATTGATAAGCACGTTCCGGTTGCCGGCGGAATGGGTGGTGGTTCTGCCGACGCAGCCGCTGCCATGATTGCGGCCGAAGAGCTTTGGTCCGATGTCGTTGAGTCGGATCTCGCGCAGTCGGTTGAGTTGGGCGCCGATGTTCCGTTCGCCTTAGCCGGCGGAATTGCGGTCGGTCTCGGTCGCGGCGAGCAGCTTTCGGCAATCCCAGATGTGCCTCAGCTAAACCTTGTCTTGGTGCTAAGCGATCAGGGTCTTAGCACTCCGGCGGTCTATCAGCGCCTGGATGAGCTGCGGGCGGCTAGGGGGCTCGACCCTAGAGACGCGCCGGCCGCCTCGGTTCCAGAAGATTTGATCGCCGCCCTGAAGTCGGGCGACCTCGGGAAAATCGCCAGCCTATTGAAAAATGACCTTCAGGAAGCCGCGCTTGACCTAAGGCCCGATTTGAATTCGACTCTTGAAGCCGGCCTCGCCGCCGGCGCGCTTGCAGGATGGGTCTCGGGGTCGGGTCCGACGATCGCCTTTTTGACCGCCGATGCAAATAACGCCGAAGAGCTCACGCAGAAACTCAGCGCCCAGGGCTTCACCGCCTTGGCGACGGCTGGGCCAGACCGTGGCGCCTTTATCCGAGAAGAGATCTAATGGCTCACCTGCTTGGTGCCGAGGCGCTGACCCTGGAATTTCCCACAAAAAAAGTCTTTGACAACATCACCATCGGTGTCAACGAGGGCGATCGAATTGGCATCGTCGGTCGAAACGGTGACGGAAAATCTACACTGCTAAAGCTGCTCAACCGAAGACTTGAACCCGACGCCGGGCGAATCACCCACCGCAACGGGCTCAGCATTGGCCTGCTTGATCAAGCCGACGTGATCGATCCCGGCCAAACAATTGGCCAGGCTGTGGTTGGCGATATGCCCGAACACGAGTGGGCCGGCAGCGCCAAGATTCGCGATGTGATCGGCGGTCTGCTCAATGACCTCGATTGGCAACAGCAGGTTGGTTCGCTCTCTGGCGGCCAGCGCCGAAGAGTCGCCCTGGCCAAATTGCTGGTGCAAGACCTAGACATCGTGATGCTCGACGAGCCGACTAACCACCTCGATATTGAGGGTGTTGCTTGGCTGGCTGCTCACCTCAAATCACGATGGTCGGCTAACTCTGGCGGCCTAATCGTCGTGACTCACGACCGCTGGTTCTTGGATGAAGTCTGCAACCTGACCTGGGAGGTTCACGACGGCATCATTGAGCCGTTCGAAGGCGGTTATGCGGCCTACATCCTTCAGCGCAACGAACGTGACCGCAGCGCCGCAGCGTCCGAGGCGCGCCGGCAGAACCTGATGCGCAAGGAGCTTGCGTGGCTTCGCAGAGGTGCCCCGGCACGAACCTCAAAACCTAAATTCCGCATAGATGCCGCCGCAGAACTGATCGCCAACGAACCGGAACCGCGTGACCGTGTGGCGCTATCCAAGCTCGCAACTCAGCGTCTGGGCAAGGATGTGGTCGACGTTGAAGAAATGAGTTATTCGGTCGACGGGCGCGAGCTTCTGCACGATGTCACCTGGCGGCTTGGCCCAGGCGATCGTGTCGGTCTGGTCGGTGTGAATGGTGCGGGAAAAACCACTCTCTTAAAACTTATCCAGGGCACTATCGAGCCAACCGCGGGTCGAATCAAGCGCGGAAAAACCGTGAATATTGCAACCCTCAGTCAAGAGGTTCGCGAACTCGACGAGTTCCATGGCGAACGAATTTTCAGCCTCATAGCTCGAGAAAAGTCATTCTTCGTGGTCGATAAAAAGGAGGTCGGAATCGGGCAACTGGTTGAGCAGCTCGGTTTCACTCAGGCGCAACTGCAAACCCCAATCGAAGACCTCTCCGGTGGTCAGCGTCGACGCCTGCAGTTTCTTCGGTTGCTGTTTGGCGAACCGAACGTGCTGATTCTCGATGAGCCAACCAACGACCTAGACACCGACATCTTGGCCGCGATGGAGGATTTGCTCGATGGCTGGCCGGGCACCCTGATTGTGGTCAGCCACGACCGTTATTTGCTTGAGCGGGTGACCGATCAGCAGTATGCCCTGCTCGGTGACGGAAGTTTGCGCCATCTCACCGGTGGTGTCGATCAATACCTCGAGCTACGCAAGCATTCACTCAGTGGCAAGGCGGCCCAAGCCGAGAGCAGCAGATATGGAGGCGCCTCGAATCCAGCCGCCAACGAAATTCAAGCTGCTTCCAAGCCGGCCCTCAGCGGTGCGGCGCTCAGAGATGCCGAAAAGAATCTCGCTCGACTCGAACGCGCGCTTGAAAAGCTTTCGGCCGACGAAGCCAAATTGCACCTAGACATGGCCGCGCACGATCAGAGCGACTACGCCGGGTTGGCCAAATTGGTAGAAAAGCAGACCGAGCTAAATGCCAAACGTGACGAAATGGAGCTCGAATGGCTCGAGACTTCTGAGCTGTTAGGTCAGCAATAGCGCCGATTATCTGGCAGACTTGAGGGGTGGGTGAAAGCTCACGTTCCCCTATGGTGTAATGGCAACACTCCGCCCTTTGGAGGCGGCTTTCTAGGTTCGAGTCCTGGTGGGGGAGCAGTTCAACTTAGGAGCAAAATGGGCGAACAGCACCTAGCAGTGGTTGTCTTGGCAGCTGGCGCAGGCACTCGAATGAAGTCGTCAAAGCCCAAGGTAATGCACGAGATTGCTGGTCTGCCCCTTCTAGGTCATGCCCTCGCGACCGCGAGTTCTCTGGGGGCCGCTCACGTGGTGCCCGTGATTCGCCACCAGCGAGACCTAATCGCCAACTACATCGAGACTTACTTCCCGCATGCCGTGATTGCCGACCAGGATGAAATCCCGGGCACCGGTCGAGCGGTCGAATGTGCACTCAGCGCTTTGCCGGCCGATTTCACCGGCGCCGTGGTCGTAACTAGTGGAGATGTGCCGCTCCTCGACGTGGCAACCCTCGAATCGCTAATCGACGCGCACCTCGCCGGAGGCTATTCCGCAACCATTCTGACCTCAATCGTCGAGGACCCTTCAGGTTATGGCCGAATTATTCGTTCGAACGACGGCAAGTTCATTCAGATCATTGAAGATCGCGACGCCGATGCCGAGCAACTTTCTATCAACGAGGTGAATGCCGGTGTTTACGTTTTCGACGCCGAGTTGCTGCGCAACGCCTTGACCAAGGTTGGCTCACACAATGCGCAGGGAGAGAAATATCTCACCGATGCAGCCGCCGAGCTTATCCACGAAGGTTTCAAGGTTCAGGCGCTCGCCGTAGAAGACAACTGGTTGGTCGCCGGAATCAACGACCGTGTGCAGTTGAGCGAAGTATCCGCCGAGCTGAACTACAGAATCTGCGAGGCCTGGCAAGTCGCCGGAGTCACCATCCAAGATCCATCATCAACCTGGATTGACGTAACAGTTCAGTTAGCCCAGGATGTCACCATTCTGCCTGGCACATATTTGCACGGTTTCACAAAGATCGAGACTGGTGCCGTGGTTGGGCCTGAGGTTGTGCTGGTTGACGTTGAGGTCGGTGAGGCCGCCAAGGTGGTTAAGTCTCACGCCACCGGTTCAAAGATTGGCGCCGGAGCATCAGTCGGGCCCTTCTCCTATCTTCGTCCCGGCACAGAGCTTGGTGCCGATGGCAAGATCGGCACATTCGTCGAGACCAAGAACGCGAAGATCGGCGCCGGCAGCAAGGTTCCGCACCTCAGCTATGTGGGCGATGCG
>Ga0213920_1000768_pt1 | contig 20908 bp, 20 predicted proteins | sample McNCre1117MG_FD_161054 | JGI IMG/M metagenome (GOLD analysis project Ga0213920, IMG submission 161054) | Freshwater microbial communities from McNutts Creek, Athens, Georgia, United States - 11-17 MG | ecosystem: Environmental > Aquatic > Freshwater > Creek | place: USA: Georgia | collected...
CATGGCTGATTCATCATTCGACATCGTTTCCAAGGTAGACAAGCAAGAGGCTGCAAACGCCCTAACCCAGGCTGAAAAGGAAATCGAGCAGCGCTACGACTTCAAGGGCGTCGGCGCCTCAATTGAATGGTCTGGCGAGAAGGTTCTCATGAAGGCCGCCAGCGAGGATCGCGTGAACGCAGTCCTCGATGTTTTCCAGAGCAAGCTTGTGAAGCGCGGCATTTCGCTGAAGAGTCTGGATGCAGGCAAGCCATTTGCCAGCGGTAAAGAATTCCGAATCGAAGCCAGCCTAAAGCAGGGCATCGAACAGGACCAGGCCAAGAAGATCTCGAAGATCATTCGCGAAGAGGGCCCAAAAAGCGTAAAGGCCAACATTCAGGGCGACGAACTTCGCTGCACCAGCAAGAGCCGCGATGACCTGCAAGAGGTAATGGCTCTGCTACGCGGCAGCAATCTGGACATCGACGTACAGTTCGTAAACTTCCGATAATTCGGAAAGCTCTAGCGGCCTTCTAGCTCGCGTTCGTCAATAACCGCGATCGGTGAGGTAATCGGGAAGGCATCAATCTTCTCGTCCGAAACAGTCTCGACCGGCTGCTCGCCAGCTGCCTGCATGGCCTTGTTTCGACGGTTAACGTAGCCAGAAATCACGGCGGCACCAATGAACGCCGCTATGGAAATTGCGAACACAAATGGCACGCCAATCCCCTGTGCCACCGCGCCCATCAAGATCTTGACCAAGAGAATTATCAGGGTGTTGACCAGACTCATGCGTGCCATGACCTGTGCCGTGCTCATCCCCGCTACCGAACCCGCGATGCTGAAGTATGCGGGTACCTGCGGGCCCGAAGCCAGACCATAGACAAGCCAAAAAATACCGCTGACCGCGATTGCCAATATCGGGTTTACGCCTGACAAATAGGTGCCAAGCGTCACGGCCAAGGTTGCAGCAATCGCACCACCGATGGCGGCCAGCTGCGCAACCCGATTCAAGTTTCTTCGCTTAGTGATCCTGCTGATCGAGAGCCGCGAGACGATCATTGCAAAGCCAAAGAGCGTATAAGGCAAGCCCTGCAGGCTGGTTGGCAGGTGCCAGGCACGGTTTGCCAAAACAGCACCCCAGTCGCTGATGGTGGCCTCCGGCATCACTGCACAAAACAAGCCCAGCGCCAAAATCAAAACATAACCCGGAGTTTTCAATAGCGGCACCGGTTCGGAGCGCTGGCGTTCTTGGTCGTGCCCATCTTCGCTGGGGCCAAGCATTTGCAGCGAGGCCACAAAAGCGACCGTTACCGCAAGTAGAAAAACACCCACCAGATACCAATCGAGGGGCACGAAAGCCGCCAGCACGCCAGACAACAGCGATGAAGATGCCGCCCCCATGCTCCACGAACCGTGGAAACGGCCCAGGATAACTCTGCCCAAACGGTTTTGGAACACCACTGAGTGCGAATTGATGGTCTGACCGAAAACGCCAAATGAAAGGTTTTGAATCAAAAGCGAAACAAAGAATAGCCAGGGGCTGCGTTCGAAGCCGAAACTGACTATGGATAGCCCACCAAGCAGTAGGCTCCACTGGATTAGCGGGCGGCTACCAAAACGATTTATTAGCTGATTCGTGAACAGCAACGGAAGCATGCCGCCCAATCCAGCGATACCGACAATTGCTCCCCAGGTGGCGAATTGCACATTTAGGTTGTCGATTATCTCGGGAATTCTGGGAAGCCAAGAGACCACCAGAAATCCTTGAATATAGAAAATTCCGGTGAGCCCAACCATGGCACGCTTGGCCCTATTTACGGACAGCATTGCTGTGGTTAGTGTACCCATTGATACAGCCTAAACCCGAGTTTCATGGCCCAGGTTCAGAAAACACTTTTCAGTTTCTTGCGAACCTAACCGACCCTGGTGACTTCTACTAGGAATGCGTTTTCGGGCTTCAGAATTGGGGTGCGCAGGCCAACACTCTGGAGGTACCTGCCGTCAACTGTCACTCCCCTAATCCAGTCCGGATCGCTCTTCTGAGTGCTTAGGTAACCGCCTGCCGGAGTAACCAACATGACATGGTACTGAGCTAGGTCATCTAATCCGGCTAGGCGCATTGCCATAGGAATCGAATACTGGCTCATGCCGGTGACGACATAGGCAAAGATTGCGCGGCTTCCGTCTTGCGCCACCACTCCGTGGCTCCATGCCGTGTTGTCAACCGAATCCAGACGCACCACGCGGCCGCTGTGAAGAAGGTCTCGGTTTTCCTTGAAGTAACTGGTCCAGGCCCTAAGCGTTTCGCGCTCTTCGGCTGTCGCCTCAGTCAAGTCCCACTCAAGGCCGGCATGGCCAAACAAAGCAGTTATTGCGCGGAAGGACAACTCGTGGGTGCGTCCGGTGCTGTGGGCGTGAGTGGGTCCGATGTGCGTTCCAAGCATTTCCGGTGGAAAAACAATGCTGGTGTACCGCTGAATGGACTGACGCTCGAGCGCATCATTGCAATCACTTGTCCAGAATCGATCAGCGTGGTCAATCATCCCAAGGTCGATTCGCCCACCGCCGCTGGCACAACTTTCAATTTCTAGACCTGGGTGCCGCAGTTTTAGCTCATCGAAAAGGCGATAGATTGCGAAGGTTTGGTTGCGCATTGTGGCCTTGCCAAAATGCGCTGCATCGGTGAGCGTGCGGTTGTGGTCCCACTTGATATATGCAACTGGATATTCAGTTAGCAGGGCATCCACCTGGCCAAGAACATGTTCGAAGGCTCCCGGGTGGCAAAGGTCCAGAACCTGCTGGAACCGCGCCTCGATGGGAAGTCGACCCCTGCTTTGCAATACCCAGTCAGGATGAGCCCGGAAGAGGTCGCTGTCTGGATTGACCATTTCGCCCTCGAACCAGAGACCGAACTCCATGCCGTTTTTGTGAACCACGTCGATTAGCGGCTTCAAGCCATTGGGCCAAACCTCCTCTGCAACAGTCCAATCGCCTAGGCCAGCGTGGTCGTCGCGGCGAGCACCAAACCAGCCATCGTCAAGGACAAAGCGCTCAACGCCAATCTCACCGGCAACCTCAGCTAAAGCCGAAAGCTTCTCTAGGTTGTGGTCCATGTAGACCGCTTCCCAAACATTTAGGGTTACCGGACGAGGACGAATATTGGTTGGGTGGTTCTTGCGCGAACGCACCCACTGGTGAAAACGGTGGCTGGCGCCATCGATGCCATTGTTGGCATAACTGGCAAGAACAGTTGGCGCCCGGTAGGTCTGACCCTTCTCAAGGGTGACTTCTCCCGGCATCAGTAGCTCACCGGCACCAATCTGGGTGCGCCCTACACTTTGGCGCTCGATGATGTGTGAACCCTGACCACTCCAGGCAAGACTCAGCCCCCACACTTCACCGCAATTGAATCCAGCCTGGGGAGTCATGGCAAATTGCGCCAGCGTGTAATCGTGTCCCGAACGACCCTCGCGGCTCTCTCGCTGCCAGATTCCGGTTTGAATCTTGCCTCGCTGAGGTTGCCGCTCCTTCAGCCAGCGGCCGGTGAAGTCCAGAAAATCGGTGGCATAGTCGGGAACCGGAAGAAATGCACTGGAATTTTCGAGGAAAAACGTGCCCTCTTCCAGGTTGGTAATCCGATGGTCGATGGCCACCAATCCACTTTCAGTAAGCGAATAACTGATCTCCACTTCGACGCCAAGTTGCAAGTCGCGCGAGATAAAAGTTGCTGAATGTTCAGAAGCAATGGCATCTTGCAGTTGGAAAAGTTGGCTCCAGTCTTTTCCATCGCGGTGGCCCAATAGTGCGGGGCGACCCCAGAAACCACGAGCGTTTTCGCGCCAAACCCCTGGGCGATGCGCCTGATCGAAATAACCGTGCGGAGCTGGCTCGCTAAGCGCCAGTAGGTATTGGTCAGGCTTCGTGCCCTCCGGCAGTTGTTGGCCCCAGTAAAAAACGTTTGGAGTCCCGGTTGACGTTTCGATCAGGAGTGAAACTCCACCTCGGTTCAGTTGAAACAACTCGCGCACGGCTTCTCCTGTTTAGTTGCGGCGGTCAATCACTGCTTCAGCAAAGGCAATCATGGCCTGCTTGGCGGGTCCGTCCGGCAGTGTTGCCAGTGCGGAAACCGCTTCATCGGCCCAGCGCTTGGCTTCATCGAAGGTGCGTTGGGTCACCGGGTGGGTTTTGAGTTGGTCAATTACCCCTTGGAGCGTCTCTGGCGTCACGGCGTCAACCTCGGCCAAAAGAGCCCGAGCTTCGTCGTCGACGCTTGCAAGCTGGCGCAGGTACAGGGTTGGAAGCGTATCCACATGGGCCAGCAGGTCGGTGCCCTGAGTCTTACCACTGGTCTTGCCGTCACTCTGAAGATCGATAACGTCATCGATGAGTTGGAAGGCAACACCGATTTTTTCGCCGAAGTCGCGAACCGGCTGGCGGTAGGCAGAGTCGGCGTTGCTGTAAATGATGCCCATTTCGGCGGCTGTTGCGATCAGCGAGCCGGTCTTGTCGGCCAGCACCTGGATGTAGTGCGCCACGGCCTCATCGCCGGCTTGAGGCCCCGTGGTCTCAGGCAATTGACCAAGACAGAGCCGCTCGAAAGTATCTGCCTGCAGCTTTAGTGCGTCGCCACCGAGGTCGGCCACCAGCTGTGATGCCCGCGCGAAAAGCAGGTCTCCGGTAATAATGGCAACGCTGTTGCCCCAGATTTCATGTGCAGTCTTGACACCGCGACGCATCGGAGCTTCATCCATGACGTCATCGTGGTAAAGGGTAGCCAGGTGAGTTAGCTCTACTACAACCGAGGCGTCGACGACCCGTTGGGTTATGCCCTCTCCAAACTGGGAAGTCAGCATGAGCAAGGTTGGGCGAACTCTTTTACCGCCGGCCGATGTCAGGTGGCGGCTGGTCTGGTCGGCGATTGGATCGGACTGCGCAACAGCCTTATCGATAGATTCTTCGACCCTTTCAAGGCCATCCGAAAGACGCTTGAGCAAAGCCTTGTCAGTTACCTTGCGAAGCTGCTTTGGCAGGTTTGCAGCCACTATCGTGCACCGGCCTTGGTAGCGATGTGCAGGGCTACTGCGCCGAAGGTTAGGTTTTGCACCTGAACGTTGGTCCAGCCCGCCTCTGTTACTTGCTTGGCAAGGGCCTCTTGGTTTGGCCAAGCCTTGATGGAATCACTCAGGTAGGAATAGGCCTCGGGCGTCTTGCTGGCCAGACGCGAAACAGCAGGCAGCAACTTTGCCAAGTAGAAGTTGTAAAACGGGCGGACCAGTTTGTTTTGGACCTCACTGAATTCGCAAATTACGAGACGCCCGCCCGGCTTGGTTACCCGCAGCATCTCGCGCAGTGCTTTGTTGGTGTCCACCACATTTCGCAGACCAAAACTAATCGTCACGGTGTCGAATTCTTCGGATTCAAATGGCAGCGCCGTTGCATCGGCGAACACAAATTCGATCTCGGGGTGGCGTTTGCGGCCCACATTGAGCATGCCCTGCGAGAAGTCGCCGGCAACAACACGCACTCCAGGCTTCAGAAAGGTGACCGAAGATGAGCCGGTACCGGCGGCCAAATCAAGGACACTTTGCCCGGGCTTTGAGTCGACGGCCTTAGCGGTTGCCTTTCGCCAGGCGCGATCGCGGCCGGCAGAGAGCAAATCGTTGGCAACGTCGTAGGTTTCGGCAACGTCGTCAAACATTGCGGCAACCTCGGCAGGCTTTTTGTGCAGGTCGGCTTTACTCACTCAAAAAGTCTACCTTTATGCCCGTTAGCGCCGCCTTGCGAAAGCTAGCCCAAAGAATGCGAGTGCCGCCGCTGCCGTCAGCCCCATGGCTAGGTAAGCCCAACGCGCAAATTCATCGGCCGGGTTGGTAAAACTTGCCGAGGTTATGGTTTTGATGACCGGTTGATTTTTGTCAATATTGAAAACTTTTGGCTTCTGAGCTTGCGACTTGTCCTGATTTGCATCGGGGTTTAGCTGCCCCTTAGCAACGTCAAGGGGTTGGGCCACATAGGTTTTGGTGCTGTTTGCAGCTGCTCCGGCGATGCTTGATTGCTTCACCAGCAGCGGAGGTGTTGCAATATCGCGCTTTCCGCCATACTTCTTCTCCAACTGGCTTTGAACGTCATAGTCATCGTCGAATTGCTGTTCTGAAGGCTGTGGAGAGAAGTGAGCGCTCTCGGTCGGGTGCGGCTGACTGTCATCTGCCCTGGCCGATTGAGTACCCATGAAGATGAGTGCGCCCAGGGCCAGAATGGCGCCGATGGCAACCGGTTTGGCTGGAACAAACTTCAAGGCCGATCCTGACGGGATTTTAGGGAGTGCGAGGAGAATAGAATTCTCTTGTTCCAAATTACCTGAACCTCTGGCCCAAGCCAATGGTGGTGGTTGGACTGTCAGCAAACCTACAGACTTCGGAAGGGCGTGCGCGAGTGTCCAATCACCACGACCCTGGACACACCTTTCCCGCACTGTTCGTCAAAACTGTAGCCGTGGACCTGCCTCAGGATTTCAAACTCACCGATGCCCTGGCGGCCAATGGCACTGCCTTCTTCAGAAATGGCGAGGGAATGGTTGGCCGCGGATGCGTTGTGAAACTGCGGGCCATTGGTCCCGGCCGTATGCAATCGTTGGCTCAGCAGTGGCGGCAACTGGTTGCTGGAGCACACATCGAGGACCCGACCAGCGGAATCGCCCACGGTTTGGTCGCATTTGGTTCTTTCGCATTTGACGACCAGAGCAGTTACGAGAGCACCCTGACGGTGCCCAAGCAGGTTCTGGGGCTACGCGACGGAAGAGCCTGGCTGACCACCATTGGAATTGAAGACTTTGACACGCCAACCACTGTGGACTCTGACTGGTTTGAAACCCCAGCCAGCGAGCACCCGGTTCTGCTGACTCCCGGCCAAGTTGACGAGACCGGCTTCGAACAAAACGTTGCCACCGCTGTCTCTAAGATTGCCGCCAACAAGCTAAGCAAGGTAGTTCTTGCGCGAGACCTCACTGCGAGCGTCCCAACAGATTTCGATCCGAGACCGGCCATCGCAAACCTCGCAAAACGCTATCCAAGCTGCTGGACCTACTGGGTCAACGGTCAGTTCGGCGCTTCCCCCGAGTTGCTGGTGCGGGTGGATCATCAGAGGGTTTCGGCACGGGTTCTTGCCGGAACCGCCGGTCGTGGCACCGATCCCGAGGTGGATCGAGCCATCGCAGCCGCCCTACTAGGCTCACCCAAGAATGCCCATGAACACCGGTTGGCGGTTGAGAGCCTGGTCAATGCCCTAGAGCCCTTCTGCGAAGAGATTGTTGCCGATGCCTCGCCATTCAGTTTGGCACTGCCAAATCTTTGGCACCTGGCCAGCGATGTGCAGGGAATTATCAGCCAAGATAGTTCGGTGCTGGATCTGGCGACTGCACTTCACCCCACTGCAGCGGTGGCCGGCACCCCGACCGATGCCGCTCAACTTCTGATTTCTGAACTGGAGCCATTCGACCGCGGCGGCTATGCCGGGCCGGTGGGCTGGATCGGCGCAGATGGCGATGGCGAGTGGGCAATCGCACTGCGTGGCGCCTACCTTGCCGATGGCAAGTTGACCGCTTTTGCGGGATGCGGCATTGTTGCCGGTTCGGTTCCAGCAGATGAGCTTGCGGAAACCGACCTGAAGTTCAAGCCGATTCTTCAGGCACTCTCCGGCCGCTAGCCCTTTACGCACTGCGTCATCGGTGTGCCAGACCGAATGGAAGACTAGCCGAGTGCCACTTCTACCAGCACTCGACCGGTCTGCTTCATGGCTTGCTTGAGGGCAGAAGCCGAATTTACCGCCCGATATTGCCACCCATAGGCTTTAGCCAAATGCTCGAGACGCACGTTCTGAGGGGTTCGGAAAAGTCTCTCGAAATTGTTTTCATCCAAAATCTGGGCCACTTCGAGTCCTTCAAAGATGGAACCGCCGTGGTCGTTGCCAACAATGACCTGAATGTTTAGGTCGCCATCCAGCGGATCTACCACGAGAGAACCCACGTCGTGCAGCAGGGTCAGATCCCCGAGCAAGACCCTCACCATGCTACCCGGGTGGGTCAGGGCGATTCCGGTTGCAGTTGCGACAGTGCCGTCGATGCCGGCCAAGCCGCGGTTGGCATAAACCTTGCGCTCTTTGGCCGGAGCCCAGTAGTCAGCCTCGCGAATCAGCCTAGAGGCTCCCAGAATCAGCGGATTCTGTTTTCCGGCACCGGCAAAGACAGTTTCGACAAGCGCACGGCGAGTCATCGCGTGCTGCACTTCGCGGTCGGTCACCTTTGCAGCGGCATCAGCGCCAGCCTGCTGCCAGCCTTCCAACCACTTCGGATTTGGATCACCCAGGAACTCAACATCATCGCCAAGAATCTGTGCATTGTGCGCAGGATTGAATACCCCATGACGACCGGGATCCACAAAGACTTTCAGGTTTGGGCGCTTCAACAGAGCCTGAACCTGGCGACTCAGAGTTGGCTTGCCAAAAACCAAAACCTGCTGGATTTGGTCTACGAGTTCGGGATGCTCGCGAAGCACCCAGAGATAGCCGGGAACCGATTCTGGCAGGTGCCTGACCCCTGAGGATGGTTCTGCCAGAAGTGGCAACCCGCTGCAATACCAGCGGGCAAGGTAACCGGCATCTCCGGCAATCACAACGGTGTTTAGCGACAGGTCGATAACGGTATCCGGCTGCTTTGAGCTTTGGTCTCCGTGGTCGTGCCCACAGTCAGGTCCGCACTCGTCGGCCGAGCCGACAATGCTTATGGACTGGGTCTGAGAAACAGCTAAGTGCGCCGCCGCCAGAGCTTCAAAAACCTCGGCCGCGTTAGGGCTTGTTGAACTCAAGGGCTCGCGGAAAGCGAGATTTAGTTGAACCGGCCCAGATTCTGAAACTGCCTGCGAGAGCGCGTTTTCGACCAATTCGGCCGCAAGGGCGGCAAGTTTGGCATCCGACTGACTCGATTCGGGGGCTGGCACATCGGTGCAGCTGCGAACCGCATCGGCAAAAATACCAACCTGATTGGTGGTCTGGTTTGCGCCAACTCCGCGCAACTCTGCCGGCCGGTCGGCTGTGAGCAGAATCATTGGGATTCCGGCGTGATGTGCCTCTAAAACCGCAGGATGCAGATTTGCCACTGCAGTTCCAGAGGTTGTGATAACCACGGCGGGATAACCGCTGGCCAAGCCAACACCTAGCGCATTGAATCCAAGGGAGCGCTCATCGAGCCGAACGTGCAACTGAACGTGGCCGGCATCTGCCAATTGACCTGCCGCGATGGCGAGCGCTTGGGACCTGGCACCGGGTGCCAGGAAAATGTGATCGACTCCATTGGCAACCAGCTGGGCCAGCAGGTGCGAGGCAAACTGCTGAGCGGGAACCGGCTGAGCTGTCTTTTGGGCAGACGACAATTATTTGCCGTCCTTTTCATCTTTGAGGCGTTGGGCCAAATTGCGCAGGAATTCCGGATCGTCGTCTGGTGCCCGTTTGGGCCTTGGACGAGCCTGGTTAGGCGCACTTGGCATCTCATCTGCCCCGAGCGGGCGTCCAAGCGTCAGATATAGAACACCACCGACCGGGGTGACTAGCACGCAGAGAATGACCCAGATCCACTTTGGCAACACTCGAACTGCTCGAGCCGGCGCGCTGGCGGCGAACACGGTTACAAACACCGTGAATATTCCGATTGCGCCGATGGCGAAGAGCACTGCCCGCATAGTTAAAGCCTACTTAGGATTGAGTTATGAACAATCCGGTAATTAACTACTTCCTATTGCGAATTGGCATTTTTGTAGCGGTGCTCTCCATTCTGCTTTTGACTCAGATGGACTGGATGCTAGCAGCCATTTTTGCAGCCGTGATTTCGTTTTCGCTCTCAATCATTTTCTTGCGCAAGCAGCGCGACAAGGTTTCAGAATACGTTTACAAGCGCAGCCAGCGCAGGGTTGCCAAGGCCAACTCCGGCCATGACGTGGAAAACGAGCTATTGGACCGCGAAGGCGAGTAGCACCAAAAGCGCGTAGGCCAGCGCCGCAAAACTGGTCAACTTCAGCACCAGTATGAGTTCCTTGGGTTGCTTCGCCTGCACAAAAATCAGTGTTGCAGGCGCTGTAAGCAGCACGCTGACCCAAGCCAAAATCGTGCCCTGATAGACAAAACCGATCAGCGTCAAAATGGCATACGGCAGCCAGAGCATGACGATAAACAGCACCGAGGCCCAGCGCTTGCCCAGCTTGACGGCGAGGGTGCGCTTGTTGGCCTGGACATCGGTGTTAATGTCGCGAATGTTGTTTACCATCAGAACGGCAGAGGCAAATAGGCCCGATGCGGTGGCCCACAGAACCGCGGTTTGATCCAGGTAACCAACCTGAATGAAGCTGGTCCCTATTGTTGCCACTAGCCCAAAGAAAACGAAAACTGCCAGTTCGCCAAAACCTGCGTAACCGTAGGGGCGTTTTCCGCCCGTGTAATACCAACCCGCGATGAGGCAGGCGAGGCCAACAAGAACAATCCACCAGAGCTGAGTGATGACAACGATTGCCAGTCCGGCAATGGCCGCGAGGCCAAAGAACCCCAGCGCAACATTGCGCACCCGGTTTGCGGGCACGGCTCCCGAGCCAGTCAGTCGGAGTGGACCAACGCGCTTGGCATCGGTACCCCTGACGCCATCGCTGTAGTCGTTTGCGTAGTTGACCGCTATCTGCAGCAGCAGGGCCACCGCGAGCGCCAAAGAACTGAGCACAGGGTTGAACTTGTTTACCGCGATGGCGCTCGACATACCGAGCGCTACCGGAACTACCGCTAGCGGAAGGGTGCGGAGTCTGGCTCCGGTGAGCCAAAGGCCAGTTTTGGAGTTACGCGATTTTTTGGGCACCTAACGATGCTACTCAAGAGAACTGCGATTTGAGCGCCTGGTAGTCGGGCTTGCCGCTGGTCAGCCGCGGTAATGCATCCACCCTGATGACACGAACCGGCTTAGCCGCCGGCCCCAATTGGCTGAGAGCATCGGCGGCAATAAAGTCGGCCACCTCCGGGCTTCCCACATAGATGATCGCCGCTCGCTCACCCCACTCATTGTCGTTTACAGCGATTGCGGCGGCCTCAACTACTCCGCCAATGCCGCGTACGGCCTCTTCGATTAGGTCTAGTGAAATCTTGAGGCCACCCGAGTTGAGTACTCGGTTGGAGCGGCCAAGAACCTTTAGGCGCCCGTCTGCGCCAATCTCGCCAAGATCGTTGGTCTGGTACCAGCCAGTTGCATCCGCTACGCCCTTAGCCAGCACCGCTCCCCTGATCTTGATCTGTCCGGCGTCACCGATGCCGAGTTCAACCCCGTCAAGCGGCTTCCCGTCGTAGACGCAGCCACCCGAGGTCTCGGCCGAGCCATAGCTTCGAATCACCTTCAACCCCAGTTCCTGAGCCGACTCCAGGAGTGCCAAATCGGTGGCCTGACCACCGACCAGAATCGCGTCAAAGCGACGCAGTTGGGCTAGCAGGTACTGGTCGGACTTGGCGGCGGCAACAAGGCGCTGCAGCTGGGTAGGTACCAGGGAAACAAAACGATGTGGTGCGGTCATAAAGCCGGCACTGCGCCCAAAGGCCTCGGCCGTGAACGGCAGCGCGGTGTTCATGATTACGGGCTGGGTCTCTGCCACCAGTGAACGTAGCAAGACATTGATGCCCGCGATGTAGTTAATGGGAAGCGCCAGTAGCCACTGAGATGTTCCGGTCGGTGCTCCCCCGGTGAGCGCCAAGTCGCTGGCCCTGCAACTGGCCAGGAGCGCCTCGCGGCTCAGTGTGATTCGCTTGGGGGTTCCGGTACTGCCGCTGGATTCCACGATTAGGGCCACGCCGTCAGCAACGTCATCGGGCAGCCCATGCACCTCAGGCATGAGCCCATTGGTCTCGGGCGCCGTGACAAAAACCGCCTGCTTTCCGGCCAGGGCATCGGCAAGTGCAATCAGAGCGCCGACGGTGTCGTTGGCTGCAACCAGCTTTAGTGGAATAGACATAATTTGTTATTCGAAGTTGACGGTTAGTTGCTCACCGCTAGAAGTGCCAGGGGAACGGCGACCAGTCTGGTTCGCGACGCTGCAGGAAGGAATCGCGCCCCTCCACCGCCTCATCGGTGCCGTATGCCAATCGTGTAGCCTCGCCCGCGAAAAGCTGCTGGCCGACCAGCCCATCATCGGTGGCGTTCATGGCGTACTTGAGCATACGAATGGCGGTTGGACTCTTACGCATGATCTCGGTGCCCCACTCCACGCCCGCTTTTTCCAGTTCTGCGTGAGGCACAACTCGGTTCACAACACCCATTTCGTAGGCGCGCTGGGCATCGTAGGTTTCACCCAAAAAGAAGATTTCGCGGGCAAACTTCTGGCCAACCTGCTTTGCAAGGTAGGCGCTGCCGTAACCGGCGTCAAAGGAGCCCACATCGGCATCGGTCTGCTTGAAGCGGGCCTGCTCGGCACTGGCAATAGAGAGGTCGGCGATTACATTGAGCGAGTGGCCGCCTCCGGCAGCCCATCCCGGAACCAGCGCAATAACCACCTTGGGCATGAATCGAATAATGCGCTGAACCTCGAGAATGTGCAGGCGACCGGCGCGGGCAGGGTCTGCACCGCTGCTGTCTTCGCCATCGGAGTACTGATATCCGCTCTTGCCCCGAACCCGCTGATCGCCGCCGCTGGAAAACGCCCAGCCGCCGTCTTTCTCAGACGGACCATTTCCGGTCAGCAAAACGACACCCACCTTGGAGTCCTCGGCGGCGTGGGTTAGGGCTCTGACCAGCTCATCAACGGTCTTTGGTCGGAATGCGTTTCGCACCTCTGGACGATTGAATGCAACGCGCACAATGCCCTCGGTGTTGTGACGGTGATAGGTAATGTCGGTCAGGGCCTCGAAGCCCGGAACCTCGTGCCAAATGGACGCGTCAAACAACTGGGAAACCTTGCTCGTCATGCTTCTAGACTAACTGTGTGCCGATACCCAAAACCGAAATGCGCCAGGTCGCTGCTTCCGCACGCGTACTTAGCATTCCGATGCGCACCAAGTTTCGGGGAATTACCGATCGCGAAATAGTGCTTTTTAAAGGCCCCGAAGGCTGGGCCGAATGGTCGCCATTCATCGAGTACCCCGACCCTATTGCGGCACAGTGGCTGCAGGCCGCGTTTGAATTCGCATTTTCCTCGCCAAAACTAAACCGTGACCGAGTTGGCATTAACGCCACCCTGCCGGCGGTGGCAGCCGACGATGTCTCCGAGGCCCTCGCGCCTTTCGGAAACTTCCGGACCGTGAAGATCAAGGTTGCCGAACCCGGGCAAAAAATGGCCGACGACCTAGCTCGGATTCGCGCGGTGCACAAACTGTATCCGCATGCGCGTATTCGCCTCGATGCCAATGGCGGCTATTCGGTGGCCATTGCCATGCAGCTTTGCTATCGGCTAGCCCACGACGGAATCGCGCTCGATTACTTTGAACAGCCGGTGGCCAGCATCGAAGAGATGGTTGACCTGAAGGCCAAACTAGTTGGCAAGAACATCAAAATTGCCGCCGATGAATTGGTGCGCCTAGCCCAAGACCCGGTGGCGGTGGCCAAAGCCGGGGCAGCCGACATCCTAGTCATCAAGGCTGCGCCACTTGGCGGAATCTCATCGGCGCTCAATACCGTGGCAGCGGCAGGTTTGCCCGCGGTGATTTCCAGCGCACTGGAATCATCGGTTGGGATCAGCATGGGCTTGCATCTGGCCGGAGCACTGCCTGGATTGGACTATGACTGCGGCCTTGGAACCGTGGCATTGCTGACCCACGACGTCTGTGACGACCCGTTGCTGCCTGTGGACGGATACCTTCCGGTGCGCAGGGTCGTTCCCATTGAAGCACGAATGCAGGCGCTAGCGGCTAGCCCAGAGCGCACCGATTGGTGGCTGAAACGCTTGGACCGCTGCCTCGACCTTCTTTAAACTCGCGCTTACTTCAGGCCGGAATACACGTGTAACCCCTTGAAGAACAGGTTCACGATGGTGAAGTTGAAGATGATTGCGGCGAAACCAATCACCACGAGCCAAGCCGAACGCTTTCCACTCCAACCGCGAGTTGCATTGGCGTGAAGGTAGCCGGCATAGATTGTCCAGATGATGAAGGTCCAGACTTCCTTGGTGTCCCAACCCCAGTAGCGGTGCCAAGCACGTTCCGCCCAGATTGCGCCCGCGATCAGCGTGAAAGACCAGAGGATGAAACCAATGATGTTGAAGCGGTATGAGGTCTGCTCCAGCTTTTCGATGGTTGGGAATAGGTCGAGAATGCGCTTCATGGTCTTGAAAAGCGGGTTCTTGGCCAGTGCCTTCTTGGGTTCCTGCACCCACTTGGCGGTCTTCAAAAGGTAGGCGATGCTGAGGGCAGCAGCGATGTTGAAGAATGCGGTTCCCAAGATAGCAACGCTCACGTGGATTAGCAGCCAGTAGTCCTGCAGGGCTGGCATCAGTGTCTTGACCTGCACGTACCAGAGTGTGGTTGCCAGACCAAGTGCCAAAGTCACGAAGCCCGAGATTAGTACACCGATGAATCGAATGTCTTTTCGGAAGAACTGAGCGATTACAAAGATCAGTACAGCAACCAGGGTGCTGGTAATGGTGAACTCATACATGTTGGCCCAGGGCACGCGTCCGGCTGCGATTGCACGTCCAACCACGCCAATGCCCTGAAAAAGCACGGCCACAATCATCGACCAGATTCCGTAGGTTTCTAGCTTGCCGGCCTGCTTGCGCACCTTTGACTTGGTGCTGGCAGCATTCGCCAGATTCATCGACAGCATCAGGAATGCCACCGCGTAGAAAATCATCGAGGCGTAGATTCCGAGTTCGGTGAACTTAGAGAGGTTTTCATTCAGCGTCACGTTCATTTGGACTCTTCCTCGGATGTACTGGACTTCTTAGGTTTTGCTGGCTTTAGTTGGCCGCTCAGGTTTGCGATCACTCGTTCGAGCATGGGGTCGTCGCCTCGGGCTAGCGCAGCGATCTCAAAACCGCCATCAACTATCTTCACCCATACTCGGCGACGCGGAATCACGAGCGACATTATTAGGCCACCGAGAGCAAGCAGTGCAAACACCAAAACCCAAACCTGCCCAGGGTTGTAATCAATATCCAGCGAGGCATAGCGGCGAAGGGAATCGAAACTGACGGTGCCCAAACCGTTAGGCAAGTTCTGAGTTTGACCAAGTTTGAGCTGAACGCTCTTCACTCCGGTCTTACCGCCGGTCAGCTGTTTTAGACCGTGTACCGCAAGCGAGAACACGTTGGACGGAATGCCCGAGTCCAGACCCAGGTTTCCCTCGTAAACGTTCATGGTCACCAGCGGGTTGGCATTAGCGGGGAACACCGAGGTAAATGCGCCGGTTTTCAGTTTGCCTGCCGTTGGGTAGAAGAACGACAGGATTCCAAACTGCTGCGGCTTGGCATCCGGCACCTTGATGACACCCAGCGAAGTCATGTTGGCATCCTGCGGCAGGTAGACAACCGGACCGCTGAAGGCAACGTTGCCCTTGCCATCGCGGATAGTGATTACTGGCGCATAACCGTTGCCGGTGAGGTAGATCTTGGATCCGGGGATCTCGGCGGGTTGGTTGACCTGGATGGTGCGGTTGGTAACCTGCTGCGAGCCACGCTCCCGAATGGCAACGCGAGCCTTGAAGGAAAGCGGGGTTCCCACATTGGTTCGGTTTAGGTAGTCGTACTTCACGTCGAAGCGGTTTAGCGTGACGCTGAAGGCCGGCAGTTGGGTTTCATTGAAGGCGATGCCCGGGCTGAAGGAGTCGTAGCCCGCCAGGTTGTTCACAAAGGTATCACCCTCAACCAGGACTCGCTGACCACTGTAGGAATAGGCTCCACCCAATCCAACGGCGATGAGCAAGCCGACCAGAGACACGTGGAAGATGAGATTTCCGGTCTCCCTCCAGTAGCCGCGCTCAGCCGCAACACTGTTTTCGGTGCGCACGACGCGATAGCGCTGCTTGCGCAAAATCTTGTAGGCCTCGATCAACACTTCGGGGCGCTTCTTGGCACCCAGCTTGACCGAGGTGAAGGCCGGCATACGAGAAAGGTTGCTCGGAGTGGCGGCCGGTGGCGACTTGACGGCCTGATAGTGAACCGCGATTCGCGGAAGCACGCAGCCGATTAGCGAGACGAAAAGCAAAATGTAGATTGCGCTAAACCAGGCCGAGGAGTAGACATCGAAGAGCTGGAACTTGTCGAGGATTGGTGCGAGCGTTGGGTTCTGCTGGAAGAAGGTGGTGACGCCATTGGGGTCTGCGGAATGCTGCGGGTAGATTGAGCCGGGGATTGCCGCGGTGGCCAGCAAAAGCAGCAGAATCAGCGCAGTGCGCATGCTGGTCAACTGACGCCAGGTCCAACGACCCCAGCCGCGAATTCCTAGCACTGGTTCGTTTAGCGGAGCCGAGGAGGAGACGTGATCTCCCGGGCGGCCCACGCCCTGGTCGTTAGATTGCTGGGAGGTAGCCAACGATCGCCTCCTGTATTTGCGCGATTAGTAAATTCCAGATGCCGGTAACCATGAGGATGCCGAGGAGAATGATCAGCCCACCGCCGATGAGGTTGAAAACTCGGATGTTCTTTCGGACAAAGTTCACCGATCGACTTGCCCAGCCGATTCCGGCGGCCAGCCCCAGAAACGGAAGCCCCAGCCCAAGCGAATAGGCAAGGGCCAAGATGGATCCGCGCCAGCCCGAGCCGGTTTGAGTTGCCAGCGACAGCACCGCGGCCAGGGTGGGGCCAATACACGGGGTCCAGCCCAAGCCAAAGGCCATTCCCAGCAGTGGTGCACCAATGAGTCCGGCGCGAGGTCGAAAGGTTGGCTTGACGGCACGCTGCAACCAACCAAACTGACCGATCATGACAAAGCCAAGCAACACCACGAGCACCCCGAGGATGCGCTGCACCAGGAGGCCACTGGCACCATAGAACAGGTGACCCAAAGCGCCGAACGCGGTTCCGAAAGAAACAAATACCAGACTGAATCCGGCAACAAATAGCGCGGTTCCGGCCAAAACGCGGCTCTTGCCAGCCTTTGTACCAGCCACGTCTGAACCCGGTTTAGGAGCTTCACCAACCATCCCTGAGACATAGCCCAGATAACCAGGAACCAGGGGCAAAACACAGGGCGAGAGAAACGAGATTAGGCCGGCAAGCAACGCCAACGGCACTGCAAGCAGCAGCGAACCGTTGAGGATTACCTGGGCTGGATTCATTACTTCTCGGCTACAACCTTCTGAATCATGGCTTTAAGGGTTCCCTTTTCGAGGCGACCCAAAATGCGCGCGGCAACCCGGCCCTTGCGGTCAACCACCAGAGTGGTTGGAACGGCCTGCGGACTAACGATTCCGGTAAAGGCCAAGACCACCGAACCGGTGTTGTTGTCGATGATGCTTGGGTAGGTCATGCCGAACGCTCGGTCGAAAGCCTGAGCCGTACCCGCAGTGTCGCGAACGTTTACGCCAACGAACTGAACCTTATTTGGAAGAAACTCTTTGTAGAGGGCCTCAAGGTCTTTTGCCTCTGCCCGGCAGGGCGCGCAGCCGGCGTACCAAAAGTTGACAACGGTGACCACGCCACTGAGGTTGGCACTGGATAGAACCGACCCACTCTCGGTCACACCCTGCCAAGCCACCGGCTTGCCTCGGTCTGCGGCTGCGTACTCGCTAACCGTGCCGTCGCCGGCGATGTAGTTTTTGTTGTCGCCGCTCTTGAACTGGTTGGCAAGCGTATCGTTGCTGGAGCAACCGGCAAGCAGCAGGCTTGCCGCGGCCAACAGACCAATTATGGCCGTGCGAATAGCGTGATTATTTTTAGTCATTAGACCGCTCCAACATCGATGGCGCCGGCACGCAGCGCGTGAGCCGGATCGCGATAGTCAACTTCGACAAGCTTGCCGTCGTGGATTTCAAAACTTGTAATGCTGCTGAGTGCACAGCGACGCTGGGTTGGGTTGTGGGCAAGTTTTCTGCCGGTTGCGGCAGAGTGAAGCATCCATATCGGCAACTGGTGACTTACCAAGACCGCATCCCCGCCCTGAGTAGCGGCAGCAACTTGCAACACCACTTCTGTCATTCGGGCCACGATGGCCTCGTAGGGCTCTCCCCAACTGGGGGTTGCTGGGTTGCGGAAGTGAAACCAGAGGTGGGGTCGAAGCAGGATTCGTCCCGGTTTCATGACCTTGCCCTGGAAGAAGTTGTAGGGCTCAATCAGGCGGTCGTCTATGGTGGGCTCGAGGCCCAGCAACTGAGTGAAGGGCTGCGCTGACTCTTGGGTGCGCTGCAGCGGCGAGCAGTAAAGCGACGCGACGCTTCGGCCAGAATTCTTTATTTCGGTGGCTGCGGCAAGCGCCATTTTTTTACCGAGATCAGACAAACCGAAATTGGGCAGTCGGCCGTAGAGCACGCCCTGGGGATTGTGGACCTCGCCGTGACGAACTAGGTGGATTCGATCGGCAGCCATGGCTTCTAGTTTACCCTCCGCTAAACTTGTTGCTAAGCGCCAGTTAGGCTGTAAAAAGCCTGAAGATTGGCTGTAAACCGGCCTCCGAGCCAAGCCAAGAAAGACCAAGATTTCATGTCGAATCGTGTCCTCATCAACACCCTCGCGGCCAGCCAAGATGGCCCAGTTCAGCTGAGCGGATGGGTAGAAACCCTTCGCGATCAGAAGCGCATCCAGTTTGTGGTTTTGCGTGACGAATCTGGCTCGGTGCAGGTTACCTACAAGCGCGAAGAGGTTGATGCCCAAGCTGACATCATCTCGAGCCTCACCCACGGTTCGTTCGTGACCGTAACCGGTGGGCTTGTCCACGATGAGCGCGTTAAGTTGGGCGGCATCGAGATCCAGTTGGAGAAGCTGGAGGTTGTAACCCTTGCCAACCCAGAGACCCCGATCGCCGACGACACCAGCATCGACAAGCGCCTGGATTGGCGTTTCTTGGACCACCGCCGCCCAGAAATGAACCTGGTATTCCGCGTCCAGACCACCCTCCAGCGCGCCTGGCGCGAGTACTGGTACGAGAACGACTTCATCGAGCTTCACACTCCGAAGCTGATGGGTTCGCCATCAGAGTCAAACGCCGAACTCTTTGAGATGGAATACTTCGAACTCGGCAAGGCCTACCTGGCTCAGAGCCCACAGTTCTACAAGCAGATGGCCATGATGTCTGGCCTCGGTCGCATCTTCGAGATTGGCCCAGCCTTCCGCGCCGACCCTTCTTTCACCAGCCGTCACGCCACCGAGTTCACCTCGATTGACATGGAGGTGAGCCACATTGCCAGCCACGAGGACATCATGGCCATGCAGGAGCAGCTGTTGGCCCGTGGCCTTCAGGCCGTAAAGGACAAACACGGCGAAGAAATCAAGGCGCTGTTCGATGTGGACATCGTGGTTCCAACCGTGCCATTCCCACGCATTCCAATCACCGAGGCTTACCAGATTATTGCCGAACGCGGCCACGTGATTGAGCGCGGCGGCGATCTAGACCCAGAGGGCGAGCGCCAGATCGCGGCACACGTAGCTGAGAAATTTGGACACGAATTCGTTTTCGTAACCGACTACCCAATCTCGGTGCGCCCGTTCTATCACATGCGCCACGACGACAACCCGGGCCTGACCAAGAGCTACGACCTCATCTGGCGCGGCACCGAAATCACCACCGGCGCCCAGCGTGAGCACCGCCTGGACAAGCTGGTTGAGCAGGCCAAGGAGAAGGGCCTCCACCCTGAGGGCCTAAAGGAGACCTACCTCGACTTCTTCGAGTACGGCGCCCCAACCCACGGTGGTTTTGGAATGGGCCTAGCCCGCGTACTGATGCTGCTGCTACACCAGGCAAATATCCGCGAGGTGACCTACCTGTTCCGTGGTCCAACTCGACTGATTCCATAGTTTTCACAGTTAAACGCAAAAAGCCGGTGTCCCTGTTAGAGACACCGGCTTTTTCAATTCCTTGAACTAGTCGCGTTTGACTCCCCCACCGCGTTTTGCCTCGTTCCAGGCAATGACGGCAAGCGGCGTGACCCAGAAGGCCCAAACAGCAATGGCAATAACCACGATGTTGCCGATGTGCGATCCTTCGATCAATCGGGCGCCCGACCACCCCCACTGCAGGCACCACTGCCAGAAAGTCTGGTGAATGATGTGGCCGCCTCCGCTGACCTGTCCTGCACTGGTTTTCTGAACCCAGGCATCCACATCTTGAAGTGGCCCCATTTTCCACATTTCAATTACTGCCGTGTAGAACACCCAGAAGATGGCGAGGCCGACTGCGAAGCCTCGATAGGCAGAGCGGAAGGCCCGGTCTCGCAACGCCCTCTGGCGCTCGTCCAGGTATAGATCTGGCAGGGTGGTGACCCTGCGAACCGAAATGCTCAGCAATATCGATGAGACCGCCATGCAGGTAGCCCACAGAGCAACCGCTGGGAAACCCAAGCCGTATGTGGTTGCCAAGAGCACCGGCGAAACTGAGGCGGTTATTACTAGCCGTTTCTGAGCCTTTGGAGTGCGGACAATATCCCAGAGGGTGTCACGCATTAGGTTGTCGATTTTTTGCTGCTTGCGACTGCTGATTCCTTCGAATGAAGCTGACACTTCAATCCCCGCTTTCAAGTGAAAACACCGAATCCACCGAGCTGCCCAAAGCTGTTGCGATTTTGAGTGCCAGCACAAGGCTGGGACTGTACTCTCCGCGCTCCAGGTAGCCGATGGTTTGATAGTGAACGCCGACCCGGTCGGCCAGCTCTTGCCGACTCAGGCCAACTTGAGTGCGAAGCAACTCGATGCGGTTTGCAACCCGTTCTTCTTCATGCTTTGGTTTTCGACTCATACTTGTAGCATAAATGCTATGTAGCAATAATGCAACATATTCG
>Ga0213920_1000770_pt1 | contig 20872 bp, 16 predicted proteins | sample McNCre1117MG_FD_161054 | JGI IMG/M metagenome (GOLD analysis project Ga0213920, IMG submission 161054) | Freshwater microbial communities from McNutts Creek, Athens, Georgia, United States - 11-17 MG | ecosystem: Environmental > Aquatic > Freshwater > Creek | place: USA: Georgia | collected...
CTGCAGCCAAGCCGCTAACCAAAGCAACAACAGCAGCTGCGGCACGATGGAGAACGTCAACAAACGTTGCAGCAAGTGATCGCGACTGGTCGTCGTTTGTGCCATCACCACATAAAAACTAGACGGGTTTTCGCGGTGAATGGTCACACTTCGCAACACCCGCCCTTGGTATTCAATTGCACCAAACTGAGGCTTTAAGTTCGTATTGAGTTGTAACGGATACAAGCCAGCGTGCCCCGCCAACAAGCCGCCGTCGGCGCTGAGCACTGCGAAATACAACGACTCACTTTGGTCAAACAAAACCGTGCTCATCTCTTGCGCAGAAAGGCTCAAATCCAAGGTGCCTGATTCATCTGCAGAGCGGCGTACATGGCTCGCCACCAGATAAGCGTCGTCCAACAAGGCGCGGTCAAATGCTTGCTGGGCAAAGTAAGACGCAATGCCCACCACCAAGGCCGACCCCAGCAACCAAGTCACCGACAACGGCACCAGAACGTGCCGCAAAAGCCGATTGCGAAGCGAAGGTTTACGTCGATCCGCCATCATGCTTGCTGCTCCTCCAGCACATAGCCAATGCCACGCAAGGTGCGGATGGTGGCACCACTGTCTGCTAGTTTTTTACGCAATCTAGAAATAAAGGCCTCCAGGGCGTTGTCCCCCAAAGCATCGTCAAACCCAGAAAGCTTGTCAGACAAGACGCGTTTGCTAACGGCTCTACCAGGCGGCGTCATCAACTCGCACAAAACCTCAAACTCACGCGCGGGCAAAGCCAAATCAGCATCGCTCAAAAAGATGCGGCGGAGTTTTCGGTGCAAACGCAAACGACCGACTTGCACCTCGTCGTCGACGCCTTGCGTGCGTCGCACCAAGGCGCGCAGGCGCGCTTCCACCTCTTCTAAATCAAAGGGCTTGCCCAAATAGTCGTCTGCACCCGCGTCCAAGCCTGCAATGCGTTCATCGGTGCGATTGCGGGCCGTAAGCACCAACACGGGCGTGCGGTCACCTCGTGCGCGCGCTTCGCGCAACAGCTGCAAGCCGCTGCCTTGCGCCGCGTAAGACTGACCGTTGATCGGCAAATTCAAGTCAAGCAACACAGCATCGTAGGCCTGTACTTGCCAAAAGTGAGCGCCCTCTTCCAAATGGCTGGCGACATCCACACGATGGCCCGCATCGCTCAGGCTGCGTTGCACCACGGTTTGCAGCACGGTGTCGTCTTCTATCAACAAAATTCGCACGGAGGACTTAAAAAATAATGAAGTCAGGGGCTGGTCAGCCAGGGTGAACGATAAACGTGACTATGAGCATACGACAGAACCTGCAAGACCGCTTGCGCGAAACCACCCGCACTTTGTTAGACACCCCCACCAAACGCTACAGCGCGGCAGGTGGGCTAGTCGCTGTTTTGGTATTGGCCTACGCCTTGCTGAACCAAGAAACGTCCACACGACCTCCTGCACCGCAGCCGATCGTACAAGGTCAACAACTACGCTTCCCGGCAGGCCACCCACAACTTGCTTTGCTGAGCACAGTTGAAGCCAAAGCGGCTGAAAACGTGACCATCGAACTACCGGCACACTTGGTTTGGAACGAAGAACGCACCCAGCGCATCTACCCCGCGTTTGCGGGCCGCGTATTGACGCTCAACGCCGACATTGGCCAAAGCGTACAAGCCGGCCAAGTGCTGGCTACCTTAGCTTCGCCCGAATTTGGCGCAGCCCAAGCAGATACAGCCAAAGCCATGGCCGATGCCCAAGTGGCCGAGCGGGCCTTGGCGCGTCATCAAACCTTGTTTGAAGCCGATGTCATCTCACGTAAAGAGCTGGACAACACCGAAGCCGATGCCCTTCGCGCCAAGGCAGAACTGGCACGCGCACAAGCACGCACGCACATGTATGGCAGCACCAATGGCGTGAACCAGCAACTGGCCTTGGCCGCGACCGTGCGCGGTGTGGTGGTGGAACGCAACCTCAGCGCAGGCCAAGAAGTGCGTCCCGACCAAGGTGGCCCCGGCAACCAAGCTTTGTTTGTGGTGAGCGACCCCAGCTTGCTATGGGTTCAAATTGACGCTCGCGAGTCAGACATTGCCTCGCTCAAACCAGGCACCAAAGTTTCTTTGACACTGCCTAACCTCCCCGACCAAACCTTTGAAGCCAAAATCACGGCCACGGGTGACTTCATCGACAGCAATACACGCTCAATCAAAGTACGCGCTGTCGTCGACAACGCCCAACGCTTACTCAAAGCCGAAATGCTAGGCACGGCGCGTATCGAACGCAAACTCGGCGCTGGCGTGTTGGTGCCTGCCAGCACTGTTCAATTGCGTGGCACCGAACATTGGGCCTATGTGCAAACCGAACCAGGTGTGTTTGAACCCCGTCGCGTGAAACTGGGCTACGAAGGCCAACAAGAAGTGCTCATCATCGACGGCGTGCAAGCTGGCGAATTGGTGGTGAAGGAAAACAGTTTGCTGTTGGCACGTGAGTTCCGCAACGCGCAAGACGAAGCGATGCAACACACGCCCGCACCAGGTGCCGCCACACCCACAAGCAATGCAGGTCCAAAATGAAGCGCCTCATTGACTATGCGCTGAACCAGCCGCTGTTCATTCTGCTAGGCACATTGCTCTTTGTGATGGCTGGCGTGTTCGCCTTCAAAAACTTGTCCGTTGAAGCCTTTCCTGATGTCACGGACACCCAAGTAACCGTCATTGCGCTCTACCCTGGCCGTGCGGCCGAAGAGGTAGAAAAAGAAGTGACGCTGCCCATTGAGGTAGCGCTCTCAGGTTTGCCCAACTCCATCCGCGTGTTCTCACACACCCAATTTGGTTTGTCGTTCACCGTGGTCACGTATGACGACAAGGCCGAAGTCAACCTCGCTCGCCAACAAGTGAACGAGCGCTTGAGCAGCATTGACTTGCCCACAGGCGTGCAAGCCAACGTCATGCCCAACGCCACCCCCGTGGGTGAGGTCATGCGCTACAGACTCAAGGGCGACGGCAAAACATCGACGGACCTACGCACCATCCAAGACTGGACGGTTGAACGTGCGCTGCGCCAAATCCCAGGCGTGGCCGACGTGGTGGGCATGGGTGGCTACATCAAGCAATACGAAGTGCAGCCCGACATGCAAAAGCTGCGCGCTTACAAGCTCACGCTTCAAGACTTGCAAGACGCCATGGGCCGCGGCAACGCCAACGCGGGGGGTAGTTATGTGGCGCAGGGCGCGCAGCAGTTTGCCATTCGTGGCATTGGTTTGCTGCACTCGGCACAAGACATTGGCAATATCGTGGTCACAGCACGCGGCAACACGCCCGTGTTGGTGAAGGATGTAGCCACCGTCGCCATTGGCGCCGTACCGCGCTTGGGCACCGTGGGCCAAGACATGGACGACGATGTGGTCACGGGCATCATCATCATGCGCAAGGGCGAGAACCCCAGCGTGGTGTTGAAAGGTGTGAAAGAAAAACTCGTCGACCTGAACGACCGCGTACTACCCAAAGGCGTACAAATCGTGCCGTTCTACGACCGCACTTGGTTGATGGGCAAGACGCTCACCACCGTGTTTAAAAACTTGGTCGAAGGCGCTCTGCTGGTGTCACTGGTGCTTTACTTGTTCTTGTCGAACATGCGCGCCTCATTGGCGGTGGTGGTGGTCATCCCACTCGCGTTGCTTTCTACGTTTTTAGGCCTGAAGATTTTGGGCGTGCCCGCCAACTTGTTGAGCTTAGGCGCGATGGACTTCGGCATCATCGTGGACGGCGCGGTGATCGTGATTGAAAACATCATGCATCGCTTGGCCGAGCGCGGTGAAGGCATGAACGAGAAAGAGCGCCGCACCCTCATCACCAACGCCGCCAGCGAAGTGGGCCGCCCCACGGTGTTCTCAATGCTCATCATCATTGCAGCGCACATTCCTATCTTTGCGTTGCAGCGCCACGAAGGCCGCATCTTCCAGCCCATGGCCTTGTCGGTGACCACGGCGTTGATTGGCTCGCTGATTTTCTCGCTCACGCTGGTGCCCCTACTGGCCTATTGGATGCTGCGCAAAGGCATTCCACACGGCGACAACGGCGTGGTCTCTTGGGCCAAACGTGTGTATGAGCCGGTGCTCAATTGGGCCCTCGAAAAACCACGTAAGGTCGTGGCGATTGCGTTGAGCGCGTTTGCCGTTTCTATTTTGGCAGCGGGCAGCTTGGGCTCAGAGTTTTTACCGGAATTGAACGAAGGTACGTTCTGGGTGAACTGGGACATGCCAGCCAGCGTGTCGCAAGAAGAAGCCACCAAAGTGCTGCGCAAAGCGCGCTTGCAACTGCTGACCATTCCTGAAGTGCGTACCGTTGTCTCAAAAGCGGGTCAACCCGAAGATGGCACCGACCCCAAAACCCTCAGCATGGCCGAGGTGTTTGTAGACGTGAAGCCTGTCGAAGAATGGCGCAAAGGCATGACGCGTGATTTGCTGATTGACGAGATGGACCAAAAGCTGGCCGTCATCCCCGGCGTCGATCCCGCGTTCTCGATGCCGATTCGTGACAACGTGCTTGAATCGATCTCGCAAATCAAAGGTCAGATTGTCGTGAAAGTGTCTGGCGACGACTTGGATGAGTTGCGTCGAACCACGGAAGCCATGCAACGCGAGTTCAAACAAGTCGTGGGCGTGCAACGCGCTGAAATTGACCGCTTAGGTGAAGTACCGCAACTCATTGTGGACATCGACCGCGACCGTGCCGCTCGTCTGGGCCTGAACGTGGGCGATATCCAAGACGTGATTGAGTCCGCTTTGGCCGGCCGAGCAACGACCGAAATTTGGGAAGGTGAACGCAAGTTCAGCGTGGTCCTGCGTTTGGCTGGCGACCGACGCTCGGTGATCAACTTGCCTGCCACACCCATCGCTTTGCCTGGTGGCGGCTACGCCACGCTGGAGAACGTGGCCACCATTCGCCAAGGCAGCGGCGCCATGAACATCGCCCGCGAAGCGGGGCGACGCACCATGGCAATTGGTATTTTTGTGAAAGGCCGCGACATGGGCTCGATCGTTGCTGATATGAAAGCACGCGTAGCCAAAAATGTGAAGATTGCCGACAGCTATGCCGTCACTTGGTCAGGCGAGTTTGAAAACCAAGAACGCGCCATGCAACGCTTGGGCGTGGTGGTGCCGATTTCATTGCTGCTGATTTTTGTACTGCTCTTCGACGCGTTCCGTTCGTTCAAAACAGCGGGGCTGATTTTGATCAACGTGCCATTGGCTTTGATCGGTGGCTTTGTGGCACTGTGGATTTTCAGCATCCCCCTGTCGGTGTCTGCGGCCATTGGCTTCATCGCGCTATCGGGACAAGCGGTGCTGAACGGCGTGGTGATGTTGTCGGTGTTCCAACAACTACGCAACGCGGGTTACACCGTGATCGATGCTGTCAAAGAAGGCGCCTTGCAGCGCCTGCGCACAGTACTGATGACGGCCATGCTCGCAGCGCTGGGTCTGCTGCCCATGGCCTTGAGCCATGACATTGGTTCTGAAACACAACGCCCCTTGGCTATTGTGGTGATTGGTGGTTTGGTCACCGCCACACTGCTGACACTGGTGGTGTTGCCGGCTTTGTATGTGGCCTGGTTTTCCAACAAGCCCCTGCATGCACACAAAGAAGCCTAAACGGCATTAACCCAAATGCAAAAAGCCACAGCATGCAAATGCTGTGGCTTTTTGCTTGGGCAAGCTTAGGGGTACCCATGCGCGCGTCTAGAGGTTTAGGGCTTCCAACGTTTGAGCAATAACGCGTTGCTCATCACGCTGACCGAGCTAAGCGCCATTGCCGCACCCGCCACCACAGGGCTCAGATAGCCCAACGCAGCCAGCGGAATACCCGCCGTGTTGTAAACAAATGCCCAAAACAAATTCTGACGAATCTTAGACACCGTGCGTGCCGATATGTCTAAAGCACCTGCCACCAAGCCCACATCACCACGCATGAGCGTGATGCCTGCTGCCTGCATGGCCACATCTGTCCCACCGCCTTGTCCATCTGCATTCAGGTTGGCCATGGCCAACCCCACATCCGCGGCGGCCAGCGCAGGGGCATCGTTGATGCCGTCACCCACAAAAGCCACGACATGCGGTGCGCCATCTTCGTTGTGCTGCAAACGCTTCACCAAGGCCGCTTTGTCGCCAGGCATGACCTCGGCATGGACTTCGTCTGGGAGGACTCCCAAACGGGCTGCCATGGCCTGCGCAGCCCCTGCGTTGTCGCCAGAAATCATCACCAAGCGCAAGCCACGCCCGCGCAGTTTCGCGAGGGCAGCTTGCACACCTGGCTTAGGCTCATCACCAAAAGCCAAAACGGCCAACGCAACCAAACCGTCAGCCGTGCGTTCAACCAACACAGAAACCGTCGCACCTTGATCTTGCATGGCTTGTGCATGGCTTTGCCATGCACCGTCTGGCACATGGAGTGCAGCCATCCAACGCAAGCTCCCCAGCAACAAAGTGCGACCCTCCACCATGCCTTCGGTGCCAAAACCGGGTGCTGCCTTGACGCTTTCAGGCGCAGCGAATGCCAGGTTTTGAACTTTGGCAGCTTGGACCACGGCGTGCGCCAGAGGATGTTGACTACCAATTTGCAAACCCGCAGCCAAAGCAAGCAAAGCTTGTTCATCTGCACCCGCTGCGGCGTGCAAAGAAAGCAAACGCGGCTGCCCCACGGTTAGGGTGCCAGTTTTGTCAAACGCCACCGTATCTACATGGTGAGCAACCTCTAAGGCTTGCGCGTCTTTAATAAGGATGCCATACCTCGCCGCCACTCCCGTGCCCGCCATGATGGCTGCGGGTGTCGCCAAACCCAAGGCGCACGGGCAAGCAATAACAAGTACTGCCACGCAATAAATGAGCGACGCCTCTAAGCTATGACCCGTGAACCACCAAGCCATGAAGGTCGCCAACGCGAGCAACAACACCACTGGCACAAACACGGCAGACACTTGGTCTACCAGACGTTGGATGGGCGCCTTGGCCGCTTGCGCATCCTCCACCAAACGAATGATGTTGGCCAACACCGTAGCCGTACCTGTGGCATTCACGCGAATCACCACCCGCCCGTCACCGTTGATGCTGCCGCCCGTCACGCGCGCCTCCACCGCTTTGTGAACCGGCAAGGGCTCGCCCGTGAGCATCGACTCGTCCACTTGGGTTTGCCCTTCCAGCACCACACCATCTGCAGCAAAACGTTCACCCGGCAAAATGACCAAACGGTCGCCCACCAGTAGCTCTTCAATCGGAATATCGACTTCACCATCCACGGTGATGACGCGCGCACGCGCAGGGCGCAAAGCGTGCAAGGCGCGAATGGCATCAGTGGTTTGACGCTTGGCGCGGGCTTCAAGCCATTTGCCTAATAACACCAAGGTGATGACAACAGCCGAAGCTTCAAAATACAAATGCACCATCGCGCCCGCAGGCGCCATGAGCCATAACCAAACAGACAAAGCCCAGCCCGCTGAGGTGCCCAAGGCCACCAATAAATCCATGTTGCCGCTGCCTGCCAGCAAAGCATGCCAACCCGCTTTATAAAAACGAGCCCCCAACACAAACTGCACCGGCGTGGCCAACAAGAATTGCCAGAGTGCGGGCAACATCCAGTGCACATCGAAGAAGTCCGCCAACATGGGAACGATCAAAGGTGTACTCAGACAAAGGCCCGCAGCAACAGGCGCAAAGCCGGCCCAAACGCTGGCAGGCGCTTGCTCCAAGTGCTCGGCAGCCAGTGGTTCATAGCCAGCATCGCGCACAGCTCGCCTCAAACGGGCTTGTTGGGTTTGCTTGTCTTCTTGAACTTGCGATGCCGCCCAAATGACGCGGGCTGACTCTGTCGCCAAATTCACACTGACGCTTTCAACGCCTGGCAGCTTCGCAATCGCGCGTTCCACACGCGCCACGCAAGATGCGCAAGTCATGCCACCAATACCAATATCGCAGGACAATTCATTCATGGTGTAAGGTTACATCTTTATTCGGAGTTACTTATGGAACACACTTTTGAAGTACGGGGGATGACTTGCGGGCACTGCGAAATGGCCGTTAAAAAAGCAGTGATGCGCCTAGACCCACAAGCACACATTGACATTGATCGCAGTCACAACAAAGTGGTGGTGCAAAGCGAACAACCACGCGAAACAGTGGCGAATGCCATTGCTGAAGAAGGCTACCAAACAGTATGAATACCGTTACTCAAGCGCGCGGTGTCGAACGTTTGGTGCAAGGCCAAGACACAAAAGACGGTGCAGGTGTTCGCCTGACCCGTGTCTTGAGTCATGATTTGCAAGAACGCTTAGACCCATTCCTCATGCTCGATGCTTTTGGCAGCGATAACCCCGGTGACTACATCGCAGGCTTTCCCAATCACCCCCACCGTGGTTTTGAGACCGTGACCTACATGATCGCGGGTCGCATGCGCCACAAAGACAGCGGTGGCAACGAAGGGTTGCTACAAAACGGTGGCGTACAGTGGATGACTGCAGGACGCGGCCTGACGCACAGCGAAATGCCTGAGCAAGAAGAAGGCGTCATGGAAGGATTTCAGCTTTGGCTCAATCTACCTGCCAAAAACAAGCTGTGCGAGCCCTGGTATCGCGACATTCAAAGCGAAGATATTCCTGAAATCACCACCTCCAATGGTGTGTTGGTGCGGGTGATTGCAGGTCAGTCATACAACACGATTGGCGCGATACAGCGTGAACACACCGAACCTTTGTATCTCGACTTGCACTTTCCCAACAACGAAGGCACTCTATTTGAACAAGTCCTTCCAGCTTCACACAATGCCTTTGTTTATGTGTACCGAGGAGGCTTAGAGGTTGTGCAGGGTGACCAAACAACTGCTGTCCCCATCAAGCGCATGGCAGTACTTAGCAACGAAGGCAATGGTGTGGTCTTACGTGCACAAGCCAACACACGCGCGATTGTGATTGCTGGCAAACCCTTGCATGAACCCATCGCGCAATACGGACCGTTCGTGATGAACACGCGTGAAGAACTTGTGCAGGCAGTGGATGACTTTCGTGCAGGATTGATGGGCTAAGCCTGCGCAAGAAAACTTTACGAAACTTCTGATTAAAGTCATGGACAGATTACACAAACGGTTCACAGTTAGAACTCGGTAAGGGCATTTCGCCTTTTTTTTCAAGGACTGACTATGAACTGTTTGAAAACCACACGTTTTGCTATTTCTGTTTTGTTAGCTGGAACAGCCTTGGCTGTCATGGTGCCTACACAAGCCCAACCCATGATGGGGGAAAATGGCGTGTACCGTGACAGCGAGCGCATGCACGAGAGCATGGCTAAACGCATGGAAAAACGCCAAGCTGCTCTGAAAATCAAATTGCATTTGACCGCCGAACAAGAAACCGCATGGAACACATTCGTGCAAGGGACAAAACCCCCAGCAAAGCCCATGATGCAACGTATGAATCGCGATGAACTGGCCAAGCTAAACACGCCTGAGCGTTTAGACAAAATGAATGCGGCGCATGAAGCCAACATCAAAGCCATGGAAACACACATGAAGCAACGCAGCGATGCAACGCGCGAGTTCTACAGCCACCTGAGCGTCGAACAACAAAAAGTATTTGACGCTGAAACCCTCCCAGAACGCTGGAAGGACAAGCGCAATTAAATGTCGATGTTGCCAGCGCGCAAAGCGTTGTTTTCGATGAAGTGACGGCGAGGCTCCACCTCGTCGCCCATCAGCATGGTGAATACGCGATCGGCTTCGATTGCATCATCGATCTGCACACGCAACAAGCGACGCACCGTCGGATCCATCGTTGTTTCCCACAGCTGCGCTGGGTTCATTTCGCCCAAGCCCTTGTAGCGTTGACGTGCTGTGGCGTTTTCAGCCTGCCCGATCAACCACTTCATGGCTTGACGGAAATCGCTTACTTTTCCCTCTTTGGCTTTTTCGCCTTCACCGCGATACACCTTAGAACCTTCACCCACCAAGTCACGGAAAGTTTGTGCGGCTTCGGCCAAAGCGGCGTAATCGGCACCATGCACGAAGTCTTGGGTAATTACACTGCTCTTGACGTTGCCATGGTGGCGACGGCTGATGCGCAAAATGGGCTTGTCGGTACGGACATCAAACTCACCGGTCGCTTCTGAGCCACTGCCGAGCTCACGCAATTTTTCTTGCATGGCAGCAGCAGATTTTTCTGCATCAGCTACCGTGTCTAAGTTGACTGACACACCATCGGCCATGGCACGCAAGGCTTCCGCATCCATAAAACCACTCAAACGAGCAATCACTGCTTCAGCCACTTGGTGCTTACGTGCCAATTCACCTAAAGTATCGCCACTTAAAACTTGAGAGTTAGCACCACCAGTGGTAATGCTGGCGTCCTTCAATGCGATACGCAACAAGAAACCATCCAATGCAGATGCGTCTTTCAGGTACAGCTCCTCTTTGCCTGCTTTGACTTTGTACAAAGGTGGCTGCGCAATATAGATGTGACCACGCTCAACCAGTTCTGGCATTTGGCGGTAAAAGAAGGTCAATAGCAACGTACGAATGTGCGCGCCGTCCACGTCCGCGTCGGTCATGATGATGATGCGGTGGTAACGCAGCTTATCCACGTTGAAGTCATCGGTGGCCGACTTGCCAGACTCAGCGCTGGCCTTGCCAATACCAGTACCCAAGGCTGTGATGAGCGTCAAGATTTCGTTGCTGGTCAGCAGCTTTTCGTAACGTGCTTTTTCCACGTTCAAAATCTTGCCGCGCAGGGGCAAGATGGCTTGGAATTTACGGTCACGGCCTTGCTTGGCTGAACCACCCGCAGAGTCACCCTCAACAATGTAGATTTCGCACAACGATGGGTCCTTTTCTTGGCAATCAGCCAACTTGCCTGGCAAGCCCATGCCGTCCAGCACACCTTTACGGCGTGTCATCTCGCGGGCTTTGCGCGCGGCTTCGCGAGCACGCGCAGCTTCAACGATCTTGCCGCAAATGATCTTCGCGTCGTTCGGACGCTCTTGCAAATAGTCGGTCAGTGTTTTGGCCACGATGTCTTCCACAGGCGCACGCACCTCGCTGGACACCAGCTTGTCTTTGGTCTGGCTACTGAACTTTGGCTCAGGCACTTTGACAGACAACACACAGCACAAGCCTTCGCGCATGTCATCGCCAGTCACTTCGACTTTGGCTTTCTTGGCAAATTCGTTTTCTTCGATGTACTTGTTGATGACGCGTGTCATCGCAGCACGCAAACCCGTCAAGTGCGTACCACCATCACGCTGAGGAATGTTGTTGGTGAAGCACAAAACGTTTTCGTTGTAACCATCGTTCCACTGCATGGACACTTCCACACCAATGCTGGTGCCAGGAATGCCACCGTAGGTATCCGCTGGACGGTCACCTTCAGCGTAAAACGCGTTGGGATGCAACACCTTTTTGCCTGAGTTGATGAAGTCCACAAAGCCCTTCACACCACCAGCACCAGAAAAGTCATCTTCTTTACCTGTGCGTTCGTCCAACAAGCGGATGCGCACACCGTTATTCAAGAAGCTGAGTTCGCGTAAACGCTTGCTCAAAATTTCGTAATGAAAATCTGTGTTTTGCGTGAAGATTTCTGTATCGGGTAAGAAGTGAACTTCTGTGCCGCGTTTTTCGGTGTCCCCCGTGATGCGCATGGGAGAAACTTCTACGCCATTCACCACTTCAATCAAACGGTTTTGCACGAAACCTTTGGAAAATTCCAAGGTGTGCACCTTACCTTCGCGACGAACAATCAAACGCAATGACTTAGACAATGCATTCACGCAAGACACACCCACACCGTGCAAGCCACCTGATACTTTGTAACTATTCTGATTGAACTTGCCACCCGCATGCAACTCAGTCAACGCAATCTCAGCAGCACTGCGCTTTGGCTCGTGCTTGTCATCCATCTTCACGCCGGTAGGAATACCGCGGCCGTTGTCGGTCACGCTGATGGAGTTATCACTGTGAATGGTGACCACGATGTCATCGCAATGACCCGCCAAGGCTTCGTCAATCGAGTTGTCGACCACCTCAAACACCAAGTGGTGCAGGCCTGAACCATCGGATGTGTCTCCGATGTACATGCCAGGACGCTTACGAACCGCCTCAAGGCCTTCCAAAATTTGAATAGACCCCTCACCATAGCCTTCACCGGCTGGAGGCGTCACTGGGGTTTCAGGAGTTTGAGTGGGTTCAGTCATAGCAAGTCTTCGTGCATGAGGCACAAGCACCTCACGGTTTCAATCAGAAAAAAGGGAAACAACAACGCGTTAGATACGCATTGGCATCACTACATATTTGAAAGTGGTGTTGTCGGGAATGGTGATGAGGGCTGAGCTGTTGGAATCAGCCAAATCAACCTGCACCATGTCTTGATCCATATTAGTCAAAGCGTCGATCAAATAAGTCACATTGAAACCAATTTCAATGGCGTCGCCGTTGTAATCAATTTCAAGTTCGTCCACGGCTTCTTCTTGTTCAGCGTTGCTGGATGCCACGCGCAACACACCAGGCTCTAAATTCAAGCGCACGCCTTTGAACTTTTCGCTGGTCAAGATGGCTGTGCGTTGCAACGTCGCCAACAAAGCCGTACGGCCTATGGTGATGGTGTTCTTGTGATTCTTTGGAATCACACGGTTGTAGTCTGGGAACTTACCTTCAACCAGCTTGGTCACAAACTCCATACCGTCGAATGTGAACTTGGCTTGATTGCCAGCAAACTGCATTTCAATTGCACCTTCTTTATCGCTCAACAAGCGCTGCATTTCGAGCACTGTTTTACGAGGCAAGATGACTTCTTGGCGGGGCACTTCTACATCCAACATGGCAGAAGCAAATGCCAAGCGGTGACCATCTGTGGCAACCAAGCTGAGTTGCTTGCCTTCTGCCACAAACAAAATGCCATTTAAGTAGTAACGGATGTCATGCACAGCCATGGCAAATGACACTTGATGCAACAGTTCTTTCAGCGTCTTTTGGGGCACGCTGAACGAAGGACCAAAGTTGGCAGCTTCTTGCACCAATGGAAAATCTTCGGCAGGTAAGCTTTGCAAGGTGAAGCGGCTCTTGCCACCTTTCAAAATCAATTTGTTTTGACTCGATTCCAAACTCACCGTTTGATCTGAAGGCATGGTGCGCAAGATATCAATCAATTTGCGTGCGCCCACCGTGGTGGTGAAGTTGCCTGCGTCACCATCAAGTTCAGCGGTTGTGCGAATTTGAATTTCCAAATCACTGGTGGTTAGCTGCAATGCACTGCCTGTTTTGCGAATCAGCACGTTGGCCAAGATAGGCAATGTGTGACGGCGTTCAACGATGCCTGCAACAGATTGCAAAACTGACAAAACTTTGTCTTGTGTAGCCTTCAGTACGATCATCTCTTCCTCTTGTTTTCTTTATTTAAATTAGTAGTAGTAGATAAGCAAAGCATCTTTCTGTGGACAACAGCATTTTCCTCTTTTTTTTCAAGCACTTGGACTCACTGCAAAGGTGTTGGCAAGCTTGCTTTTCTGCTGTCGTTCAAAATTGGATAACTTCTTGATTCCTACTTTTCTGTGGATAACTCTGGTGTTATTCAGAAACCATCCACAGGGTTGTTCTTTTGGTTAATTAGCCCTTGAGTGTTTGTTCTAAAACGTGTAATTGTTGATTCAAATCAGCCATTTGCTGCCGTTCTGCTGTGATTTTGCGAACGGCATGGAGTACGGTGGTGTGATCACGCCCACCAAACAGCTCACCGATCTCTGGAAGGCTCTTTTGAGTCAATTCTTTGGCCAAGTACATTGCGATCTGGCGCGGACGTGCAATCGAGGCAGGACGCTTCTTAGAGTACATGTCTGCCACTTTGATCTTGTAATAGTCAGCGACGGTTTTTTGGATGTTCTCTACGGAAATTTGGCGGTTCTGAATTGAAAGCAAGTCACGCAGTGCATCACGAGCCAGCTGAATTGAAATTTCTTTCTGATTGAAACGTGAGTAAGCCAATATTTTTCGCAAAGCACCTTCGAGCTCACGCACGTTGGAACGCACGTTTTTGGCTACAAAAAAGGCGACTTCTTCAGGCATTTCAGAGCCTTCAGAGCGTGATTTACTGATCAAAATAGCCACACGCATTTCGAGCTCAGGTGGCTCAATAGCAACCGTTAAACCCGCATCAAAGCGGGACACCAGTCTCTCGTGGATGTCTGTCAAACCCTTGGGGTAAGTGTCACTCGTCATGATGATGTGAGACTTTTTGGCAAGCAATGCTTCGAACGCATTGAAGAACTCTTCTTGTGTTCGTTCTTTGTTTGCAAAGAACTGAACATCGTCAATTAACAGCAGATCAAGCGAGTGGTAGCGTTCTTTGAATTCATCGAAAGTTTTGCGCTGGTAGGCTTTAACCACATCTGAAACAAATTGTTCAGCATGGATGTAGAGAACTTTGGCGTCGGGACGTTCAGATAGGAGTTTGTTGCCTACCGCGTGCATCAAATGGGTTTTACCCAAGCCAACACCGCCGTAAATAAACAGGGGGTTGTACAACTGTCCTGGCATGGTTGCCACATGCATGGCTGCAGCGCGGGCCATTCTGTTGGCCGTACCTTCAACCAAGGTGTCAAACGTGAGCGCTGTGTTCAGGCGTGTGCGAGGACCACTTGGAACGCCTTCTTCAAGACCCACGAAGCTTTCAGGTAAAGATTCAAGCTCTTGAGAGAAAGAGACGGGCTTAATTCTGACAGGCGTTTCTTTGGGAGTGATCGCTAACTCAACTTGAATAGGTTGGCCATAGATGTGTTGCAACAAGCCAGCAATTCGGTTGGCGTATTGGGCACGAATCCAATCTAATTTGAAGCGATTTCCAACCAAAATGACCACTTTACTGAAGTCTTCAGCGACGTTCGCGATCAGTGGTTTGATCCAGGTATTAAATTGTTGTTCTGGCAGTTCTTGCGCCAATTGATCGACGCAGGTCTGCCACAAACCATCACCGGAATTGGTGGGTAAGCTGTCTGTGGCGGAAGATGGGATGCCCTGGGTCATGAGATATTTTTCTGTGGATAGCTGCTTTAAAAAGGCAGGCATTTGAACACTTTATCAAAAAATTATCCACAGGACAGATAAATCTGAAAGACCTTTAAAAATGCGAAGCTAAAAAGAGTGTGGATAAAAGTCTGCAAGTGCCCTAAAAGTTTGAGATAATTACCGGTTTCCCTGATCTCTTCAGGGCTTAGCTTTTTGGAAAAATCATGAAACGCACTTACCAGCCTTCTAAAACTCGCCGCGCCCGTACCCATGGCTTTTTGGTCCGTATGAAAACACGCGGTGGCCGCGCTGTGATCAACGCACGTCGTGCTAAGGGCCGCAAGCGTTTGGCAGTCTAATTTTTGACCACTGAACAGGCCCGCGAGCTTACTGCCGTGGAACGTCTGAAGCAGTGGTCAGAATTTCAGGCCGTCATGTCGGCGGGATCTGTGGCACGTACGCCGCACTTTGTGTTGCACCAGTGGCAACGGTCTGCTAAAGCCTCCACAGGGTCTGGGTTTGAAGAAACCCCGGCCCTGTTTGTCGATGGCGTCTTGATGCTTGGTGCACTGACACCCAAACGATGGGCCAAACGGGCGGTGACTCGGAATTTGATCCGTCGACAAATCCATGCCGTTTCGCAGGAATTTGTCGACAATCTGCAGCAAACAGCCTATGTGGTTCGATTGCGTGCCACGTTCAGCGCTCAAAAGTTTGTCAGTGCATCTTCAGATGCGTTGAAGCAAACTGTGCGCGAAGAGCTGAAACAACTGTTTGGCAAGGTCGGTTCCGCATGATGCAGTCGTTTTTAATTGCTGTTGTGCGCGGTTATCGCTTATTTCTCAGCCCATGGCTGGGGTCGTCATGCCGGTTCGAACCCACCTGCTCTGTTTATTCGCTTCAAGCGCTAGAACACCATGGTGCAGCGCGTGGCAGTTATCTCACATTGAGGCGACTTGCACGCTGCCACCCTTGGTGTTCTGGTGGACATGACCCTGTGCCCTCTACCTTGTTTACCTCTTTGACCTCTTCCAACTCAGGAAAGAAAACTTCATGAATGACATTCGCCGCACCATTTTGTGGGTGATCTTTGGTTTCTCCATGGTTCTTCTGTGGGACCAATGGCAAGTTCACAATGGTCATAAGGCCACCTTTTTCCCCACGCCTGCGCAACAAGCGAAAGTTGCAGCGGAAGCAGCCTCTGCTATTCCTCAAGCCGCCGGTATTCCTACACCTATCGCATCACAAGGTGCGGCTGTTCCAGTGACGGAAACACGTGCAGTTGCAAGCAAAGAGTTGGTTGAAGTGCAGACCGATGTTGTCAAACTCAGTTTTGACACAGAAGGCGGCACCTTGGCTCGCGTCGAGTTGTTGAAGCATGCAGACGAGCACAAACCTGGCAGCCATGTGGTGTTGTTGGACGACAGCAAAGACCGCATTTATTTGGCGCAAACGGGCTTGATTGCCAGTGCTCCTGGTGCGGCATTGCCGACACACAAAACTTTGATGACCGTACGCCCAGGCCCACGCACACTCAAAGACGGCGAGAACGAGTTATCAATCACGTTTGAATCACCAGCTCAAGGCGGCGTGAAGTTGATCAAGACTTACACCGTCAAACGCGGTGCATATGACATGGCTGTGAAGCACGACATCGTGAACACGGGCTCACAAGACGTTGCACCTCAGTTGTATTTCCAATTGGTGCGTGACGGCAACAAGCCGGCTGGCGAATCATCTTTCTACTCCACTTTCACTGGCCCAGCTGTTTACACAGAAGCTAAGAAGTACCAAAAGGTTGAGTTTGCAAAAATCAAAAAGAAAGATGTCGACGCTGAAAAGCAATCCACGACAGGTTACATCGCCATGGTGCAGCATTACTTTGCCAGCGCATGGATATTGCCTGACGGTATGACCCGCGATATTTCGATGGACGCTGTCGACATTGGTTCCACCATGCCTGATTGCTGCTACCGCGCTACTTTGATCGCGCCGTTGGAAGCGATCAAACCAGGTCAAACCAAGAGCGTGGCGGTTACTTTCTACGCCGGTCCACAAGAAGAGAAAAAGCTCGAAGCGCTTTATCCAGGACTCGAATTGGTCAAAGACTACGGTTGGTTGACGATTCTTGCCAAACCGCTGTTCTGGTTGTTGCACCAACTCAACAACATCTTGGGTAACTGGGGCTGGTCTATTGTCAGTCTGGTGGTCTTGCTCAAGGCGGCCTTCTATTGGTTGAACGCCCACGCCTACCAAAGCATGGCCAAGATGAAAGCCATCAATCCACGCATCACTGAAATGCGCGAACGTCTCAAAGACAATCCGCAACAAATGCAGATGGAAATGATGAAGATTTATCGCGAAGAAAAGGTCAACCCCATGGGTGGTTGCGTTCCGATCGCATTGCAAATTCCTGTGTTCATTGCCTTGTACTGGGTGTTGTTGTCGACCGTTGAAATGCGCAACGCCCCCTGGGTGGGTTGGATTCACGACTTGTCTGCACCGGATCCTTTTTATATTTTGCCGCTGTTGATGACGTTGACCACAATGCTGCAAACCGCATTGAACCCCGCGCCACCAGACCCCATGCAAGCCAAGATGATGTGGATCATGCCGCTGGCCTTCAGCGTGATGTTCTTTTTCTTTCCCGCAGGCTTGGTGTTGTACTGGATCACCAACAACGTGTTGTCGATCACACAGCAATGGGTTATCAACACACGCATGGGTGTGCCACCTCAGTTCAATTTGCCTAAGTTCTAACTTTCGCGAAATAGCACTTATAAAACCCGCTGCCTTTTGAAGGTGGCGGGTTTTTTTCTGGACAATCAAGACATGCTTGCACAACACGACGCACCCATCATTGCCATTGCCACCGCTCCAGGTCGAGGTGCGGTTGGCATTGTGCGCGTGAGTGGTAAAAATTTAGCCGCCTTGGTGCTGGCGTTGTGCGGCCGTGCGCTCAAACCGCGAGAGGCCACGTACTTGCCACTGGTCGACGAAACCGGCACGCCGATAGACCATGTGCTGGCCCTGCACTTTCCTGGACCCAATAGTTATACCGGCGAAGACGTATTGGAACTGCAAGCGCACGGAGGCCCCGTGGTGCTGCAACTCATCTTGGCGCGTTGTCTGCGTGTGTCAGCGGCGTTGAACGAACACCATAAACCGTTGCTCAGCGGTTTGCGTTTGGCGCAGCCTGGCGAGTTCACACAACGGGCGTTCTTGAACCATAAGCTCGATTTGGCACAAGCCGAAGCTGTGGCTGACTTGATTGACGCCAGCACCGAAGCAGCAGCACGCGGCGCAAGCCGCTCATTAGCGGGAGCGTTTTCCAATGAAATTCATCAGCTGCGTGATGCACTCATTCACCTGCGTATGTTGGTGGAAGCCACGCTCGACTTCCCAGAAGAAGACATCGACTTCTTAAAGCAGGCGGATGCGCAAGGGCAGCTCACACGTTTGCAACAGAACCTTTCACGCGTGATGGCGCAAACCAAGCAAGGCGCGCTGCTGCGCGAAGGTATTCGTGTGGTCATTGCGGGCCAACCCAACGCGGGCAAAAGCTCACTGCTGAATGCCCTCGCGGGCGCGGAGCTGGCCATTGTTACCCCCATCGCGGGCACCACGCGAGACGTCGTGCAGCAAACCATTCAAATTGATGGCGTACCGCTGCACGTGGTGGACACAGCCGGTTTGCGGGAACACCCAGATGTGGATGAGGTGGAGCGTATTGGCATTGCCCGTGCATGGGATCAGATCGGGCAAGCCGATGCGGTCCTGTTCTTGCACGATCTCACGCGCAAAGCTGACGCAGCGTATGGTGCAGCCGATGCACAGATTCAAAAGACGCTGCAAGAGAAACTAGCCGTGCATGTGCCGGTGTTGCACTTGTGGAATAAGGCTGACGCGCAGAGCATTGCGGCCACACAGCCATCGGCAGAAAGGGAAGCTTCTTCACAAGCTGTCCATCTCACGCTCTCGGCTAAAACGGGTGATGGGTTGCCCGCATTGCGCCAAGCCCTGCTCAATGTCGTCGGGTGGCAAGGCGGCAGCGCTGAAGGCATGTTCATGGCCCGCGAGCGCCATGTCCAAGCTTTGCATGAGGTCGATGAACACCTCATGATCGCCACCGCCAGTCTACAAGCGAGAGTGCCTGCACTTGACTTGTTGGCTGAAGAACTGCGCCTGAGTCAAAACGCTTTGAACACCATCACGGGTGAGTTTTCGTCGGACGATTTATTGGGCGTGATCTTCTCTAGCTTTTGTATTGGCAAATAAGCCTCACCCCACCGATAAAATCAGCGCATGACCCAAAACCATGCACACACCGCCAGCATCGCTGTGCAGGTGGACGACCAACGCATTTTGCAGTTGGCCCATGAGACGCTTGAAATTGAAGCAGCCGCTGTGCGGCACTTGCGCGAAGGCTTATCACCCTCTTTTGTGCAAGCTGTACACGCCATTCTCAAGGTCACAGGTCGTGTGGTCGTGATGGGTATGGGCAAGAGCGGCCATGTGGGCCGCAAAATTACCGCCACGCTCGCGTCAACCGGCACACCCGCCATGTTCGTGCATCCAGCCGAAGCCAGCCACGGCGACCTCGGCATGGTCAAAGACATGGACCTCGTGATTGCGATTTCCAACAGCGGTGAGAGCGATGAGTTGGCCGCCATCCTGCCCGTACTCAAACGTCAAGGCGTGCCTTTGGTGGCGCTCACAGGTGGCGCTCAGTCCACGTTGGCAAACCACGCCGACATTGTGCTCAACACAGGCGTGCTTAAAGAAGCTTGTCCGCTCAATCTCGCCCCCACTGCCAGTACCACGGCACAAATGGCGATGGGCGATGCCTTGGCCGTCGCACTGCTTGATGCCCGTGGTTTCAAAGCTGAAGATTTTGCACGGTCGCACCCAGGCGGCGCCTTAGGCCGTCGCTTGCTCACGCATGTGAGTGATGTCATGCGCAGCGGAGACGCTGTGCCAAGCGTGTTGCCTACTGCCAGTTTCAGCGATTTGATGCGCGAGATGAGCGCCAAAGGGTTGGGCGCGTCTGCCATCGTGGATGCCAATCAAAAAGTGCTCGGTATTTTTACGGACGGCGACTTACGTCGCCTGATTGAGACCGGCACAGACATGCGCCCGCTCACCGCTGCACAAGTGATGCACGCTAACCCCCGCACGGTGCGCTCCGGCGCATTGGCCGCCGAGGCTGCAGAGTTGATGGAGTTGCACCGAATCACCAGCGTCTTGGTGGTGGATGTGCAAGGCGTTTTATGTGGTGCGATCAACACCAACGACCTGATGCGCGCGAAAGTGATTTGATGAGTACACACACACCTGCGTTAAATTTCGACCCCGCACTGCTCTTGCGCGCCCAAGGCGTGCGTGTTGCCTTCTTCGATGTAGATGGCGTGCTGACAGACGGTGGCTTGCTCTTCACAGAGAGCGGCGAAACCATCAAACGTTTTTCCACACTTGATGGCCATGGATTGAAGATGTTGCAAAAAGCGGGCATCACCCCCGCTGTCATCACAGGGCGTGACAGCGCGCCACTGCGTATGCGTCTCAACGCTTTGGGCATTCAGCATGTGCGCTATGGCACCGAAGATAAGGCCCTGCGGCACAAGAAATATTGGATGAGTTGGGCTTTGATTGGTCGCAAGCTGCCCACATGGGTGACGATTGGCCGGACATCGCGATGATGACGCGCACAGCTTTTGCGTGCGCGCCCAGCAATGCGCATCTCGAAGTCAAAGCCATTGCGCATTACGTGACACAACGCGAAGGTGGCCACGGCGCTGCGCGCGAGTTTTGCGATTTGTTGTTGGTTGCGAGCGGTCATTACGCAGACTTGCT
>Ga0213920_1000775_pt1 | contig 20775 bp, 21 predicted proteins | sample McNCre1117MG_FD_161054 | JGI IMG/M metagenome (GOLD analysis project Ga0213920, IMG submission 161054) | Freshwater microbial communities from McNutts Creek, Athens, Georgia, United States - 11-17 MG | ecosystem: Environmental > Aquatic > Freshwater > Creek | place: USA: Georgia | collected...
CCCATCCCGAACAGGACCGTGAAACGACTTAGCGCCGATGATAGTGCGGGTTCCCGTGTGAAAGTAGGACATCGTCAGGCTATTACAGCCTCAAAAACCCCCACTCAAACGAGTGGGGGTTTTTGTTTTTGTGCTTCCATTAATTGACGTTGATGATGTACTCACCATCTATAGTGCAAGCGCTACTTTTTTCTAGGCTAAGACACAGATCGAAAAACCAAGCCTCAAAGCTTTGTGCAACTCCATATCTCGCAAACAGCAATTTCAGATATTGAACTGAATCGCTCCAAAAAAGAAAGTCACTGAGTTTGATTTTCTGAAACTCGAGTAATTTGAATTTCAGGAGAACCTTCGCTGCGTAGCTGGCGTGCTTTTCAGGTGATCGGCGAAATTGCTCAAGTCGGCTTCTGGCGCGAGTTATGGCGTCAGACACATCAGCGAAGGCAGATCCATGACCTGGCAACACCAGTTTCGGATTCAACTCCTCAATCACATCAAGCGTTGATTCCACTTCATCAAATGCGTTGAATCCTTCGATTTCAGGAAACACCACACCAAACCCGTTTTCCCACAGTGCATCCGCTGAGACCAAGACGCCATCCATTTCATTGAAGATCACAATGGAGTGTGGGTCATGTCCTGGTGCCGCATGGATTCGCCATGTTGTGTTGTTGACCACTATAGAGTCACCATCATGGAGTGACCCCGTTCTTATGAAAGTGGGGCAGTGTTGCCCAGTGGGTTCATAGGTAAGTACTTGTGCATTCCATGTATCAACAAATTCTGCATGTCCAGGTGGAATGAATGTTTTTAGTGCTGGGTAGATGGCTTGAAGGTGTGCATTGCCGCCGCAGTGATCGCTGTGCAAGTGCGTATTAATCAGCATGGTCAGTGATTGCTGATGTAAAGCCGAGGCAACGAGGGCATGAGTCTGCTCTGCATGCGTCCAATATCCACTGTCGATAAGAATCGACTGATTGGCATCTTGTAACAGTACGTTATTCGAGGACAGCCATCCACGCTCAAAAAAGGTAACGCCAACAGGTAGAAAGTGCATACTGTGATTCTGACAGTAAGCGTGCATCGCAAGGCTGTGGGATGTGCCACACATTACAGATTGTCAATTTTGTAGATTTAGGGGTGTCACCCTAAAACTCTGTCAGACAAGTGCAAGAATGAGGGGAAACCCGTAGAATCAATGCATGACTCTCGTACAAACTCTTGCAAAAACCACCCTAGAGGGGGGAAGACAAATGCTTCGCTTCACAGGTGTATCCCAAGAGCAGCTCCGAAAAACTGAAGGTGTGTTGGTTCCGATTGCACCGCTCAGCCCCGAGCATTTGCCTCATATCTTGGCGCATTTACTTGCGTTATCCGAACATGACCGCTATTTGCGCTTTGGCTATACCGCAACAGATGCGCACATTCAACGCTACGTTGATAACTTGAATTTCGAACGCGATGAAATCTACGGCATTTTCAACGCCGATCTAGAAATCATTGCCATGGCGCATTTGGCTCTGATGAAAGAGCCAGCGCGCGAATCAAGCGGTGAGTTCGGCGTGTCAGTTGCAGCGCATGCGCGTGGCCGAGGTTATGGCGCGCGCTTGTTTGAACGTGCAGTAATTCACGCACGAAATGAAAAGGTGTACCAGATGTACATCCACGCCTTGAGCGAAAACGCCCCCATGATTCGCATCGCTCGTAAGGGTGGTGCGCGCATTGAGCGTGATGGCACGGAGACTGAGGCCTACTTGCGTTTACCAAAGCGCGACTTGGATAGCCGAGTCACAGAGTTTGTCGCTGATCAATACGCCAAAACCAACTACAGCATCAAAGAGGATGCCAAGCGTTTCTGGAACTTCTTGGCCAAAGTCCAAGAAATTCGTGAAGGCGTGCGCGACGCTCGTCACCAAGCCGCCGAATAAGTGAATAGCCCATCGCATATGGGCTATGCTTAAGGCTTGTGAGACTCCCGCAGCACACGCTGCAACACTGTGATACCCCCGCAATCCCGAGAGACAGACAAACAAGACAAGCGCGGCTACTGGCAACGCTTGGTTGAGTTCATACACCCCGGTCCCGATTCCCGCGAAGAGTTGCTAGACGCACTCTCTGACGCAGAGGACAACCAAGTCATTGGCGCTGAAAGTCGGCTCATGCTTGAGGGCGTGTTGCGCATGGCTGACCTCACGGCGGGCCAAGTCATGGTGGCTGCGCCACGAATGGACCTCATCAACTTAGACGCGCCGATTGAAGAGAGCTTGCATCAAGTGATTGATACGGGGCATTCACGATTCCCCGTGTATGAAGGTGAGCGCGATAACTTGGTGGGCATCTTGCTCGCTAAAGATTTGCTCAAACTTCAGCGTGCGCCGTCCCTCAATATCCGCACCTTGCTAAGACCACCAGTTTTTATCCCAGAAAGCAAAGGCCTGAATGATTTGTTGCGCGAGTTTCGCAACACGCGCAATCACATGGCACTGGTGGTCGACGAGTTTGGGCGCATCGCGGGACTCATCACGATTGAAGACGTGCTTGAGCAAATCGTGGGCGACATTGAGGATGAGTTCGACAGCCAAGAAGACGTTGGCGATATTTTTGCACTCGCAGACCATACTTACCGCGTCAGTGGCGATGCGTCGTTAGAGCGCGTTGGCGAAGCCTTTGGCACACACCTTGAAGTGACCGCTGCTGAAGAGTCTGATGACACCCACTTTGACACCATCGGTGGATTTATTGCACATGCGATGGGCCATGTGCCGCGCCGCGGCGAGCACTTTGAAATCAATAAATTGCGTTTCGAAGTTTTGCATACGCGTGGTGGCGCAGTGAAGTGGTTCAAGGTGTATCCAGCGCCTGAAGAAAAAGCGCCGCAATAAGGCATGCAACACAACGCGCATGCCGTGAGAACATGGCCACTTACTTTGCAACTCACGGCAGTATTGCTGGTCGCAGGCTTGGCACAAGCACTGTCATTGGCATGGCCTTTTGAGGGACCATTCATCGGCGAAGCGCAAGGATGGTTGCAATGTGTGAGCATGGGCGTGCTGGCTTACCAGCTCGATCGGTGCAACACAGGTAAACAGGCATTTGTCAAAACTTGGGTGTTTGCATTTGCTTGGCTTGCTGGCAGTATTTGGTGGCTGTTCATTTCAATGCACCGCTACGGAGGCCTGCCTGCACCTCTCTCTGGATTGGCTGTTGGTTTGATGGCGGCTGGATTGGCGTTGTTCTATGCGACAGCGGCATGGCTGTATCACGCAATTGGTAAAACGGGCCTCGGCGTGTTGCCACGCGCAAGTGCATTTGCCGCCGTCTGGATGTTGGCTGAAATGGTGCGCGGTACGCTTTGGACCGGCTTTCCATGGGGTGCGGTGGGTTATGCACATGTCGACAGCTTGTTGCACCATTGGGCGCCATGGGTTGGCGTGTATGGCCTGTGCGCCCTGTCTGCGTTCATCGCCATGGGCGTGACCGCCGAAAGAAAAGATAGCCGCCCCGCAACACGTTCAACACAAATCTCTATCGTCGCCCTCATCGCGGTTCTTGGCTACACATGGCTCACATCACCGAGTCAAAGTGCGAGTGAAGAGGCTCGTACAGCAAAACCCATAAGCGTGACGCTGCTGCAAGGCAACATCCCGCAAGACTTGAAGTTTGGCGAAGGCGTCAACCGAGCGCTTCGTGAATACAAAGAATCCCTGTTGTCTAGCACTAGCGACTTAACGGTCACGCCCGAAACGGCGCTACCACTGATTCAACAACAAATGCCCGATCGCTACTGGGCTCAGCTGGAAAGCCACTTCAGCAAAGGTTCACAAGCCGCACTCATCGGTTTGCCGGTGGCCGCGCGCAGTGAGCAAGGCCAGTTGCAGTACAGCAACTCTGCCATCGCGCTGATGCCACAAGCCACGCCTGCATCTACTGCCGGCTACCAATACGACAAACATCACTTGGTGCCCTTTGGCGAGTTTGTACCGCCACTCTTTCAGTGGTTCGTGCGCATGATGAACATCCCCTTGGGGGACTTTTCTCGTGGCGATGTGGCGCAGCCAAGTTTTGTGTTCAAAGGTGAGCGCATCGCGCCCAATATTTGCTACGAAGATTTGTTTGGCGAAGAGCTGGCCCGTAGCTTTGCCGATCCAGACAAAGCCCCCACCATGATGGTCAACCTCAGCAACATCGCTTGGTTTGGCGATACTGTGGCCATTGACCAGCATTTGCACATCTCCCGTATGCGTGCCCTAGAGCTAGGCCGCCCCATGCTGCGCGCCACCAACACGGGGGCAACGGCCATCATCAGTGCCCAAGGCCAAGTCACGCATCGCCTGCCCAGCGCCGTGCAAGGGGCCCTGACCGCCGAGGTCTATGGCGTGCACGGGCCCATCACGCCCTACGCCCAATGGGTGTCGGTTTGGGGGCTTTGGCCATTGGCGGGTTTGGCTTTGCTGACCCTCTGCATCGTTGCCGCGATGGCGCATGCATCTCGGCACGGCCAGAGGCGTTTCGGCCCGTAAAATCAGAGGTTTGCGGGCGTATTGACCTGCAGCCTAAATTGCCAGCGTCTGCTGGCCACTTTGCATGCTGACTTTTCAAGAAATCATTCTCACACTCCAGTCCTACTGGGCCAAGCAAGGTTGTGCTTTGCTGCAACCCATTGACATGGAGGTCGGTGCGGGCACCTCGCACACAGCCACGTTCTTGCGCGCCTTGGGCCCAGAGCCATGGAAAGCCGCTTATGTGCAGCCTAGCCGCCGCCCTAAAGATGGCCGCTATGGCGAGAACCCCAACCGCTTGCAGCACTACTACCAATACCAAGTGGTGTTGAAGCCCGCGCCCAGCAACATCTTGGAGCTGTACTTGGGCTCACTCGAAGCGCTCGGCTTTGACCTCAAGAAAAACGACATTCGATTCGTCGAAGACGATTGGGAAAACCCAACCTTAGGCGCATGGGGCTTGGGTTGGGAGGTTTGGTTGAATGGCATGGAAGTCACGCAGTTCACCTACTTCCAACAAGTCGGCGGCATTGACTGCAAACCCATCACCGGCGAAATTACTTATGGCCTCGAGCGCTTGGCCATGTACCTGCAAGGCGTGGACAACGTCTACAACCTGCAATGGACAGATGGGTTGACGTATGGCGATGTCTACAAACAAAACGAAGTGGAGCAATCCACCTACAACTTCGAGCACAGCGATGCCGAGTTTTTGTTCACCGCCTTTGGCGCACACGAAAAACAAGCGCAGCACCTCATGGGTGCGCAGTTGGCGTTGCCTGCGTATGAGCAAGTGCTCAAAGCCGCACACACCTTCAACTTGCTCGACGCCCGTGGCGCCATCAGCGTGACCGAGCGTGCCGCCTACATTGGCCGCATCCGTAACCTCGCGCGAGCTGTGGGACAAAGCTATTACGAGAGCCGTGAGCGCTTGGGCTTCCCCATGGCCCCGCGTGAATGGGTCGAACAAATGCCAAAGAAGACCGCTTGAGCGTAGGACACAAGAACATGACCACACACAACCTACTCATCGAACTCTTCGTGGAAGAGTTGCCTCCCAAGGCTTTGCAAAAACTCGGCGACGCTTTTTCTAGTGTGTTGTTTGAGCAACTCAAAGCCCAAGGTTTGACGGCTGCTAATTCCGCTGTGACGGCTTACGCCTCACCACGCCGCTTGGCTGCGCACATCACCGCCGTGTCGGCATTGGCTGCTGACAAAGCCGTGCAACAAAAACTCATGCCGACCGCCGTGGGCTTAGACGCCAGTGGTAACGCCACACCCGCCTTGCTGAAAAAACTGCAAGCCTTGGGCGCAGGTCCTGAGGCTGTGGCACAACTCAAACGCGCACCCGATGGCAAAGCCGAAGCCTTGTTTTACGACAGCATCGTCAAAGGTGCGAGCTTGACCGATGGCCTGCAAAAAGCCTTGACCGAAGCCATCGCCAAATTGCCCATCCCTAAAGTGATGAGCTACCAGCTTGAGACTGATTGCGAATTGCCTGGCTGGAGCAGCGTTAACTTTGTACGCCCCGCGCACAGCTTGGTCGCCTTACACGGCAGCACCGTGGTGCCGGTCAAAGCGTTGGGCTTGACCGCGGGCAACAGCACACAGGGCCACCGCTTTGAAGCCCGTGTGTCTCCCGTGGTGTTAGCCAATGCTGATGTGTACGCAGAGACACTCGCCAAAGACGGCGCGGTCATCGCGAGCTTCACCGAGCGCCGTGCTGAGATTGCACGCCAACTCGAAGCAGCCGCAGCCAAAGTAGGCGGCGGCGAGGACTCGAAGTCGCACGGAGCGCTCCGGCCAATTGAAGACGCCGCACTGTTAGACGAAGTCACCGCCTTGGTCGAACGCCCCAATGTGTTGGTGTGTGAGTTTGAAAAACAATTCCTCGACGTGCCGCAAGAGTGCCTCATCCTCACGATGAAGGCCAACCAAAAATACTTCCCGCTGCTCGACGCCTCAGGCACGCTCACCAACAAGTTCTTGGTGGTCAGCAACATCACGCCCGACGATGCGTCTGCCGTGGTTGGCGGTAACGAACGCGTGGTGCGCCCTCGTTTGGCCGACGCCAAATTCTTCTTTGACCAAGACCGCAAAAAGACACTCGTCACGCGCGTGGATGGTTTGGCCAAGGTGGTCTATCACAACAAACTCGGCACCCAAGGCGAGCGCACCGACCGCGTGCGCGCCATTGCCAAAGGCATCGCTGCCTTGTTGCCACAAGCCAAAGACGCGGCCTTTGTGCAAGCCGTCGACACTGCCGCGCAACTGGCCAAAACCGATTTGCTCACCGACATGGTGGGAGAGTTCCCAGAGTTGCAAGGCATCATGGGTGGCTACTACGCCCGTCACGATGGTTTGGATGAGACGACAGCGCAAGCCATTGAAGACCACTACAAGCCCCGCTTTGCTGGCGACGAATTGCCACGCAACACCGTGGGTGTGGTGGTTGCTTTGGCCGACAAGTTAGAGACCTTGGTGGGCATGTTTGGCATCGGCAATTTGCCCACGGGTGACAAAGATCCATTTGCGTTGCGTCGTCACGCTTTAGGTGTGGTGCGCATGTTGAGCGAGGCCGATTTGGATGTGGCTTTGGACGCACTGATTGCACAAGCCATTCCCGCCTTTGGCGACAAGATCACCGACCCTGCTGCTGCTTTGTCCTCGTTCATTTACGACCGTCTCTCCGGCGGTCTGCGCGAGCAAGGCTACTCAGCACAAGAAGTCGAAGCGGTGTTGGCCTTGCGCCCGCAACGCTTGAGCGACGTGGCCAAACGCCTCACCGCTGTACGCGCCTTCGCCGCCTTGCCCGAAGCTTCGGCCTTGGCCGCCGCCAACAAGCGCATCGGTAACGTGCTCAAAAAAGCGGGCGAGGTCGACGCACACGTCAACACCGCTTTGTTCAAAGAAGACGCCGAGCAAGCGTTGTACGCGGTCATGCAAAAGTTGTTGCCTGAATCCGAGGCCCAGTTCAACGCGGGCGACTACACAGCCTCGTTGCAAACCTTGGCCACTTTGCGCTCGCCCGTCGATGCGTTCTTTGACGACGTCATGGTCAATGCCGAAGAGATGGACCTGCGTTTGAACCGCCAAGGCATGCTCAAGAAGCTGCACGAAGCGATGAACCGTGTGGCTGATTTGTCCGCCCTCGCTTCTTAAAGCCAAAGCCCAGCCATGCAAACCAAACTCGTCATCCTTGACCGCGACGGCACGATCAACCAAGACAGCGACGACTACGTCAAGTCGGCCGATGAATGGATTCCACTGCCAGATGCACTTGAAGCGATTGCGCGTTTGAACCATGCGGGCTGGCATGTGGTGGTGGCCTCTAACCAATCTGGTTTGGGTCGTGGTTTGTTTGATGTGGCGGCCTTGAATGCCATGCACACCAAGATGCACAAGCTCTTGGCTGCTGCGGGCGGCCGCATTGATGCGGTGTTTTATTGCCCACACAGCCCCGAGGAAACTTGCAATTGCCGCAAGCCTTTACCCGGTCTGTACGAACAAATTGGCGAGCGCTACGGCATGGACCTCAAGGGGGTGCACACCGTAGGTGATTCGCTGCGCGATTTGCAAGCCGGTGCTGCTGTCGGTTGCGCCACACACTTGGTGCACACCGGCAAAGGCGAAAAACTCAAGGGCCAGCCACTGCCTGCAGACTTTCCTCAAGGCACTTTGGCGCACGATGACCTCAGCGCATTTGCCGACTGGCTCCTTGCTCAGTCCGAGCCCGCTGTCAAAACCAACAAAGCAGGAGCCCACGCATGATCGCCATGCTTCGTTCAACGCTGCACATGGCGGTCATGTTTGTCACCGTCATTCCCTACACCTTGCTCATCTTGTTGGCGCGTTTGTTGGGCGCCAAGGGCAATGTGCGTTACGGCTTTGCGCAAAAGTGGCTCACGCTCAGCATCGATGCTGCGCGGATCATCATGGGTATTCGCTACGAAGTGCAAGGCCAAGAGAACCTGCCTGTGGGTGAAACCAGCCCCGCCATTTTGTTGGTGAAGCACCAGTCCACGTACGAGACATTTTTGATGCCGGCCATCATGCCGCACCCCTTGGCTTATGTGTTCAAAAAAGAACTGCTGTATGTGCCGTTCTTTGGTTGGTCCATTGGCAGCTTGGACATGATCCACATCGACCGCAGCCAACGCGCCAAAGCGTTTGCCAAAGTGGTGGAGCAGGGGCAGGCTTTGCTCGACCGAGGTGTGTGGGTCATCATGTTTCCAGAAGGCACGCGCATTCCTCGCGGTGAGCGCGGCAGCTACAAAACAGGCGGCACACGTTTGGCCATTGCCACAGGTGCTCCGGTCATTCCTATTGCGGTGACCTCGGCCAAATGCTGGCCACGCAAAGCCTTCATCAAGACTCCCGGCGTGGTGGATGTGTCCATCGGTCAACCGATTCCAAGCGTTGGCCGCGATGCCGACGAGCTGATGCGCGAAGTTGAAACGTGGATCGAAGCCGAAATGCACCGCCTCGACCCCGAGGCCTACGTCGGCCAACACTGAGCCCACACGCATGAGCCGCTTCTTGCAACTCGTGCTCGACATGTTCGATGGGGCCACCACCAAAGCCCTGCAAGGTCTCGGCGCAGACAAGCGACCCAGCCCCAAAAAACGCCAGCCCCGCCAACCCAAGCGACTTAAGCCGCAAAGCTTGATGGGTGGCTTGCACCGCGATGCCAACGCCTTGCCACCAGCACCTGCCCTTCATGGCCCCCACATGCCGTCGGAGCCCTTGGCTCAGGTGCTACCCAAAGCGCACTACGTACATCCCCGCGCCACACGCCGCATTCAACTCGGCACCACCGACGTGGCTTATGCCTTTCGACGCGGCAAACGTCGCACCATTGGCATGGCCATCGGCCCCGATGGCTTGGAGGTCAGTGCGCCGCGTTGGGTCACCTTAGGTGAAGTGGAATCTGCCCTGCACGAAAAAGCCGATTGGATTGCCCGCAAGCTGGTCGAGATGCAAGAACGTCAACAGCAGCTGGGTGCTGCACGCATCGTGTGGGCGGATGGTGTGGTGCTGCCGTATTTGGGGGACCAGCTGCAAGTGGTGCTGGACTCCTCAAGCACGCTCAAAAAGAACAGCGCACAGTTTGAGCCTGCGCCACAGCCGCACGTCGGCGATGCACACTCTCTCGATTCAGATGCCGCCACGCAAGCTGCTGCGCCTTTGCTGCATACCCTGCGCCTAGGTTTGCCACTCACCGCCGAGCCCCAACAAATCCGCGATGCTGTCCAAGCTTGGCTCATGCGCCAAGCCAAAGCCTTGTTTGTCGAGCGACTCAACCACTACGCACCACAGCTGGGTGTGCAGTGGCAACGCGTGTCGCTCAGCAGCGCGGCCACGCGCTGGGGCAGTGCCAGCGCCAATGGGGCGATTCGTCTCAACTGGCGGTTGGTGCACCACAAGCGCGACGTGATCGACTACGTGGTGGCGCATGAACTCAGCCATTTGCGCGTGATGGACCACAGCCCGCGCTTTTGGGAGACCGTGCAAAGCGTCATGCCCGACTACGCCCAACTCAGGCGAGTTCTTAAGGATGAACCCTTACCTCCGTGGTCCTGACTTGGTTTTTGGAGATTTCCCGTCATAATTGACGTTTACGTAAACGTAAACAAGGAAATCATGGCGACCACCTATTCCATCAGCGACTTAGCGCGTGAGTTTGACCTCACCACGCGAGCCATCCGTTTTTACGAAGACATGGGCCTGTTGCAGCCCGAGCGCTCAGGCCCCGGCGGGCGTAACCGCGTGTACAGCCACCGCGACCGCACGCGCCTCAAGCTCACTTTGCGTGCCAAACGCTTAGGGTTGTCGTTGACCGAGGCCAAAGACCTGATCGACATGTACGACAGCCCACGCGACACCGGTCCGCAGTTGCAAAAGTTTTTGGTGGTGCTCGATACGCACAAACGCGAACTCGAAGCGCAAATGTCAGAAATTCAAGCCAACCTCGATGAGGTCAAAGCCCACGAAAAAGAAGCCCGCGCGTTGTTGGCCAAACAAGGTGAGAAACCTGCCAAAGCCGCCAAGACCACGAAAGCGAGCAAGAAGGCATGACACATCCTGAACTTCACGCCCGCATTGAAGCCAGCTTTGTACGCCAAGGCATGATGCAGCACCTCGGCGCGCGCATCGTCTCTGTGGCACCCGGTGAGGTGGAAATTGCTTTGCCGTATTCCGAGCGCGTCACCCAACAACAAGGTGGCTACCACGGTGGCGCCATGGGCGCATTGGCTGATATCGCCGCTGGCTATGCAGGCCTCACGTGTGCTGCAGAGGGCCAAGAGGTGACCACGGTCGAATACAAGATCAACTTTCTCGCCGCTTTTCAAGGCGGCGAATTGCGCGCGCGCGGCCATGTGGTGCGTGCAGGTAAACGCCTCATCATCACCACCGCTGAAGTAGTCCACCTCGACGACAACGGTGGCGAATCACCCTGCGCTTTGATGCAGCAAACCCTCGCCACTGTGAACAAAACCTACTGATCCAACGGAGACACACCATGAACAACCTACCAGGCCTGAACTTTCAACTCGGTGAAGACATCGACGCGCTGCGCGATGCTGTACGCGACTTCGCACAAGCCGAAATCGCCCCACGTGCCGCGCAGATCGACCACGATGACCAGTTCCCCATGGACCTGTGGCGCAAGATGGGTGACCTCGGCGTGTTGGGCATCACCGTGGGCGAAGAATATGGCGGCGCCAACATGGGCTACCTCGCGCACATGATTGCGATGGAAGAAATCTCACGCGCCTCTGCCAGTGTGGGCCTGAGCTACGGCGCACACAGCAACTTGTGCGTGAACCAAATCAAACGCAATGGCACAGACGCACAACGCGCCAAGTACCTGCCCAAACTCATCAGCGGCGAGCACGTGGGTGCCTTGGCCATGTCTGAACCCGGTGCTGGCTCTGATGTCATCAGCATGAAGCTCAAAGCCGAAGACAAAGGCGGCTACTACTTGCTCAACGGCAACAAGATGTGGATCACCAATGGCCCTGATGCCGATACCTTGGTTGTTTACGCTAAGACCGAGCCCGAGCTGGGCGCACGCGGTGTGACCGCCTTCTTGATCGAGAAAGGCATGAAGGGTTTCAGCATCGCACAAAAGCTCGACAAGCTCGGCATGCGCGGTAGCCACACTGGCGAGCTGGTGTTCCAAAACGTCGAAGTGCCCGCTGAAAATATTTTGGGCGGTCTCAACATGGGCGCTAAGGTTCTGATGAGTGGCTTGGACTACGAACGTGCCGTGCTCACCGGCGGCCCGCTGGGCATCATGCAATCGGTGATGGACAACGTCATCCCCTACATCCACGACCGCAAGCAGTTTGGCCAAAGCATTGGCGAGTTCCAACTCATCCAAGGCAAAGTGGCCGACATGTACACCGTGCTGCAAGCTGGTCGCAGCTTTGCCTACACCGTGGCCAAGAACCTCGACTTACTTGGTACGGATCACGTGCGTCAAGTGCGCAAAGACTGCGCCTCCGTCATTTTGTGGACCGCCGAGAAAGCCACGTGGATGGCCGGCGAAGGTGTGCAGATTTTTGGTGGCAACGGCTACATCAACGAATACCCACTGGGCCGTTTGTGGCGCGATGCCAAGCTGTACGAAATTGGTGCCGGCACCAGCGAAATTCGCCGCATGCTGATTGGCCGCGAGCTATTCGCCGAAACTTGTTAAGGAATTTGCACCACTGCGACAATTGACGCATGAGCAATTCACTACAACACCTCTTCGACAACAACCGCGCTTGGGCGGATCGCATGGTTCAAGAAAACCCTGCGTACTTCTCACGCCTGGCCAACCAACAAAATCCCAAGTATTTGTGGATCGGTTGCTCCGACAGCCGCGTGCCTGCCAACCAAATCACGGGCCTCGACCCCGGTGAAGTGTTTGTGCACCGCAACGTGGCCAACGTGGTCGTGCATTCCGACTTGAACGCCTTGTCCGTCATCCAATATGCGGTCGATGCACTCAAGGTCGAGCACATCATGGTGGTGGGTCATTACGGTTGTGGTGGTGTGTTGGCCGCGACGCGTGGCACACGCGTGGGCTTGGCAGACAACTGGTTGCGCCATGTGCAAGACGTGCGCTTGCGCCATCGCCAACGCCTCAACCATTTGCCACAAGCCGAACTTGAGTCGGTCATGTGCGAGATGAATGTGATCGAACAAGTGGGCAACGTCGCCTTGTCGAACGTCATGCAAGACGCCTGGGGCCGCGGCCAAAAGGTGACGGTGCATGGCTGGATTTACGGCTTGGATGACGGCTTGGTCAAAGACCTTGGCGTCAGCATGAGCCACGCAGGCGAAGTGGTGGATGTCTTCCGCAGCGCCTTCAAACGCTACCCCCGTGGTGGCATCCTTCCCGCCGCATGACCCTGTGGGTCGGCGCGGCAATTTTCTTTTTGTTAATTGGAGAAATTCATGTCCGACCCTATCGTCATCGTCAGCGCTGCGCGCACACCCATGGGCAGTTTTCAAGGCGACTTCTCTAGCCTTGCCGCACACGACCTCGGTGGTGCCGCTATCAAAGCAGCCGTTGAGCGTGCGGGCATCAATCCTGAGTTGGTGACCGAAGTTTTGTTTGGCAACTGTCTGATGGCAGGCCAAGGTCAAGCGCCTGCACGTCAAGCCGCGTTCAAAGGCGGTTTGCCAAAGTCTGCTGGCGCTGTCACCTTGTCCAAGATGTGTGGCTCAGGCATGCGCGCAGCCATGTTTGCCCACGACATGTTGATTGCAGGCACACACGATGTGTTGGTGGCCGGTGGCATGGAGAGCATGACGAATGCGCCTTACCTCATGCTCAAAGGCCGTGGCGGTTATCGCATTGGCCACGACCGCATCTTTGACCACATGATGCTTGACGGTTTGGAAGACGCTTACGAGCCAGGCCGCAGCATGGGCACCTTTGGTGAAGACTGCGCAGCCAAATACAACTTCACACGCGCCGAGCAAGATGTATTTGCCACTGCCAGCGTGCAACGCGCCAAAGCAGCGATCGAGAGCGGTGCATTTGCCACAGAAATCACGCCCGTCACAGTGAAGACGCGTGCAGGCGAAACGGTGGTATCGATTGACGAAGGCCCCGGAAAAATCAAGCTCGACAAAATCACATCACTCAAACCCGCGTTCAAAAAAGACGGCACCATCACGGCGGCTTCTAGTTCGTCCATCAACGACGGTGGCGCAGCGATGGTGTTGATGCGCGAGAGCACAGCCAAACAATTGGGTTGCAAGCCATTGGCCCGCATCGTGAGCCACGCCACCCATGCACAAGAGCCTGAGTGGTTTGCCACAGCACCCGTCGGTGCGACGCAAAAGGCCTTGGCCAAAGCCGGCTGGAAGGTAGAAGACGTGGACCTGTGGGAAGTCAACGAAGCCTTCGCTGTGGTGCCCATGGCTTTGATGAAAGAGCTCAACGTCGCGCACGACAAGGTCAACGTCAACGGCGGTGCGTGTGCTTTGGGTCACCCCATTGGCGCATCGGGCGCACGCATCATGATCACGCTCATCCATGCGCTCAAAGCACGTGGCCTGAAAAAAGGCTTGGCCACCTTGTGCATTGGCGGCGGCGAAGGCACAGCTGTCGCGCTCGAGCTCGTTTAAGTTTTCGACATGCCTACCGCACTCATCATCGGCGCGTCGCGTGGCATTGGGTTAGAGCTGGTTCGCCAATACGTGGCGGATGGCTGGCGCGTGATTGCCACTGCGCGTGACGATGTGGGGCGTGATCGCATCCAAGCCCTCGGCGCGCAATGCTTGCGCGTCGATGTGGCCAATCCCCTCAGCGTCACCTCGTTTGAGTGGATGCTCGACGGTGAAAAGCTAGACCTCGCTTTGTATGTGGCGGGTGTCATCGACCACAACGCCGCCAACACGCCACCCACGCAAGACGCGTTTGATCGCGTCATGCACACCAACGTCATGGGCGCGATGATGGTCATCCCACAAGTCGCACCCATGGTCGAAGCGGCCGATGGTGTGTTCGCTTGCATCAGCAGCGTGATGGGCAGTTTGCAAGGCACACGCAGCAGTGATGCAGCGTTGTACCGCATCAGCAAAGCCGCACTCAACATGGTGGTGCGCACGTCGCAGCCCGAGTACCCACGCGCACGCATGGTGGCCATGCACCCAGGCTGGGTACAAACCGAGATGGGCGGCGCCAACGCCACGCTCACGCCAGAGCAAGCTGTCACGCGCATGCGTCATACGCTGGCGCACATCACGCCCGAACACGCGGGGCAATTTTTGTCTTACGACGGCAGCACCATTGCTTGGTGACGTCTTTCACACACACATTTCAGAACGGATAAAGCCATGTTGCTCACCCCCGACCAAACCATGATTCGCGATGCTGTGCGCGACTTCGCACAGCAAGAGCTTTGGCCTAACGCCGCCAAGTGGGACAAAGAACACACCTTTCCGCACGAGGTGCACAAAGGCTTGGCCGCGCTCGGCGCCTATGGCATTTGCGTGCCCGAAGACTTGGGTGGCGCAGGCTTGGACTACACCACGCTCGCCATTGTTTTAGAAGAAATCGCCGCAGGCGATGGCGGTACCAGTACGGCCATCAGCGTGACCAACTGCCCCGTCAACGCCATCCTCATGCGCTACGGCAACGACGCGCAGAAAAAGAAATGGCTCACCGAACTCGCGCAAGGCCACATGCTTGGCGCGTTTTGTCTGACCGAGCCACATGTCGGTTCTGATGCCTCCGCCTTGCGTACGACGGCCACCAAAGAAGGTGACGAATACGTCATCAACGGCGTGAAGCAATTCATCACCAGCGGTAAAAACGGCCATGTGGCCATCGTCATTGCGGTGACCGACAAGGGCGCAGGCAAAAAAGGCATGAGCGCTTTCATCGTGCCCACCAGTGCACCTGGCTACCAAGTGGCACGCCTCGAAGACAAGCTGGGCCAACACAGCAGCGACACCGCACAAATCAACTTTGACAACTGCCGCATCCCCGCCGAGAACTTGATTGGTGCAGAAGGCGAGGGCTACAAGATTGCCCTGTCCGCTTTGGAAGGCGGCCGCATTGGCATTGCCGCACAAAGCATTGGCATGGCACGCAGCGCATTTGAAGCGGCGCTGCAATACAGCAAAGAGCGCGTGAGCTTTGGCACGGCCATCTTCAACCACCAGGCTGTGGGTTTTCGTTTGGCCGACTGCGCCACGCAACTCGAAGCCGCACGTCAGTTGATGTACCACGCAGCTTCGTTGCGCGATGCTGGGTTGCCTTGTTTGAAAGAGGCCGCCATGGCCAAACTGTTTGCCAGCGAAACAGCCGAGAAAGTGTGCAGCGTGGCCATTCAAACCTTGGGCGGCTACGGCGTGGTGAATGACTTCCCCGTCGAGCGCATCTACCGCGACGTGCGCGTGTGCCAAATTTACGAAGGCACCAGCGACGTACAAAAAATCATCATCCAACGCGCCTTGGCTTGATGGTGGTTCACTTGGCTGTTCACGCAAAGGCGTTGGCTGCACAGCAGTGCCCTTGCGGGCGTGCCGATGCGAAGCAACGCGCTGTGAGCTATGCCGATTGCTGTGGCAGATTTGTTGAGCACTTCAGCGATGCCCCTGCGCTCGATGCTGAACACCTCATGCGTTCGCGCTACAGCGCGTTTGTGTTGGCGCGTGCGGACTATTTGTTAGCGACATGGCACCGCAACACTCGCCCTGCATCGTTGGACTTTGATGCGGGTGCGAAGTGGCTTGGTTTAGAAGTGCGTGAGCACAAAGTCACAGGCGTCGATACAGCCGAAGTGGCGTTTGTGGCGCGCTATCGCGTGGATGGCCGCGCTGTGCGCATGCACGAGCGCAGCCGCTTTGTGCGTGAAGACGGTCGCTGGTTTTATGTGGACGGCGATCAACGCTAAGCCTTGACGTGTCACCTCGATAATCGATGCATGGCATTTGATGCGGTTTTATTTGATTGCGATGGCGTGCTGGTCGACAGCGAAGCCATCACGTGCGGCGCACTGCGCGACATGCTGGATGAAAACGGCTGGCGCTTGAGCTTGGCCGAATGCATGGCGCATTTTGTAGGCCACACCGTGCGCAGCCGCGCTGACCTGATTGAACGTCACACAGGCAAGCCACTGACCGATGCCTTCATGGATGAGTTCTACCGTCGCCGCAACATCAGCTTAGAAAACGACATCACCGCCATCGATGGCATTCACGATGCCGTGCGTCATGTGTATGAGCGTTGCGAAGGTCGCATTGCCGTGGCATCCGGTGCAGACCGTTACAAAGTTGAGATGATGTTGCAACGTGTGGGCTTGGCTCAGTTTTTTGAAGGCCGCATCTTCAGTGGTCACGAAATGCCGCGCAGCAAACCTTTTCCCGATGTGTACTTAGCGGCGGCTGCGCATTTGCAAATCGACCCTTCGCGCTGCTTGGTGGTGGAAGACACGCCCGTGGGCATCACAGCAGGTGTGGCGGCGGGCGCGACGGTGTGGGCTTATGCGCCACCTCTTGCGCCCACTGACGTGTTGGTGCGAGTGGGCGCCACGCATGTGTTTGCACACATGAACGATTTACGCATCCCAGGTTAAACGTAAACCCTCGGATTCATGCGCTTTGCCGGAAAGCGTCAGGCCCTTGCCCTGCCCACGTTTTGAAGGCGCGAATGAAGCTCTTTTCATTCGAAAAACCCACCTCGTTGGCGATTTGCTTGAGCGGCTTGCGGGTGCGCAGCAGCAGCGTACGCGCACGTTGCTCGCGCACGCTGTCCTTGAGTTGCTGCAAGCTCGCACCCTCTTCTTGCAGCTGTCGGTGCAGGGTGCGTGCCGACATGTTCAGCCATGCTGCCAAATCATCGGCATTGCGGCTGTGTTCGGGGTGTTGCGCCAAGGTTTGGCGCACCTTTTCCACCAACAAACGGTCACGTCGATAGGGGCGCACGGTCAGTAGCAGGGCGCGTTGCAACATCTGTTGCAGGGCGGCTTCGTCGCGGCGCACGGGCAGTGCCAAGTAGCCCGCATCAAACTGCAAGCAGTTGGCCAACGCATTGAAGTGCGTGGGACCATCAAACAACACGCGGTAGCTGTCGGCATGCGCGGGCGGTGCAAAGCGCAGGTGCGTGGCGGTGAGTGGGATGCGTGAATCGGTCAACCAACACGCCACACCCAGCGCATTGCGCAGCACCGACACCACGCAAAACTCACGGAACACACCCAAGTCGCGCGCCTCGTCCAGTTGCAAGGTGGCCACGCCGTTGCGTTCGGTCAAGCTCAGACGAATGTCGTCGGTCAACAAACCGTGGTGCCTGCACCAACGCCCCAGAGCCAAGCCGAGTGTGGGCGAGGTGAGCGAGGCGCGCACCAACATGCCGTAGCTGCCCCAGGGCAAACGGCGGCTGAACCAGCCCAGGCCTTCATCGTCTAGCTCTTGCATGGCGATGCCCGAGATCAGCTCCATCTGCATGGCGGTCACACGGGTGTTGTTTTTCTTGAGAAGTTTTGGCTCGATTTGTGCCTTTCTCAAAGCGTCGTCCACGCGTAGGCTGCGCTGCGCATAAGCAGCGGCGATCGCTTGGATAAAAGCGATGGGCGTCTCCGCGCGACCCAGTGCAGGCGCAGATTCAGAGGTGGAGCTAGGACTAACCATAAGAAGCCTCATTGTGGCAGGATTTGCAACCCATCTGACGCATGGCGTGGCTGCAAACGGCCTAAGCTTGGCAGCAACGCCGTTCAAGGACAAAGACGATGACTGTTTTGCATTCCCAACTCAACCCACGCTCTGCCGATTTTGCGGCCAATGCCGCTGCCATGCGCACCGTGGTGGAAGACCTCAAAGCCCATCTCGAAAAAATCGCTGCGGGTGGTGGCGAGGCCGCCCGTGCCAAACACACTGCCCGCGGCAAGCTGCTGCCCCGCGACCGCGTGCAAACCTTGCTCGACCCCGGCACGCCGTTTTTAGAAGTGGCCCCACTCGCCGCGCTCAATATGTACAACAACGATGCGCCCTGCGCAGGTTTGATTGCGGGCATTGGCCGTGTGAGCGGTGTGGACTGCATGATTGTGTGTAACGACGCCACGGTGAAGGGCGGCACCTACTACCCACTCACGGTGAAGAAGCATTTGCGTGCGCAAGAAATCGCGCAACAAAACAACTTGCCTTGCATTTACTTGGTCGACTCAGGCGGTGCCAACTTGCCCAACCAAGACGAGGTGTTCCCAGACCGTGACCACTTTGGTCGCATCTTCTTCAACCAAGCCAACATGAGTGCGCAAGGCATTGCGCAAATCGCGGTGGTCATGGGCAGCTGCACGGCAGGCGGCGCGTATGTGCCGGCCATGAGCGATGAAACCATCATCGTCAAAAACCAAGGCACCATCTTCTTGGGTGGCCCGCCGCTGGTGAAGGCGGCTACGGGCGAAGTGGTGACGGCAGAAGACCTCGGTGGTGGCGATGTGCACACACGACTTTCTGGCGTGGCCGACCACCTCGCGCAAAACGATGTGCACGCGCTGGCGCTGGCCCGCCAATGTGTGAAAAGCCTCAACGCGCAAAAGCAACCCAACATCGCCACGCATGCGCCTGTGCCTCCGAAGTACGACGCGCAAGAGTTGTACGGCGTCATTCCCACCGACACACGCAAGCCCTTTGATGTGCGCGAAATCATCGCGCGCATTGTGGATGGCAGCGAGTTTGACGAATTCAAGGCACGCTTTGGCACCACGCTGGTGTGCGGCTTTGCGCGCATCGAAGGCATGCCGGTGGGCATCATCGCCAACAACGGCATCTTGTTCAGCGAGTCCGCTTTGAAAGGCACGCACTTCATTGAGCTGTGCTGCCAGCGCAAAATCCCGCTTGTGTTTTTGCAAAATATCACCGGCTTCATGGTGGGCCGCAAGTACGAAAACGAAGGCATTGCACGCAATGGCGCCAAGATGGTCACGGCTGTGGCTACGGCTGCTGTGCCCAAATTCACCGTCATCATTGGCGGCAGTTTTGGTGCGGGCAACTACGGCATGTGTGGCCGCGGATTCAGCCCACGCTTTTTGTGGATGTGGCCGAATGCACGTATCTCGGTCATGGGCGGTGAGCAAGCGGCCAGCGTGTTGGCCACTGTCAAACGCGATGGCATTGAAGCCAAGGGCGGCCAATGGAGTGCTGAAGAAGAGCAAGCCTTCAAAGACCCGATTCGCCAACAGTACGAACACCAAGGTCATCCCTATTTCGCCACAGCGCGCTTGTGGGACGACGGCGTGATTGACCCGGCAGACACCCGCCGCGTGTTGGCTTTGGGATTGAGCGCTTCATTGAATGCGCCAATTCCTGACACCAAGTTTGGTTTGTTCCGCATGTGATGGGTGATTGACATGAGCGCAACGACACCCACCGCACTGAGCATCACAACACAGGGTGCCATTCGCACCATCACCCTCAGCCGCCCCGACGTGCGCAATGCCTTCAACGACGAAGTGATTGCCGAGTTGAAAAGCGCATTCACGGAGGCCGCTCTTGCCGCTGACGTACGCTGCGTAGTGTTGGCTGCAGAAGGCCCTGCGTTTTGCGCAGGCGCCGACCTGAACTGGATGCGCCGCATGGCCGACTACACGCGCGACGAAAACCTCGCCGATGCAGGTCAGCTCGCCGCCATGCTGCGTGCCATTTACGAATGCCCCAAGCCCACCATCGCCCGCGTGCAAGGCGATGTGTTTGCGGGTGGCGTGGGCTTGGTTGCTGCCTGCGACATGGCGGTGAGTGTGGACACGGCCACCTACTGTTTGAGCGAGGTGAAGCTGGGCCTCATTCCCGCCACCATCAGCCCCTATGTGATTCGTGCTATGGGCGCACGTGCGTCGCACCGCTACTTTTTAACGGCTGAGCGTTTCAGCGCGGCCGAGGCGCATCGTGTAGGTCTCGTTCACGAGGTGGTGGCCGCTGATGCGCTGGACGCCAAAGTGGCCGAGCTGACGAGCGCCTTGGTCAGTGCCAGCCCTAACGCTGTGCGCGCTTGCAAGCGCTTGGTGCAAGACGTGGCCGAGCGCGAGATAGATGACGCCTTGGTGGCGCACACCGTGGCAGGCATTGCCGACATTCGTTCAAGTGCGGAAGGCAAAGAGGGCGTGCAGTCCTTTTTGCAAAAGCGCAAGCCTTCGTGGTTGCTGTGAGCTTCTCGGAAAAAGGATTCAAAGATGTTTAAGAAAATTCTGATTGCCAACCGTGGTGACAAGCGGCGTAGCCGCGCAGTAGCGAAGCTAAATTGCGTAGCACGCGAAGCGTGCGTAGG
>Ga0213920_1000779_pt1 | contig 20709 bp, 19 predicted proteins | sample McNCre1117MG_FD_161054 | JGI IMG/M metagenome (GOLD analysis project Ga0213920, IMG submission 161054) | Freshwater microbial communities from McNutts Creek, Athens, Georgia, United States - 11-17 MG | ecosystem: Environmental > Aquatic > Freshwater > Creek | place: USA: Georgia | collected...
GAATAGCCAGTAGAGGTGATCACCAAAGAACACCTTGCCAGCATGAACCCACCCAGAAAAGTACTGCAGCTTGGCGTTGGGAACGCTCTCTCGCCACGCCAACTCGGTCACCGTGTAGGCGTCGCTACGACCGGTGGCAATCCAGGCAAACAGCGGCCAGACAATTCCGAGGAGCCCACTGAACAGGGTTAACGCGGCCAATTTCCAGCGTTCTGGTCTGGGGAAATCCTCAGCCCCTCTTCGGTGCTTGACGAATCTAACCACCCACATGCCGGCCAGCATCGCGGCAAATGAGACCATGCCGGGCCTTGTGATGCTGAGCCCAACCAGCCAAGGGGCTGCGGCCAGGTAGCGATGCTGGATTAGGTAGTAGAGTCCGAACGCTAGGAGCAGCAGCGCGAGACTCTCTGCGTAAGGAGTCTGCAGAACCGGGCTGGCCGGCCAGAAGCCAAATAGTAGTACCGCCCAGAGCGAGGTCTTGGCGTCCAGCTTGAGGTTGAGCACGCGGTAGATCATTAGGGCAACGCCGAACGACAGGATGACGCTTACTATGTTGCCGAGGATGGCCCAGGTTGGCTCGCTGGCGTGCATACCCAGGATGGCGGTGAGTGCGCGGATCAGCAGCGGGTAGCCGGGCATGAAGGCCCAGGCGTTCTGCTTCACCGCGCCGTTTAAGTCGAGGGGCAGAACGTAGTCATAGCCTCGGCCATCACCCAGGCCAAAAAGGTAGATGTTGCGATACCAAGCGGCGTCCCAGGAATCCAGGTAGCGGATGTAATCAGGATGGCCGATTGGGTCCCAGGGGGTTGAGCCCTGAAAAGTGTTTGCCCACATGAAAGCTGCGGCCGAAAAGATTCTGGTGAGCGCCCAGACGGCAATTACCCGGACCCACCACTTGGAGGCCCAGAGATTCCTTATGCTGTCAACCACTTGCGAAGCGCTTCCTCGCAGGAGTAGATCTGCCACACCGGGACGGACTCGTCGTCGGCGTGAGCCTTGTTTGGATCGCCTGGGCCAAAGTTAACGGCAGGAATGCCAAGAGCACTGAATCGTGCAACATCGGTCCAACCGTATTTGGGGCGCGTTTCCAAGCCAGTCGCCGCGATGAATGCCTGCGCTGCCTGTTGGTCGAGGCCTGGGCGGGCGCCGGCGGAGGCGTCGGTCACCGTGATTGTGACGTCATCGATGTTGGAGAATAGGGAGCGCAGGTGCTCCTCGGCTTCGGCGATCGACTTGGATGGCGCAAACCTGTAGTTTACGGTGACGACGGCGGCGTCTGGAATCACGTTGGTTGCGATGCCGCCACCAATCAGCACGGCGTTGAGGCTCTCGCGGTAGGACAGACCATCCACTTCGATTTCTTGCGGCTCGTAGTTGCTGAGCACTGACAGCACGTCGGTTAGGCCGTGGATTGCATTCTTGCCCATCCAGGCGCGGGCACTGTGAGCCTTAACCCCCTTGGCGGCCACTTCGATTCGCATTGTGCCATTGCAGCCGCCTTCGATGATGGCGGAGGTGGGCTCGCAGAGCACGGCAAAGTTACCCGCCAGGAGATCCGGGTTTTGGCGGGCTAGTCGGCCCATGCCGTTGAGTGAGGCGTCCACTTCTTCGTGGTCGTAGAAGATCCAGGTTAGGTCGGCGGTGGGGTTGCTTAGTGTGGCTGCGAGTTTCAGTTGCACTGCTACGCCAGCCTTCATGTCAACGGTTCCACGCCCCCACAGGTGGCGTTCGCCGTTAATTTCCCGGAACTCGGTTGGCAGGTTTTCGGCCACTGGCACGGTGTCGATGTGGCCGGCGATGATGATTCTGGTGGCGCGGTTGAGGTTGGTGCGGGCAACGATGGCGTCCGCGTTGCGCGTGACGGTCAGGTGGGGTAACTGGGTTAGCGAGGCCTCGATGGCGTCGGCGATGGCGGCCTCGTTGCCCGATACCGACTCGATGTCGCAGATGGCGCGAGTGAGTTCGGTTACGTCGGTGTCTGCGTTTAGGTTGAGATTCTGGGCCACTAGTCAAGCCTACCTAAGCGCCTTTGGGTAACCTTAAACAGTGAATACTGCATCTTTTATTGACGGCAAGGCCTGGGGACATGGTCTGGCGACCGTTGCAGCCGACGGCACCGTTCTAGACGTCTACTATCCAAACCCTCAGTTGGGTGCGGCCCCTAAGTCTGACGCCCTCTGGGTGGTCCCGCGCGAACTCGATGCGGCCACGGGCGCCGACGCCCGCCGAGGAGTCTCGGTGCAGGTTATTCGCACCGAGATTGAATTGGCTCTACCGGTGATCAACACCGCCGATGCATACCTCCGTCTTCATCTGCTGAGCCACCTCCTGGTGCGTCCAAATACTCTGAACCTCGATGGCTTGATCCCCAATTTGCCGATCGTGGCGTTCACCAACATCGGTGCCGTGGCCCTGGACTTCTTTGAGGCCAACCGCGTGGCCCTGCAGCGCGCGGGCGTTGTTGCGCATTCCATCGACAAGTTCCCGCGCCTGGTTGACTACGTGGTGCCCAAGAAGGTGCGCATCGCAGATGCTAACCGGGTTCGCCTGGGTGCATACCTTGCGCCTGGCACCACCGTGATGCACGAGGGTTTTGTCAATTTCAACGCTGGCACGCTGGGCACCGCGATGGTTGAGGGTCGCATCTCGCAGGGCGTGGTTGTGGGCGATGGTTCGGACATTGGTGGCGGTGCGTCGATTATGGGCACTCTCAGCGGTGGCGGCAAGCACAAGGTTTCTATTGGTGCGCGCGCTCTGCTTGGCGCCAACTCGGGTGTTGGAATCTCAATCGGCGATGACTCGGTTGTTGAGGCGGGGCTCTATGTGACTGCGGGTACCAAGGTTTCGATTGTCGATGATGGTGAGCCTCGTTCGGTAAAGGCTTCCTCGTTGAGCGGTGTGCCCGGCCTGTTGTTCCGCCGCAACTCGGCCACCGGTGCCGTGGAGGTTCTACCTCGTGTTGGTGTTGGCGTGACTCTCAATCAGCAGCTGCAGAACTTGTAGTTCCTTTCACGTGTCTCTCGAAACCCCCGGGGCTTTGGCTTCGGGGTTTCGTTTTGCCACCGGCCATCCGGGTTCACCCTGCGGATCGGGCCTGCGGATCGGGCCTGCGGATCGGCCCTCCTGATCGGCCCTCCTGATCGGCCCTCCTGATCGGCCCTCCTGATCGGCTCTCTACCCACCTGGGGGGGTAAAACCCCTTTGAAAGTGACTCACTAATCAAGAGCGAAATTTAGGTCTAAACTCGCGCGAGTCGCACCATCTTTCGGGTGGAAAATGTCCACTTATCCACCAAACTTACATTTCTCCCCATCGTGGTATTTGAGACAAAATATCTTGGCTAAATGCATTACAACGAAGAGCCACGGCCTGGACGAACCCCCAGCGGATACACGCAACGCTATTTTGAAAAAAGGTACCGGCCGAAGCCGGCAGCAATTCGATTGCCGGCAGACCCCGCCAAGGAATCGGCGGCAGAACCATACATCGCACACGCACACGACTACAACGTGGTATCGATGTCGGACTTCAAAATCAACCCGTCGCTTTACATGCACTGGACGAAGGAGAGCCCTCTCGCAGTGACCAGGTATGGACGAATTTACGCGATGGTGCTTTCGCTGCCGTTCTACAACAGCCTTTTGGAAAGAGTGCGAGATGTGACCGCTAAGAACATCAAACTCAATTCCGTAATCGATATGGTGAACCCAGCCCTCGCGAAGCTGGTTGATCAGCTGCCGGAAAAGAGGGAGCGGAAATCGAACCAGCCCTATTGGCCGATGCTGAACCAGGAGCCGAAGCGCCGCTTCAGTTCGGAGGTCACGCGACAGGATTTGCTCGATGCCTTGGAGAGGATTGATGCTCTTTACGAATTGCAGCGCCCAGAAGGGTTGTTTCCGGACCCGGACCGCGATGGTGGCGAGGTGGAGGAATTGGACCCATATGACGAAATGTAGAGCCACACGCGCGACTTTAGACCTAAATTTCGCTCTTGATTAGTGAGTCACTAAATGAGCGGGTTTACCCCCACCTCCCCCATGGAAAGACGGGAGACACCGCACCGCAACGCCGCAATGGCGACAGCACGCGCCTCTAGTGGCTAGTCGAATCCCACCCAAGTTCGCCAATCGGCACACCGTCGAGAGTGACGCCCGACACCGAACCAGGAGACGCAGTACCAACTACCCCAATGGGCCTGAACCCGCGAGGGAGAACCGCGCTGGCCGGGAACGTGGCCAAAAGGCCGTGATCCTCCCCTCCACCGAGGACCCACTGGCGAGTGAGGCGAGCCGTGGCAACTGAGTCTCCACCCGATAGCGCCTGCGCCGCACCCTCCACTCGAGCCTCAAACCCAAGGAGAGCGCTAGCCGACAAGTCGAAAGAAACACCCGAAGCCTTAGCCACCCGCGCCGCGTCACGAGCCAAACCATCGGACAGGTCCAGCATCGAGGTGGCACCCGCATCCGCCGCCGCCACTCCTAACGCAACCGGCGGGTTAGGGCGCCGTTGCACTCCAACCCACTCATCCCAGGCAGCCACAAGGTCAGCCCGGCCGCTGAGCAAAAGATCCAAGCCACAGGCCGCCAAGCCGAGAGTGCCGGCGACAGCGACAACATCGCCCACCTGCGCACCCGACCGAAGTACCGGCTCACGGCCCTCCAAGGTTCCGTGAGCGGTGACCGCAACCACAACCAAATCACCGGACGCCAGATCCCCACCAACCACTGAACAACCCGGCGCCAAGGCCAAACATGCCTCTCGCAGGCCATCCGCGAAGGCCTCCAAACCAGAAATCGGCGTGGACGATGGAACTACCAACGCCACCACCAGAGACGTGGGCTTGCCACCCATCGCGGCGATGTCGGAGACGTTAGTTGCCACGGCCTTCCAGCCAAGGTCGAACCAGCTGGACCAATCGAGCCTAAAATCGTGACCCTCAACCATGGTGTCGGTGGTAACCAGCACACGCCCGTCGGGGGCAGAAATAACCGCACAATCATCACCGGGGCCAACGAGTGTCCACTCCCCCGCTATCTCCCCCACATTCAACCGAGAGACGGTGCGTCGCAGGCTCTCGTTTTCACCAAGCGAGGCGACGGTGTCAGTAGCGGTCGATTCAATCACCATTCAAAGGTAGCCTGTATTCGATGAACACAAGCGCGCCAGCCAGACCACGACGGCACACCCAGGGGGTGTCCGGGCGGATTGCCGCGATGATCGCAACGACAGCCCTAGGAATCGCCACCCTGACCGGCTGCGCCAGTGCCGTATCCCTAGACCCCGCCCCCGCGGCAAACAACCCAAAGTGCGCGGCCATCACCGTGCGCCTGCCAGATGAAATCGACGGCAACAAGCGCCGCGCCACCGATGCGCAGGCAACTGGCGCATGGGGCACCCCGGCAGTCATCCTCGAGCGCTGCGGCCTGCCGGAAGTACTGGCATCAACCCTCACCTGCGTAACCGCAGGCGGCATCGACTGGCTAGTGGACGACTCTCAGGCCCCCAAATACCGCTTCATCACCTTTGGTCGAAACCCCGCGACCGAGGTAATAGTTGACTCCGGCAAGGCCAGTGGCGTTCAAGCCCTCGATGCGCTCGGCGTTAGCATCGGCCAAGCAATAACGCCCGACCGCCTATGCACCGAGAAAAGCAGCTAGCGCCGCGCCGTCCTGCCCAACTCAATGAGACGGTCGATGAGGTCGGCATAGCCAACCCCCGAAGCCGCCCAGAGAGATGGGTACATCGAATACTGGGTGAAGCCAGGCATTGTGTTTATCTCGTTGATGAAGAAGCCCTCGGCCGTCAAAAAGAAGTCGACTCGGGCCAACCCAAATCCACCTATGGCCTCAAAAGCCAGACGAGCCAGACGCTGCATCTCGGATAACTCGGATGCCGACAAAGCCGCCGGAATCACCAAATCCACCGCAGACTCGTCGCGGTACTTGGCCTCGAAGTCGTAGAACTCACGTCCCTTAACAATGATCTCGCCGGCCACCGAAACACCCACCGGCCCGCCTTCCAGAGATGAAAGAACCGCGCACTCCACCTCGCGACCAACCAGGCCGTGCTCAACCACAACCTTAGAGTCGTGCCGAAGTGCCAAGTCAACTGCAGCAGCAAAGTCGGCCATGTCCTTCACCTTGGAAACGCCAACCGACGAGCCAGCACGCGCAGGCTTCACAAAAAGTGGCACCCCGCCGAGCCCAGCAACCGCAGCCAAAATCGATGCCCGATCGCTCGACCAGTCAAACTCCCGAATCACCACGTGAGGGGTGGCCGGCACACCTGCCTGAAGGAACAGCGCCTTGGAGAACTCCTTGTCCATGCCGGCGGCCGACGCCATGACGCCATTGCCAACGTAAGGCAGACCAGCCAGCTCCAGGAAACCCTGCATGGTGCCGTCCTCGCCGAACGGCCCATGAAGTACCGGGAAAACTACATCGGCAACCCCAGCCGACACGCGCACGCCATCTGCACCAATCTCAAACAGTTCGCGTGAGCCGTCCATGGCAAACTCAACCCGCGAACCCGCATAGTCCACCACCGGCAGCGGGCCATCGTTGAGCGCCCAGCGAGCAACCGAATCCTCCGCGGGCACAAAAACGCCATCGCGGGTGATGCCAACCGGAATGAGGTTGTACTTAGACCTATCGATGGCACCCATCACGCCGGCGGCGGTGGCGCAAGAAATGGAATGCTCGCTGCTGCGACCACCGAAAAGCAGGACTACGTTGAGTTTGCTCAAAGCCATACCCCCCTATTCGCCCTGTGGCTCTTCGTCCTCACCCATCAGGTGAGGCGCAATGTCCGCCGGCTTCATCTTGCCCTCGATGACCAACTGCACCTGCTCGACAATCGGCATCTTCACACCCTTGGCGGCAGCCAACTCAAGCACCGGCGCAACCGAGTTCAAACCCTCCGCCGTTTGGTTGAGACGCTTCAAAACCTCGCGCTTTGAAAACCCGCGGCCAAGCATTTCGCCAGCCTTGAAGTTTCGGCTCAGTGGAGACTCGGATGTGGCAATCAAGTCGCCCAAACCGGCAAGGCCCATCATGGTGTTTGGCTTTGCACCATAAGCAACTGCAAAACGCGAAATCTCCGACAAACCGCGCGTCATGATCGAAGCCTTGGTGTTCTGACCGAAGCCAACGCCATTCACAATTCCAATTGCCACAGCGATCAGGTTCTTGAGGATTCCACCAAACTCGGTACCGATCACATCGCGGTTGGTGAAAGTGGTGAAATATTCGTTGGTGCAGGAGCGGGCCACAGTGGCAGCAGTCTCCTGCTTGCTGCAGGCAGCCACGGCCGCCGTTGGGTTCTCGTCCGCGATCTCGGCCGAAAGGTTTGGCCCGGAAACCACGGCCACCTGCCCCTTTGGCCAGTCCAAAACCTCCTCGATCACCTGGCTCATGCGCAAACCGGTGCCCTGCTCAACACCCTTCATGAGGCTGACCAGGATGGCATCGGCCGGAATCAAACCGCCCCAAACTTCGAGGTTGGCGCGAAGCGACGACGAAGGCACGGCGATGTAAACCTGCTCAGCGCCCTCGAGAGCAACAGCGGGGTCGAGGGTTGCACTCAGGTTGAGCGGCAGGTCGATGCCAGGCAGGTAGTCGCCGTTGCGGTGGTTCTCGTTGATTTCGTCAACCACGTCCTCGCGGCGAGCCCACAGCACAACATCGCTGCCGCCATCGGCCAATACCTTGGCGAAAGTGGTCCCCCAAGAACCGGCGCCCATAACTGCCAACTTGCTCAATTCGAGACACCCTTCTTACCGGCGGACTTCTGTTCCTTTACAAAGTTGCCCGTTGCCGACTGCCCCTTTGTGGCGGGATCCCAAAGTGCAGCTGGAGCTGGCTCTCTACGCAGTTCGGCCACGAGGTCGGTAATGGCACGCATCACCAGATCGGTGGCCTTGCCAACGTCTTCGGGGCTGAGCTTGCGACCACGGAACGACGAGAGATCCACCTCTGGACCAACCGCTACATCCACTCGCTTCCAGAACCCAGGACGGAACTTGGACGAGTAACGAGGCAAAATGTCTTGCGCGCCCCAGTGCGCCATTGGGTAAACCGGCACGTTGGTGTCGAGCGCAAGGCGCACCGCGCCGCTTCGGCCACGCATAGGCCAAAGCTCTGGATCGCGGGTGAGCGTGCCCTCTGGGAAGATGGCTATGGTGTGGCCGCGCTTGAGGTATTCGTGGGCCACGCGCAGTGGCTCATCGTTGCGGTTGCCAGACGAACGGTATACGGGGATCTGGCCGGCCGCCAGCAGGATCTTGCCGATTACCGGCAGTCGGAACAGACCCTCTTTGGCCATGAAATGCGGAGCCCTACCCAGGATGCGGTAGACGAAATAGGCCACCGCAAGCGGGTCGACGTTGGTCATGTGGTTGGAAACCAAAACGTAGGCGCCCTGCTTTGGCAGGCGCTCAACACCGCGAACCCGCAACCCAAACAGGGCGCGAACCAACGGAGCCAACCATACGGCTACGCTCAATAGCGCCGCGCTGCGCTCCCGCTTGTAAAACTTTGGCATTGGGAGCGCGCTCTTCTTTTTTGCCATCGTCAAGGCCCTATTCGGTGTAGGTGAAGTCGGCGCCCAGGTTTGTGAGCTTCTGAAGGAAGTTCTCGTAGCCTCGCGAGATCAGCTGAACGTTGGTCACGTTCGAAACGCCCTCCGCCGCAAGGGCAGCAACCATGTGGCTGAAGCCACCGCGCAGGTCCGGAACTCGGATGTCGGCTGCGGTCAACTTGGTTGGGCCGCTGATGACAGCCGAGTGGAAGTAGTTGAGTTGTCCAAAGCGGCAGGAGGTGCCGCCGAGGCACTCGCGGTACAGCTGAATCTGCGCACCCATCTGGTTGAGCGCATCGGTGAAACCAAAGCGGTTCTCGTACACCGTCTCGTGCACGATGCTCAGGCCCTCGGCCTGAGTCAAGGCAACCACTAGCGGCTGCTGCCAGTCGGTCATGAAGCCAGGATGAACGTCGGTCTCCATAACAACCGACTTCAGCGGCTCGCCGTTGTGCCAGAAGCGAATTCCGTCGTCTTCGATCTGGAACGAGCCGCCTACCTTGCGGTAGACGTTTAGGAAGGTCATCATCTCGGGCTGGCGCGCGCCGCCCACAAAGATGTCGCCCTTCGTGGCGAGTGCCGCTGCGGCCCAAGAAGCGGCCTCGTTGCGATCGAACAGCGCGCGGTGGGTGTAGCCACACATTTTGCTAACGCCCTCGATGCGAATCACGCGGTCTGCGTCAACCGAGATGATTGCACCCATCTTCTGAAGAATGGCAATCAGATCCATGATCTCCGGCTCAACGGCTGCACCCGAGAGCTCGGTCTTACCGTCGGCGCGCACTGCAGTGAGCAGCACCTGCTCGGTGGCGCCCACCGATGGATATGGCAGCGAAATCTTGGCGCCGTGCAGCCCGTTCGGAGCCGAAATTCGGGTGCCGTTTGGAAGCTTCTCGATCACTGCGCCAAAGGAGCGCAACACATCGAAGTGGTAGTCGAGCGGGCGGCCACCGATGTCGCAGCCGCCGAGACCTGGGATGAACGCCTCACCAAGCTGGTGCAGCAGTGGCCCGCAGAAAAGAATTGGGATGCGCGAGGAACCCGCGTGCGCATCGATGTCAACCATGCGCGCACTCTTGACCCCGCTCGGGTCGAGGCTCATGGTGCCGTCTTCGGCAAAGTCGATCTTCACGCCGTGGAGCTGCAGAAGTCGCTGGACCACGTCAACATCGGAGATTCGCGGAACGTCCTTGAGGACGCTGGTGGACTCGCCCAGCAGCGCAGCCACCATGGCCTTGGTCACCAGGTTCTTGGCGCCCTTTAGGTCTACTCGACCCTTCAGCGGCTTGCCGCCCACTACGGTGATCTGGCTCATTAGACTCCCTTGGCTGGCAGGGTCGTTGGCTTGAACGATGGACGCCTAGCCTCAAACTCCGAAATCGCCTGCTCGTTCTGGAGGGTCAGACCAATGTCATCCAGGCCCTCTAGCAGACGCCACCTAGTGTAGTCATCAATCTGGAAGCCAACGCTGAGGCCACCGATGGAGACGATACGAGCCTCAAGGTCTACGGTTGCGCCAACGCCTGGGTTGGCCTCGATAGCGGCCCATAGCTTCTCGGTGTCCTCATCGCTGATGAGACCGGCTAGAAGACCCTGCTTGCCCGCGTTGCCACGGAAGATGTCTGCGAACTTACTGCTGAACACGGCCTTGAATCCGTAGTCGCGAAGTGCCCAGACCGCATGCTCACGGCTAGAACCGGTGCCGAAGTCGGCTCCGGCAATCAGCACCTCGGCACCCTTGTAGGCTGGCTGGTTCAGGATGAAGTCCGGCTCGCCGCGCCAGGCCGCGAACAGTGCGTCGTCGTAGCCGGTCTTGGTGATTCGCTTCAGGTACACCGCCGGGATGATCTGATCGGTGTCTACGTTGCTTCGGCGCAGCGGAACGGCGGTGCCGGTGAAAACTTCAAACTTTTCCATTAGTTATTCCCCAGGGTCGCGATTCCGGTGGTCAGTGGGTGCATTGGCTCGAGGTCGCTCGGGCTGGACAGCGTGCCGCGAACCGCGGTTGCGGCGGCCACAACTGGCGAAACCAGGTGGGTGCGCGAGCCCTTACCCTGGCGTCCCTCGAAGTTGCGGTTGGATGTGCTCGCAGCGCGCTCGCCAGGAGCCAGCTGGTCCGGGTTCATGCCCAGGCACATTGAGCAACCGGCAAAGCGCCACTCAGCACCAAAGTCGGTGAAGATCTTGTCCAGCCCTTCGGCCTCTGCCTGCAGGCGCACCTTGGCAGAACCCGGAACCACCAGCATGGTCACGCCGTCGGCCTTTTTGCGACCCACAATCACGTTGGCGGCTGCGCGAAGGTCCTCGATGCGGCCGTTGGTGCAGGAACCCAAGAACACTGTGTTCACCGCGATGTCCTTCATCTTGGTTCCTGGCTTCAGGTCCATGTAGCGCAGTGCGTTCACGGCGGCCTCACGCTCGTTTGCGTCGGCGAAGTCATCCGGGCTGGGCACGGTGTCCAGAAGCGAAACGCCCTGGCCAGGGTTGGTTCCCCAGGTCACAAATGGGTCTAAGTTGTCCGCATCGATGTTGACCTCGGCGTCGAAGACCGCACCCTCGTCGGTTGGCAGGGTGTCCCAGTAGGCGACGGCGGCATCCCAGTCGGCACCCTCCGGTGCGTGCGGGCGGCCCTTTACAAACGCATAGGTTGTGGCATCTGGCGCCACCATTCCGGCGCGAGCGCCAGCCTCAATGCTCATGTTGCAGATAGTCATGCGGCCCTCCATGGAGAGCGCACGGATGGCGCTGCCGCGGTATTCCAGAACGTAGCCCTGGCCACCGCCGGTACCAATCTTGGCGATCACGGCGAGGATGATGTCCTTGGCGGTCACGCCAGGACGCAGTGTTCCCTCAACGTTGATGGCCATTGTCTTGAAAGGCTTGAGAGGCAGGGTCTGGGTGGCCAGGACGTGCTCCACCTCGCTGGTTCCAATGCCCATCGCGAGCGAGCCGAATGCTCCGTGCGTGGAGGTGTGCGAGTCGCCGCAGACCACGGTCATTCCCGGCTGGGTGAGGCCAAGCTGCGGGCCAACAACGTGAACGATTCCCTGGTTTGCGTCACCCAGCGAGTGGATACGCACTCCGAACTCGGCGGCGTTCTTTCGCAGGGCTTCAATCTGGGTGCGGCTGGTCACGTCGGCAATTGGCTTGTCGATGTCGAGGGTTGGCGTGTTGTGGTCCTCGGTTGCAATGGTGAGGTCTGGTCGGCGCACCGGACGACCGGCCATGCGGAGGCCGTCGAATGCCTGTGGGCTAGTTACCTCGTGAACCAGGTGCAGGTCGATGTAGAGCAGGTCTGGCGAACCATTCTCGCCCTTCACAACCAGGTGGTCGCGCCACACTTTCTCGGCAAGCGTTAACGGCTTATTAGTCATCGAAACACCTCAAAATCTAGAACTGCAATTCTACCTTTAACCGCTATTTGGCTGGGTTTGCGGCAGCGATGCAGCGGGCAAGCATGGCTAGGCTGGGATGGTGAACACAACCCAGATGCAATCGCGCGTCTTAAAGACCCTGATGACCGGCCAGCTGCTCTCCGGATTTGGTGTTGGAGTGGTGTTTTCTATCGGCGCGCTGCTGGCCGAGAAACTGTCGGGCACCGCGGCCTGGTCCGGTGCCGCAGCAACTTTCAGCACCTTGGGAACGGCTTTCTGGGCGTTTCCACTGGCCAAGCTGGCTTCGAATCGTGGTCGCCGCGTGGCGCTGGTCTCGGGTGCGGGAATCGCAGTCACCGGTGCACTGCTAGCCATTGTGGCTGGCGTGAGCGGATCATTCCCGCTCCTAATCGCCGCATTCTTCGCTCTAGGTGCGGCAAGCGCAATCAGCTTGCAGGCCCGCTTTGCCGCAACCGACCTGCCGTCGATCCGTTCGGCAGGGCGCGACCTCGCGCTCGTGGTATGGGGCACCACCATCGGTGCGGTGATCGGCCCAAACCTGTTTTCGCCAGGTGAGGCCATCGGCGCGTTCTTGCATTTGCCACACCTGACCGGCCCTTTCGTGATCACGATTCTGGCCCAGTTGGGCGGCGCCACCGCTTTCTTTATCGGGCTCCGGCCAGACCCGCTGCTCACCGCCCGCAGCCTCGATCCCAACAAAACCGGCCTCAAGCCAAAGGTCTCGCTGGCAACGGCGTTTGGCATCCTGCGTCAAAACCCTGGAGCGCAGTTTGCGGTGATGACCATCGCACTCAGCCACATGGTGATGGTGGCCGTCATGAGCATGACCACCGTCCACATGGAGGGCATGGGGTTCAGCCTGGTTGTGGTTGGCTTCACAATCAGCCTGCACGTCGCTGGCATGTGGGCCTTCAGCCCAGTTTTCGGTTGGCTAACGGACAAAATAGGTCGGCTGCGGGTCATCGTCATCGCACAGCTGGTCTTCGTGGTCTCCCTCATGTTTACGGCCTTTGGCGACATGGACCGCACCAGCCTGAGCATCGGACTGTTGCTTCTTGGCCTGGGATGGTCGGCCGCCACGGTTGCTGGTTCGGCGCAGCTCTCGGCGGTGCTCGCACCCTCGGAGAAGACCAACGTGCAGGGCCTGAGTGACTCGCTGCAGTCGCTGGCGGGTGCGTTGGGCGGCGGCCTCAGCGGCGTGATTCTGGCAAGTGTTGGCTACAACGGACTATCGCTGTTGGCGTTAACACCGGTTGCGCTCATCCTCAGCTTCAGCTGGGTGCAGCGAACCGCGACAAAATCCCGTTAAAGAGAAAACTCGCTCCCGGGACTTTCGTCAACCAAGAGCGAGTATCGTGACCCCAAGGGGATTTGAACCCCTGCTACTGCCGTGAGAGGGCAGCGTCCTAGGCCGCTAAACGATGGGGCCGTTTGAGCAACCTGTCTATTATGCCATGAATCTACGCGGGAGCGCAAACCCTCAGCGCACCAGGCACTACAGCCGCAACGATGGGCGAAATGCCAACAAACTCGCCGTCCGCATAGGCAGGCATGTCACCTGCATCGAGGCGAATTTCCGTGGCCTCGACAAACTCAACCGCGGGGTGAGTAACGTGCCTACCGGTGTACACCTTGGGGAAAATCCGCAGCAAAGTTCGGCGCGGAATGCGGTGCACAATGAAAAGGTCGAGTTTGCCATCGGTGATGTTGGCATGTGGGGCGATCAGCATTCCGCCACCAAACGCCGGAGAGTTGGCCACGGCGCAGAGCATGGCCTCAATTTTGCGCTCGGCGCCATCGATGACGGCGTTGTAAGAAATTCCCCTAAAGCGCATGAGCTCCAGAACCATTGCAACCTGGTACCGCGATGGCCCCTTAGGCCACTTCATTCGGTTGGCGCGGGCGTTTACGATTGCGTCAAAGCCCGCCGAAACAGTGCCCAGGGAATAGAAGTCTCGCTCCGATCCGCGGGAGCGGCCGCGAATGAGGTCCACCGTTCTCGGCTCCGATATGTGGGCCAAGGCAACCTGCACTGCCACCGCGGGATCATCCATCGGCAGCCCCAGTGTGGTTGCCGAGTCATTTCCCGTGCCGGCGGCTACGATTCCTAGCGGCACATTGGAACCCGCGCAGGCGTTGACCCCGAGGTGCACCATGCCGTCGCCGCCAACCACGACCAGCGCCGAAATCGTGTTATTCGCCACGGCTAGCCTGGCGTTGTGCTGAGCCTCGGCGTAAGAAGACGCACTCAAGTCCAGAGTTTCAACCTCGGCGAGCGCCTTCCAGACCACGTCTGCAACCTTGGCACCCTTGCCCTTGCCGCTTGTTGGGTTGATGACGACGCCTATCGGAGCGGAAGAGTCCGTCATCGGATGCTTCTTTTCACGAGCCACGCGCTCAGGCGGGTGAGCAGCAGCACTGTAAGCGCAGCCGCGGCGGCGACCACCAGGTTTCCCAAAATAGCGAGAAGGACTACACCCACGGTGTTGTAAGTCCAAATTGCCACCGATGCCATGCGTTCGCGGCGCTGGGCGATGGCGTCAAGCCTAACCACCGATGCCACGTCTGCCGGGTCGGTGGAATCGAGAACCATGGCGGTGTTTTCGGTGTCCACCTGCTCCTCGTTGGCCTCGTCCACCATGGCGATGCCGATGGCGGCTGCGCTGAGGGCTGTGCTGTCAAACTCCGGGAATGCCGCCAATGCCACTGGGCCATACTTGGCCTGCACCTGCTCGACAACCTTTGCCTTGTCGTGTGGCAGTACCTCGGCGAATACCTCTTCTACTTCCATTCGGTTGGCTAGAGCTCGCGCCACACCGTGAGCCTCCGAGGTGATGAAACCTACGTTGCGGTTGAGTCCGTGAAGCGCGGCCACGGCAGCGTCCGCCGATGGTCGAACGTGTTCGGCCAGCGCAACGAAACCCAGGAGGATCGTGTCGCGAATCACGTAGATGACTGTCTTGCCCTGTGAGTTGAGTGCATCCGCGGCAAAAAGGTCCAGGGGATCGATGTCGATCTTCTGCCTGGTCAACATGGCGGGGCCACCGGCCGAAACACGATACTCGGCAAGACGGCCACTCAGGCCAACGCCCGGAACCGCCATCACATCCTTCACATCGATGGCCTCTAGCCCGCGCCTATCCACCTCATCGAGCACTGCCCTGGCAATTGGGTCCTTGCTTCCGGACTCCAACCCAGCCAGCACGGCGAGAAGCTCGTCTTCGCTCTCCATGCCGCCGCGCCTGGTGAGTCTCACCTCCGTGAAGCGGCGCTCGCCGCTGGTTATGACGCCCGTGAGCTCGAAGAGAACCAGCTTGGCCCTGCGAAGGCTATTGAAGGCTTCGCGCTTGAGAACAAATACACCGATGCGCTCCGCCGCGTTTATGGCGGTTGCCCTGGTCCAGGGTGCGTTCACAATCGCCGAAACCAGCGATGCCGCAGCAAGTATGGCGGCCGCCTGTTGCAGTTGCCCCGAGCTGCCGAGAACAATGCCAACGCCTAGGGTGATGAATGTGTAGACGCCCATGCCACTAGAGATTGGAGCCCCCCATTCGGGCTCAAGCTCAAGCCCGCGGGAACCAGCCTCCACAAACCATTCGCTCAGCAACAACAGCAGAGCCGCGCTGGCAACCTGCCAGAACGAGTCCGTGTCCGAAGTGGCACCGATGGGCTGGGTTACCAGCAGCGCGTAGCCGTGTGCCAGGCCCGTAACCAAGGCAACGGTAGCGAGGAACGTTTGCCCAACCTCGCCGCGGCGGAAAAGCCTTACCGAACGGCTGACGAAAATCCAAACCACAATTCCCGCGGCCATCGTTGCTGCAGCTGCTGGCGCAAAACTTGCCAGCGGAAAGGAAATCGCTCGGTAGCCCATCCAGGATTGCCAAAGTGGCGAAAAGTAGTACGTTACGCCCGTGAGAATCAGGGTCAACGCCGTCTCTAGCCAGCGTCCACGGGTGCGCAAAACAGCCGGTTGGGCTTCCGGCAAGATTCCCTCGAGCAGTTCATCCATGGCAACTAAGACTAAGGGCAAAGGGAGTTAGGTTTATAAATATGCGAATGATTAAGCACGGCCACGCCTGCCTGGAGTACATCGACGGCGAAAGCCGCCTGATTCTTGACCCTGGTTTTTACACCGCCCCCATGGACGGCCTGACGGGTGTCAGCGCCATCGTGCTCACCCACAAGCACGACGATCACACCTTTGAGGCACAGTTGGACCGAATTGTCGCGCTGAACCCCGGCGTGCCAATCTTTGGACCTCAGGACGTGTGTGACCGCCTCGCAGCCGCACCCAATGCCGCCAACTATCAGACGGTTGCGGTTCATCACGGCGACTACCACGTTGCTGGGCCGTTCACTCTAGAGTTCTTTGGCGCAATGCACGCCGAGATTCACCGTTCGATTCCGTTGATTCAAAACACCGGAGTGATGGTGAACGGCAAGCTGTATTACCCTGGTGATTCGTTCACCAGACCAGACCGCCCGGTTGAGGTCTTGGCCTGTCCAGCCAGCGCACCCTGGCTCAAGATCAGCGAGGTCATGGACTTTGTTGACGACATAAAGCCACGCCGCTGCTTTGCCACCCACAACATTCACCTCAGCGCCGAGGGACACCAGTTGAACAATGGCCGCATCCAGCAGGTTACCGAGAGCCACGGTGGAACATTCCAGTTCCTGCAGGTTGGCGAGGAAATCGAGATCTAGCGCTGTAGGTGCTGAGGAATTAGCTCCTCGGGCATTGATGCAAGACGGGCCTCGATGACCGCATCGATGGCGGTGATTGGAAGTGCTGGTTCATCCTGAAACCACAGGGTTGCCCCTTTACGTGTGAACCATTCCGGGTGGGCCTCGGCCAGCGGCTCAAGAAAGTGCCCGCCGTGAAAGCTCATGTGGTCTTTCCAGCCGCTGATGTAGATGCCGTATTTGCCGCTTAGCGTGAATGCGATGATGCCGTAGCTGATCTTGGGCTCGATTCCCAGTTTGGCAACCAGAACTTCTGCAACTGCGCGAAGTGGCTCTCGGTAGCGACCCGGAACACCGGCTAGGTAGGTCTCCACCTCGTCAGCAAAAACTGTCATGACGCCAGCCTACTGCTCGGCAAAGCACCTTGTTAAAGCAAAAACGGCCCGAGAAATCGGACCGTTTTTAGTGCTGGGGTACCTGGACTCGAACCAAGAACAAAGGTACCAGAAACCTCCGTGTTGCCAATTACACCATACCCCAAGGGATGAATCGGAGCCTGCCGAGGCCGGCACCGACTCTCTATTGTATAGGCAGTTAGTTGCTCTCGGCAAACTGCGTAAGCCTTGTCAGGCTCTCGCTCTTGCCCAGAATCTCCATGCTCTCAAACAGGGGTGGAGAAACACGGCGGCCACTGATGGCGGTGCGAATTGGACCAAATGCCACTCGCGGCTTCAGCTCCATGCCATCGATTAGCGCGCCTTGCAGTGCGTTCTGGATTGCCTCGGTCTTGAAGTCTGCTTCTGCAATGCCCTCGAGGGCGGCGATGGATGCTCGCGCAATTTCCGCCGCGTTCTCTGGCAGGCCAGCCTTGGCATCGTCCTCGATCACAATCTGATCTGCGGTCTTGAACAGGAAGCCGAGCATCGGTGCGGCCTCCGAGAGAACCACGATGCGCTCCTGAATCAGCGGGGCCGCCTCGGCGAGGATGCCCTCCTGCTCCGCGGAAAGCTCGGCGCCAACCAAGCCTGACGACTGCAGGTATGGAACCAGGCGGGCCTTGAAGTCGTCCGCGCTCAACAGGCGAATGTGCGAGGCGTTGATTGAGTCGGCCTTCTTCTGGTCGAAGCGAGCCGGGTTGGGGTTTACGTTCTTCACATCGAAATTGGCGGCCAGCTCATCGAGGGTGAAGATGTCCTGGTCTGCGCTGAGTCCCCACCCCAGCAATGCCAGGTAGTTGAGCAGACCCTCGGGGATGAAGCCGCGGTCGCGGTGGTGGAAGATGTTGCTCTCGGGGTCGCGCTTGGAGAGCTTCTTGTTGCCCTCGCCCATCACGTATGGCAGGTGGCCAAACTGCGGAATCCACTCGGCGATTCCCGCCTCGTAGAGCGCGTTATAGAGCGCAATCTGGCGCGGGGTGGAGGACAGCAGATCCTCGCCGCGAAGCACGTGAGTCACGCGCATCAGGGCGTCGTCAACCGGGTTCACCAGGGTGTAGAGCGGCTGGCCGTTGGGGCGAACCACAACGAAGTCTGGGAAGGAGCCGGCTGGGAAGGTGATTTCGCCGCGAACCAGGTCGGTGAAGGTAATGTCTTGGTCAGGCACGCGCAGGCGCAGCGCAGGCTGACGGCCCTCGGTGCGGTAGGCGGCGCGCTGCTCCTCGGTGAGGTCGCGCTCCGAGTTGTCGTAGCCCAGCTGCTTTGGTCGGCCCGCGGCCTCGTTGCGGGCGTCGATCTCCTCGCCGGTGAGGTAGCTCTCGTACAGGTGTCCGCTGGCCTTCAGCTTGTCAACCACGTCGGCGTAAATGTGCATGCGCTCGCTCTGACGGTAGGGCTCGTTTGGCCCACCAACGTTCACGCCCTCGTCCCAGTTGAGACCAAGCCAACCGAGCGCCTCGAGGATCATCTCGAAGCTCTCCTCGCTGTCGCGCTCGGCATCGGTGTCCTCGATGCGGAACACAAACGTGCCTCCAGTGTGGCGGGCGTAGGCCCAGTTAAAAAGCGCGGTGCGGACCAGGCCAACGTGCGGGGTTCCGGTTGGCGATGGGCAGAAGCGAACGCGGACGTCGGCGCCCTCGGCTACGGAGAAAGGTGCGGTGATTGCAGACATGATGGGGCAATTCTACCTTTTGCACCCGAACGGGGTTTGGTTGCCCTAAGCCACCGGGTTGCTCAGCACACCAAGCTCGCCAATGCCGCAGTTCACGGTCTCACCGGAGTGAATCTGCGCAACGCCACTCGGCGTGCCGGTGAGGATCAGGTCGCCAGGCAGCAGGGTCATATTGTGCGAGACATACGAGATGATGCGCGGCACATGCGCAATCATTGCGCTCAGGGTGGAGTCCTGCTTGGTTTCGCCGCCGGCCTCGCTCCAGATTCGCTGACCCGCTGGCCGCCACTCGGTATCTACCCAGGGCCCAATCGGGCAGAAGGTGTCAAAGCTCTTGGAGCGCATCCACTGACCATCGGTGAACTGCAGGTCTCGCGCTGTCAGGTCGTTGGCGATGGTGAAGCCCCAGACAACACCCATCGCGTCGGCTTCAGTAACGTTCTTGGCGCGGCTTCCAATCACTATGGCCAGCTCCGCCTCGAGGTCAACATGATTGCTCTGACCAGGAAGCACTATGGCCGCACCGTGACCGATAAGCGCGCTCGGCGGCTTCAGGAACAGAGTGGGCTCGGCCGAGGGCTGCATCCCCATCTCAGCAATGTGTTCGCCGTAGTTGATGCCTACGCAGACAATCTTGGAAGGCTCGCACGGTGGTAATAGTTGCACGTCGGCCAGGGCAAAGCGCTCGCCGGTGGGCTCTGCCAGCTCCAACATTGGGTTGCCGTGAAGCACCGCCAACTGCTGGCCGTCAACCACCGCGTACGCAACGCGGCCCTCGTGTGAAAAGCGCGCGTATCGCATGTGAGTCCTTAGTTGCTTAGCTTGACCAGCCAGTTGTGGCGGTCCGCCACGCGGCCGTACTGAATTCCGGTGAGTTCCTCGCGCAGGCTAACCGTTAGGTCGCCCGCTGGCGCGTCCTCGGCACCGATGGTCTCCACGCGGCTCTTCAGCTGGCCAACCGGGGTGATTACCGCAGCGGTTCCGCAGGCAAAGATCTCGGTGATGGCTCCGCTGTTTACTCCCTCGCGCACCTCGTCGAGGGTGATCAGGCGCTCCTCCAGGCGGATGCCGCGGTCGCGGATCAGTGTGATCACGCTGTCGCGGGTGATGCCGTGCAGAATGTTGCCGTCGAGCGATGGGGTCACAACGTGACCGTCCGCGTAGACGAAGAACAGGTTCATTCCGCCAAGCTCTTCGATGTGGGTGCCTGTCTCGGCGTCGAGGAACATAACCTGCGAGCAGCCGTTCTCGTAGCCCTCGCTCTGAGCCAGCAGCGATGCGGCGTAGTTTCCGCCGGTCTTGGCCTCGCCGGTGCCGTGCTTACCGGCGCGGGCACTGTCGAGTGCAATCCAAATCTTAACCGGCTTAACGCCACCGGTGAAGTACGGGCCAACCGGCGATGCGATCACGCGGTATTCGGCGCGGGCCGCGGGGCGCACGCCGAGGAAGTTCTCGGCAGCGATCTCGAACGGACGAATGTAGAGAGTCTTCTCGTTGACCGGCTGCGGCACCCAAGCACCGTCAACGGCAATCAGCTGGCGCAGGCTCTCCACGAAGATCTCCTCGGGAACCTCCGGCAGCGCCATGCGGTGTGCGCTGCGCTGCAGGCGGGCGGCGTTTGCGGTTGGACGGAAGGTCCAGATGGAGCCATCCTCGTGGCGGTATGCCTTGATGCCCTCGAAGATCTCCTGGCCGTAGTGGAGAACAGCGGCGCTGGGGTCCATCAAGATTGGGCCGTATGGCTCAACGCGTGCGTCGTGCCAGCCCTGCTCCTTGGTCCAGGTCACAACAATTTGGTGATCGGTGAGATTGGCACCAAAAACCGGGTTTTCCAGAATCGCCTCGCGCTTGTCATCGGCGAGCGGGTTTGGGTTACGGTTTACAGTCCACTCGTACTGAGCCATTTGAACTTCTTTCCGCGGTCTCATCATCGGTGATGAGGCGCAAA